>NNBT01002201.1_pt1 | contig 31919 bp, 31 predicted proteins | sample 1173831 | NCBI WGS metagenome assembly NNBT01 (sample SAMN07173936, study PRJNA388173) | plant metagenome | isolation source: symbiotic tissue sample KVJ10 | place: Norway: Troms, Kvaloya island | reverse complement strand
AGCGGGCCGAGGCCGCGCTCCGTTCCGACAGCGCCGCGTTCTGCTGGGTCATCTCGTCGAGATGGGCGACCGCCTGGCTCATCCCGTCGATGCCCGAGGCCTGTTCGCCCGACGCTGCCGAGATCTCCGCGATGGTGGCGGCGACCTTCTGCGAGGCGGACAGGATCTGGCTGAGCGCCTCTCCGGCCTGGCGCACCAGCTTCACACCCTCGCCGACCTCGCTGTTGGACGAGGGGATCAGCGCCGAGATATCCTTGGCGGCTGAGCTCGAACGCTGCGCCAGGGTCCGGACCTCCGAGGCGACGACCGCGAAGCCCTTGCCGGCATCGCCGGCCCGCGCCGCTTCCACCGCGGCGTTGAGCGCCAGCAGATTGGTCTGGAACGCGATGTCGTCGATGACGCGGATGATGTCGGAGATCTTCTGGGAAGCCGTCTCGATGCGCGCCATGGCGTCGACGGCCTGGACGGCAATCGCGCCGCCATCCTTGGCGGCCTCCATGGCTTCGGTGGCGATCGAAGCCGCATTGCGCGAGGCCTGGGCGGTCGCCTTGACCGACGCCGCGAGCTCCTCGGTCGTCGCGGCGGTCTCTTCCAGCGAGGAGGCCTGCTCTTCGGTGCGCTTCGAGAGATCGTCGGCGCCCATGTTGATCTCGCGCGCGGCGAGCCCGACATCCGCCGAGGTCACCTGGATCGTGCGCACCGTCGAGGACAGCCGGTCGACCGTCTCGTTGATCGCGCTCTTCAGCTCCGCGAACTTGCCACGATAGGCCGAATCGACCCGAACCGTCAGGTCGCCCCCGGCCACCGCAGACAGCGCATCCGCGAACTCGCTGGTGGCCGCATCGACCACTGCGTTGATCTCGTTGATGCCGGCGACAAGCTTCTGCATCTGCTCGTCGGCCTGGTCGATCTGCAGCCGCGCCGAGAAATCGCCATTGGCGGCCGCCGCGACGACTTCGCCGACATCGGACACGACCGAGGCCATGTTCTCCGCCGCCCGCAACCGCCGCTCCGACGCCGCCCGCTCCTGCTCCTCAAGCGCGCGGACCTTCTGCAGATTGTCGCGGAAGATCTCGAGCGAGCCGGCCATGGCGCCGATCTCATCGCGCCGCTGTCCATAGGGGACGGTCACGGAGAGATCGCCATCGGCCATGGACTGCATGACCGTCGTCATCTGGGCGATCGGTCCTGTCACGCGCGACCGGATCAGGGCGTAGCCGAGGAGCGACAGCAGCAGGGCGCCCACGAACAGGAGCGAATAGCCTCCGAGCCTCCAGGAGGCGGCGCGGGCATCGGCCCCTGCGCGCTGGTTCAGCACCGCGATGGCAGCGCTGGCGACGTCGCCGACGGTGTCCAGCGCGGGAACGACGGCTTCGCGCCACTTGTCCGTGCTCATATCGCCAGGCGCCGTGGTCATTTTCTGGACCAGGCTCTCCCGCATGGTGTTGAAGGTGCCGGTGAAGAATGCGGTATGGGCCTTGGCGACGGCCGCCTTGATCTCGGGCGCAACCTGCTCCGCCGCGGCGATGGCGCGCACCAGATCCCAGGAGAAGCTGCCGCGCGCATCGGCGACCATCACCGTCCGGGCCTCGCGCGCATCGAGCGCGCGGTTCTGGGCCAGCACGGTGCTGACCGTCGCCGCACTCGTTCCGGTGACGGCGCGCACCGACCAGGCCAGGGCGCGGATGATGACGAGCTCCGACAGGTTCGGGTTGATCGCCCTGATTTCGTTCTCGACCGCGGCCGACGCGCCTTCGAGCGACTGCAGATACGCCTCGCCGACTGTCTGGATCTTCCCCGCCAATCCCTTTTCGCGACCGGCCGGCGCCAGCTTCGCCTCGGCGTCGACCTGTTCGCGCAGTTTGCGGTAGTCGCCGAAGGCGCTGCGGATCGTGGCTGCGCTGGACTTCATCGTCGCGGCCGGGGCCTTGTCGAGGACTGGCTGGGCCAGGGCCATGGCCGCGTCGACTTCCTTGCGACGCTCCATGATCGTCTTGATCGAGTTCTGGTTGCTCTCGGGCGGCTGGATGACGGAGGTCTGCAGCGAGGAGCGCTCATAGCGCGCCGCCACGAGGGCCTCGAACAGGTCCTTGTTCAGGGCCGAGAGTTCGGCCGCCTGGACGGCGGAATCGCGCTGCCAGTAGGCGGCCCACATCTGCTGGCCGCTGAGGCCGGCGACGATCAGGCCCATGATGCCGATCATGCCGGCCAGCATCGTCCTGATGGACATCGTTGAAATCAGTTTCATTGCGCAATCCCCAGCCCCGAAACCTGGCCAGACGGGCAGGTGTCGGGCGGAACGCTAGGTCGCCAACGCTTGCGAATGTGTTTAGATTTGGATTTGACGCTCTGTCAGGCCCCTCATGCCGTTAAGGCGTGTCCTTCGTGTCACGATCCTTGCATTGGCAGCCGCGTGCGAGCTCGCGTCATGGTCGCCTCTGCCATGCCCGACGCGACATTGCCGAAACGGGGCGCGGCGGGGCAGGCTGGTGGTTGCGGCCTTTGAGCGGCGCGCGACAGGAGAACGCCCTTGCCCAGCCTTGCCGTCGACGCCGACCGCCTCTGGGGCGATATCATGACGCTGGCGCAGATCGGCGGTCTGCCGGCCGGCGGCTGTGATCGCCTGGCGCTGACGGAAGCCGACGGCGCCGCCCGCAGCCTGTTGCGCCACTGGTTCGCTCAGGCGGGCCTGAGCGTCTCGGTTGATCCGATCGGCAACGTCTTCGGACGGCGCGAGGGCACGCAGGCCGGCCTGCCTCCGGTCTTCGTCGGCAGCCATCTCGACACCCAGTCGCCGGGCGGCCGGTTCGACGGCGTGCTCGGCGTCGTCGCGGGGCTCGCCTGCATCCGCGCGCTCGACGAGGCAGGGGTGCGGACCCGCCATCCGATCGAGGTGGTCAACTGGACCAATGAGGAGGGCGCGCGCTTCGCGCCGGGGCTGATGGGGTCGGCGGTGTTCACCGGCCAGCTCCCTCTCGCGACCGCCCACGCCGCGCGCGATCCCTCCGGCGTCAGCGTCGCGCAGGCGCTGGCGCAGATCCGCCAGCTCGGCGATGCGCCGCTGCAGCGGCCGGTCGACAGCTATTTCGAGCTGCATATCGAGCAGGGCGACAGGCTGCAGGAGGCTGGGCGCATCATCGGCGTGGTCGAGGGCAGCGAGTTCAACTGCTTCGCGGACGTCACCTGCCTCGGGGAGAACGCCCACGCTCAGGCGACGCCGATGGGCCAGCGCCGCAATCCGCTGGCGGCCGCCGCCGAACTGATCACCGCGATCGAGTCCATCGGTCATCGTAGCGCGCCGGTCGGCTCGATGGGGGTGGCGTCCCTGCGGCTGTGGCCCAACAACCGGATCAACATCCCCCATCGCGTGGTGTTCACCTATTCCGGCACGCATCCCGACCGCGCCGTCATGGCCGCGATGCGCCGCGAGATCGGCGAGGCCGCCGCCGCCATCGCGCAGCGCACTGGTATCGTCATCGAACTCGAGCCCAGCCCCGATCGCGAGGCGGTCGATTTCGATGCGGGACTTGCGAGGCTGGTCGAGGAGATTGCGGCGGAGCAGGGGCTGTCGACGATGCGGCTGCGCTCGCGGGCCGGGCATGACGCCATCCGGATGGCGCCCTATTGCCCGACGCAGATGATCTTCGTGCCCTGCAAGGACGGCATCTCCCATAGCGAGTTCGAGGACTGCCGGCGCGAGGATGCCGTGGCGGGAACGAACGTGCTGCTGCAGGCCCTTTTCGCCCGCGCCGACCGGGCCGGCTGATGGGTCCGCGCAGCACTGCGCGGCCGGAGCCGCAGCCATGACCGCCGCGACGGACCATGCCGTCTTCGCCGCCGGCGACGTCACCCTTCAGTCCGGGCTCGTCTTTCCGGACATGAAGCTGGCCTACAGGACCTTCGGCCGGCTGAACCCGGCGCGCGACAACGCCATCCTCTACCCCACCTCGTTCAGCGCGCAGCATCACGACACACAATGGCTCGTGGCGCGGGACGGCGTGCTCGATCCCGAGCGCTACTTCGTCATCATTCCCAATCTGTTCGGCAACGGCCTGTCGTCCTCGCCATCGAATGCGCCCGCGGCCCTCGTCGATGGCCGGTTTCCGCTGGTCACCTATCATGACGCCGTCGCGCTCCAGCACCGGCTGCTGGTCGAAGAGCTCGGAATCGACAGGCTTGCGCTGGTCTATGGCTGGTCGATGGGCGGCATGCAGGCCTATCACTGGGCTGCGCTTTACCCGGAGATGGTCGAGCGCGCGGCGGTGGTCTGCGGCAGCGCCCGCTGTTCGCCGTTCAATCACGTCTTCCTCGAAGGGGTGAAGGCGGCTCTGACGGCCGACCCTGCCTACCGGGACGGTCGTTTCGTCTCGCAGCCCGTCGCGGGCATGAGGGCGATGGGGCGGGTCTACGCCGGATGGGCGCTGTCGCATGATTTCTACCGGCAGGAGGCGTGGCGTGGCCTCGGCTTCGTCTCGCTGGAGGATTTCCTGGCGCGATCCTGGGACGGCGCCTTCGCACGCCGCGACGCCAACGACCTCCTGGCGCAGATCGAAACCTGGCAGGCTGGGGATGTCAGCCGCTGCCCCCAGTTTGGCGGGGATCTCCCGGCCGCGCTCGCGGCCATCCGCGCCCGCATCCTGCTGATGCCCGGCCTGACGGACAGTTATTTTCAGGTCGGCGACAATGAGGCGGAACGGCCTTTGCTGGTCAATGCGCGCTCGGTCGAGCTGAGCCCGATCCCGTCGATCTACGGGCACAGGGCCGGCAATCCGATTCACATCGCCGCCGACCGGGCGTTCCTGCGTCACAAGATCGACGCCCTGCTCGCGCAGTGAGGGGCGGCCGGTCGCATTCCGTTCGGGAACGCGCGAGATTGACGACATGGAACAGACACTGCATCCGGGCGTCGTGATCTCTGCCGTCTGCTCCGTCACTGAGGAAACCTGATGACGTCCACCGTGAGCCCGCTCGCCGGAAAGCCCCTCGACCCCAGCCTGCTGGTGGATGTCTCCCGGTTGACGCAAGCCTATTTCGACGCGCCCGATCCGGCCCAGGCCGGCCAGCGCGTCGCCTTCGGCACCTCCGGCCATCGCGGCTCGTCCTTCCTGCTCTCCTTCAACGAGGCGCATATCCTCGCCATCGCCCAGGCGATCTGCCTCTACCGCCAGGAGAACGGCATCGACGGCCCGCTCTTCCTGGGCATCGACACCCATGCGCTGTCGCGCCCGGCCTTCGAGACCGCGCTCGAGGTCTTCGCCGCCAATGGCGTCGTCACCATGATCGACGAGGATCTGCGCTTCACGCCGACGCCGGTGATCTCGCATGCCATCATCGTGCATAATCGCGGCCGCAGCTCGGGCCTTGCCGATGGCGTGGTGATCTCGCCCTCGCACAATCCGCCCGCCGATGGCGGCTTCAAATACAACCCGCCCCATGGCGGCCCGGCCGACACCGACGCGACCGGCTGGATCGAGCGCAAGGCCAATGCGCTGATGGAAGGCGGGCTCGCCGGGATCGTGCGCATGCCCTATCCGAAGGCGCTGGCCTCGGATTTCGTCCACAGGCACGCCTACATGACGGCCTATGTCGAGGCTCTCGCCGCTGTCGTCGACATGGAGGCGATCCGCGCCTCGGGCGTCAGCATCGGCATCGACCCGCTCGGCGGCGCGGGTCTCGACTACTACGCGCCGATCATCGAGCGTTATCGCCTGAACGCGACCGTGGTCGATGCCACGCTCGACCCGGCCTTCGCCTTCATGCCGGCCGACTGGGACGGCAAGATCCGCATGGACTGCTCCTCGCCCTATGCGATGGCCAGCCTGATCGGCATGAAGGACCGCTTCGACGTCGCCTTCGCCAACGACACCGACGCCGACCGGCATGGCATCGTCACCCGCAGCGGCGGGTTGATGAACCCCAACCACTATCTGGCGGCCTCCATCGCCTATCTCTTCACCCACCGTCCCGGCTGGCGCAGCGACGCCGCCATCGGCAAGACGATCGTCAGCAGCGCCATCATCGACCGCGTCGCCGGCAAGCTCGGGCGCCGGCTCGTCGAGGTGCCCGTCGGGTTCAAATGGTTCGTCGAGGGCCTGTCCGACGGCAGCTTCGGCTTCGGCGGAGAGGAAAGCGCCGGCGCCTCCTTCCTGCGGCAGGACGGGGCGAGCTGGACCACCGACAAGGACGGGCTGATCATGGGCCTGCTCGCGGCGGAGATGACCGCGGTGACAGGCTCCGACCCCAGCCAGGCTTATGCGGCTTTGACCCGGGAACTCGGCGCGCCGCTCTATGCCCGCATCGACGCGCCAGCCAGCCGCGAGCAGAAGGCGGTCCTGAAGACGCTCTCGCGCGAGCAACTCGGCACGGACACGCTGGCCGGCGAGCCGATCACCGCCGTCGTGAACGAGGCGCCGGGCAATGGCGCCGCCATCGGCGGGGTCAAGGTCGTGACGGGCGAGGGCTGGTTCTGCGCGAGGCCCTCGGGCACGGAAGAGGTCTACAAGATCTACGCCGAGAGCTTCCGTGACGAGGCGCATCTGCGCCGCATCCAGGACGAGGCGCAGGCGATTATCAAGGCGGCCTTCGCGGCGGCCTGAGCGGGATTACTCGCCTGCGGCCTTACGCGGTGGCTCCGCCGCATAGGCGTCGGGGCCACCGGCCTCCGCCGCCTGGCGGTTGCGTGACATCGCTTCGATGAGCTGGCGATTAGAGTGCTCAAGCGTCCCGACATGGTCGATGTGATGGCGCAGATCGGTGCGCAGCTGCTGGTTCACGCCGGTGAGGAACTCGGTCTTGGACTGCAGCGCCGAGAGCTTGATGTCGAGCTCGTATACGCGCTTGTCGCGCTGGGCGACGTCGTCGACCAGCTTGCGCTCGCGCTCCGCTGACGCGGCCGCCTGGGCTTCGAGCTCCTTGATCGTCTGCAGGGCCGCGACGATGCGCGACTGCGCCTGGGCGGCGGCCTCGTGGGAGGCCTCGCGCTCGCTGCTCATCTTCTCGGTCAGGCCGGCGATGTCGCGCTGCAGGCGCAGGTTCTCGCCGCTGGCGGCCACGATGTCGGAGCGCAGCATCGCGACCTCGCGCGACAGGTTCTGCGCCGCGGCCGATTTTTCGAGGAGCTTCTGATCGACGACCTGGCGCTCTTCTGAGAGACGCTGCACGCGCGAATCGGTGCTGGAGAGCTTCTGAAGGAGGGCGTTGATGTCGCCCTGCAGCTTGCCATGGTCGATCTCGAGCACCGCCAGCGAATTCTGTGTCTGGTCGAGCGCGGCGCGCGTGCGATGCAGTTCTTCCTCATAGCGCATCGCCAGCGGGCGATAATGGCCGAGTTCGAGCTGAAGACCGTTGATCTCACGCTCCTGCCGGCCGCAGATGCCGCTGAGCTCTTCGATCTGGGCGGCCTGCTCCTGCGAGGTCTGGATGAACTTCGGCAGGATCTGCTGCATCGTCGCCGTGCGCGTCATCAGCAGGTCGAGCTGCACGGACCAGTTGGAGATCTTGGCGAATTCGACCTGGAGCTCGTTGGACTGGTCGCTGATCGCGGCCATCAACTGGCCGACTTCATGCGAACTGCCGGGCTTGGGCGCAGGCTCGGGGCTGGCAGCGGGCGGATCGCCCGGTTCGTTGGCGAAGATGTCCGGCACGGCAAAGGCCTGCGGCAGGCGCGCGTCAGGCTCCTGGCCCTGTCCGCCCTGCTCCTGGGTCCGGCCCATGAGACGCCTCAGACTTGCACCGATCATCGAAGCCACCCACCTTGCCCCCATCGACGCGGGACGTGACCGCTTTCGGCCACCCGCGGTCTGGAGCGTGCGGGCAGGGCTGGAAGCGACGGTTCAGCAGACGGCACACGACGATTCATGGCAACGCCGGAACGCGGGCTTTGGCGAGTTGCAAACAACTTCTTTCGACCGGACGCCGGCGATGACGACAGCGGGGCGACATCGTCGTGCGGGTGGGCCTCAGGCCTCCGCCCTGCCGCGCCCGGCGCTCGCGGTCTGGCGCAGCTTCAGTTCGAGCATATAGGCGCGCTGGACGGCTTCGCGTTCGCGCAGAAGGGCCTTTTCGAGGACACTCTGCTGCGTCACGAGAACCTGATTGGCCCGGTCGAGGGTTTCCTCCGCCTTCCGGGCGCGCTGGCTCCAGTCGTCCTTCTCGCGTGCGAGGGCGTCGACCTCGCCCTGAAGCTGAGCCTTGTCCTGGCGGGCCTCCTGGAGCGAGCTCTTGGCCTTTTCCAGCAGCGTCAGCAATTGCACCTGGAGCGTCTCGAAGGCCTTGCCGGCGCCTTCAACCAGGGTCAGCGTCTCCTGAGGATCGGGTCTGTCCGTGGCGCGGCGCAGCGGCTGCGGCGCGTGCTGCTGCGCGGCTGCGCTCCTCTGCACGGCCTCTCTCCAGCCCGGCGACCGGAGCATGGCGCGGCTGAGACTGGGAGCCTCCTGTGTCACGGTCAGCCGCGCGATTGCGGGCGGTTGGCCTGCGAGAACGAGGTGGTGACGGCATCGTGCAGGCGGGCGAGCCAGGCCTCGGCCTCGACAGCGCGGGCCTCGGCCTGGCGGGCCCGCTCTTCGGAGCGCCACAGCGTCTCGTTGGCGGTCGCGATCTGCGCCTCGAGCTCGCGCATGTTGGCAGCAGCCTGCGAGATTGTCTGCTGCAGGCGTTCCTCGAGCTGGGCATAGCGCAGATCGCTGATCCGGATCGCTTCGCTGGTCTCCTCGATCAGGGCCAGCGCCGAAGGCCAATCCCGCTGCGGGCTGGCCGGAGCCGACACCGCGACGGGCCGGACGGATTCCTGCATCGTGGCGACCGCGGGGAACGCCGTCACCTTGTCAGACGTGTTGAGGAACTGCTCCGACGTGGAACTGTTCAGGCGCAGGCTGGTGACAGTCGCGAGATCGCTAATGGCTGGCTGCATGGAGGTGCTCCGTGAGAGCCGGACAGGCAGGCTGCATCGGGCCATCCTGTACGAGGGTTTGGGGGGACGGAAGGAGAGGCGGAGGCAGGGAGGCGTCGGTGAGCGCGGTCATGTCGCGGCGGAGGGGCTGTGGCTGCAGCGCGATCCTGTGGTCCGGCGGGCGCGGACCTGCGGGTTGCAGCAGCTGGTCCTGCAGGGCGCGCCGGTTGGCGCGGGCGAGGTCGAGGGCGCGCTGCAGCAGGAGCTTGTCGCGACGTTCGCCCTGAAGGGTTTCCTCGAGCCGCAGGCATTCGCGCTGCAGCGCGTCGGAGGCGACGTTCTGCCGAGTCCGCGCCGCGCGCAGATCGACCTCGATGCTGTCCCCGGCCTCTTTCAGCCGTTCGATCTCGGCTGCCTTGCCGGTCAGGGCGGCCTCTAGCGCTGCGATCTGATGCTCCTGGCGGGCCTTGTCCAGCGTCAACGCGTGCAGGCCCTGCTTCAGCCGCTCGATCTCGCCGATGGCTTCCTGGCGCTGCTGGTCCGAGGCGACGATGGTCTCGCGATGCCGCTGCAGCGCGCGCTCGGCGACGGCGAGCGCCGTCTGCGCCTGGCGCGCATGATACCGTTCGGCTTCGAGCAGCGTTTCCATCGCCGTCAGGCGGCCGAGCGCCGCTTCGAGCCGCAGCTCCAGGAATCCCTGCTGCGCCAGCGAGAGCCTGTCTGTCGGATCCAGATTGGGGTACGCGCGTTCGAAATCTGTCGCGGGCGGGGCCCGGTCCTCGCCTGCCAGCAGGGCGCCGGGAGACGACAGGTCTCGCTGCGGCAGCGAGCCCAGCCAATCGTTCGAACTGGCAACCGGAAGGGCGTTCAAGTGGTGGCCTCGAAAATCGCGCTAGAGGAGCTTGGGGACGCCAACGCGAATCACTCAACGAACCTATCTACTCTTCGCGAATCGTATCAATACGTGATTTTGCGCCGCTGTCGTTAGGGCGGTTGAAAGATCGCTTTGCCTGGGGATGGCGGGCGTCAAGCCGCTTCCCTTCATCCCGGTGATGCGCGCCCCCATCTTGTGCGCGGGCGCATTCCAGCCGACGCAAGGCAGCCCCGTGAAGGAGTTCCGAGGATGTTTCCGACCCGCCGCATGGTCGGCGCCGGCCTGTTGGCCACGCCGACGCTTCTCGCCGCTCGCGCCGTTCAGGCCGCCGGCCGGCCGGTGACCGTCGCCTCGCTGTTCGGCGAGGACAAGCCGGAAACGAAGATCTGGCGCCGCATCGCGCAGACGCTGGATCGCACCGCGCCCGGGCGCTTCGATTGGCGCATCGTCGGCAACGCCGCCCTCGGCGGCGAGAAGGAGGTCGCGGAAGGTATGCGGCTCGGGTCGGTCCAGGCCTCGCTGTCGACGATCTCGGCGCTTTCGGGCTGGGTGCCGGAGGGCCAGATCCTCGACCTGCCCTTTCTCTTCCGGGACCGCGGCCATCTGCGCCGTGTACTGGCCGGCCCACTCGGCGACGAGCTCAAGGGCCGCTACGAGGCGCAGGGCTTCGTCGTGCTCGGCTTCATCAACTATGGCGCGCGCCACCTCCTCGCCCGGGAGCCGCTGACCACGCCGGCCGCCATCGCGGGCAAGCGCATCCGCGTCATCCAGAGCCCGCTCCACACCGCGCTGTGGTCCGGGCTGGGCGCCTATCCGACGCCGATCCCGATTCCCGAAACCTACAATGCGCTCAAAAGCGGCGTGGTCGACTGCATGGACCTGACCAAATCCGCCTATGTCGGCTTCCGGCTGCACGAGGTCGTGCCCTGGCTGATCGAGACCGGTCATATCTGGGCCACCGGCGTGATCATGGTCTCGGCGGCGTTCTGGAAAGGATTGCAGCCGGCGGACAAGGCGGCGCTCGCCGCCGCGGCCGCCGACGGGGCGGAGCATTTCGACCAGCTGATCGTCGCCGATGAGGAGGCCTCGATGGCCAGGGCGGCCGCCGAGGGCGGCAAGGTCGCCAAGGCGGAGGATCGGGCGGGCTGGGAGGCAGGCGCCCGCAAGGTCTGGGTCGCCTTCGCGCCGAAGCTCGGCGGCCTCGACCGCATCGAGACCATCGCGGCCAGCGCCTGACCCATCCGCCCATCCCTGTCTCACGGAGTTTTCGTTCATGGCCCAGTCCATCGACCACATCGTCATCGCCGTCGCCGATCTCGACCAGGCGGTTCGCGATTACGGGGCGCTGGGCTTCACCGTGCTGCAGGGCGGCGAGCATCCACGCGGTTCGCGCAATGCGCTGGTGGTCCTGGCCGACGGCGCCTATCTGGAGATCATCGCCTTCACGCGGCCCGTGCCGGGCTTTCGCTGGTGGCAGGTGCTCGACGACGCCGGCAGCGGCCTCGTCGACTACGCGCTGCTGCCGGCCGACAGTCTCGATGTCGACACCGCTCGCATCCGCGCCGCCGGCATCGTGATCGAAGGCCCCATCGACGGCGAACGCCTGCAGCCCGATGGCACCCGCATCGCCTGGCGCTCCGCCCGCCCGCCCGAGCCTGACATCCCCTTTCTCTGCGAGGACATCACCCCGCGGGCGCTGCGCGTGCCGGAGGGCGAGGTCCGCGAGCATGCCAACGGCGTCACTGGCATTGCCGGGGTCACGGTGGCGGTGCGCGACCTGGCGGCGTCCGTCGCGCGTTACCGGGCGGTGACGGGCCTCGAGCCGGTGGCTTGCGGCACGGTGCCGGGGCTCGGCTTCGGTCTGGCGCAGTTCCGGCTCGGCCGGCAGATGCTGTCGCTGACGCAGGCGCGCGGCGAGGCCTGCGAGGGTCTGACGCGCCATCTCGGCCGGCGCGGGCAGGGCGCCTATGCGATCTCCTTCTATGGTCCGGCCGATCGCGCCCTCGCCCGTGCGCTCGCTCATGGCGCCAGGCTGGAGATCGTCAAGGCGTTGTAGGAGCCGCGCGCGCCGCTGCCCTTGCCGGGCGCACATGCTATGGGGCGCGCAACGGTCGAGGCCGACGCGACGGGGCAGGGGACTGATGCGCAAAATTCTCATCATCGGCATCGGCGTCGGCGACCCGGACCAGTTGACGGTCCAGGCGATCAACGCCCTCAACCGGGCCGATGTCGTCTTCCTGCCCGACAAGGGTCAGGAGAAGGCGGCGCTGCGCCATCTGCGCGAGGCGATCTGCAGCCGCTTCATCGAGAGGCCTTATCGGACCGTGACGGTCGAGACGCCGCAGCGGGCCGAGGCTGGCAATGATTATCGCGGCGTCGTCGACGACTGGCATGCCCGCATCGCCGCCACCTATCAGCGCAGGTTTGCTGAAGAACTGGCGGAAGGCCAGACCGGCGCGCTCCTCGTCTGGGGCGATCCGGCGCTCTATGACAGCACCCTGCGCATCGTCGAACGCATCCGCGACGGCGGCTTTGCGCTCGACTGGGACGTGATCCCCGGCATCAGCAGCGTGCAGGCGCTGGCTGCGCGGCACAGAATTGCGCTGAACCGCATTGGCGAGCCGGTCCTGATCACCACCGGGCGCAAGCTCGCCGAAGGATTTCCAGTTGGGCAGGACAGCGTCGTCGTCATGCTCGACGGTGAGCAGGCCTTCGCGAAGATCGCGCCTGCCGATATCGAGATCTACTGGGGCGCCTATCTCGGCTCGACCGACGAGATCCTGATCGCGGGCCGGCTCAGTGAGGTCGCCGACGAGATCGTGCGGGTCCGCGCCGCGGCGCGCGCAATGCATGGCTGGATCATGGACATCTACCTGCTGCGGCGGGGTTAGGCGCCGGGCGCCTCAGCGTGCGCCGCCTCCGACGCTTGCCCCGCCCCGCTCCCCCATGTGAAATGCGAGCCACGATTGCGGGACGCGCCATGCCTTCGACCAAACGCGACACAACCGCCGAGGAGGGCGGCGGGCGGGACGTTCTCGATCTCGGCAGCTATGTCCCCTATTTCCTGACGGCGATCTCCAACACCTGGTCGCGCAGCTCCTCGCGGCTCTATCTTGAGCGCTTCGGCGTCGGCGTCACCGAATGGCGCGTGATGTCGCAGCTCGCCATCGAGCCGGGCATTCCGGCGCAGCGCATCTGCGAGGTCATCGGCCTCGACAAGGGCGCGGTCAGCCGCAGCGTCGCCACGCTGGTTGCCGCGGGCCATGTCGCGGAGCGCGCCGACGGTCGCGACGCCCGCCGCCAGCTGCTGGAACTCAGCGCCAGCGGCTATGCCCTGCATGACCGGTTGATCGCGGTCGCCACCCAGCGCGAACAGGTGATGCTCGAGGGTTTCAGCCCGCAGGAGCGGGCGCAGCTCGTCGATTTTCTGCGTCGCCTGCAGGCGCGGCTGCCGGAACTGCGGGATTTCGGCCCGCCGGACGAAGCGGCCAAAGGCCGCTAGCCCTCACCAGCCGCGATAGCCGTAGCCGAAGCCATAGCCGCCATAGAGGCCGCCGAAGTCCTGATAAACATAGGTGCGCCGCGCCGCCGCGCGCTCGACGTCGATCGTCTGCATGCATTGCGCGAAGGCGTCCGTGCCCTGCCGGAAGCCATAGCCGCGGCACTGCTCCATATCGAGCGCGCGTCGCTCCTCGAGGGTAATGCAGCCGCTGGCGGTCAGCGCCAGGGCAAGGGCGGCGAGCGGCGCGATCTTCATGTCCGGTATCCTTCGGTCGGCGTGGTGCGTTCGAACAAAGGCCGCAAATGCGTCGAGATTGCGAAAGCCCTCAAGCGTAGCGGCGCGACGCCGCGCCATGGGCGCGCCGGAGCGCCGCGACATCGAGCCCCGGCACCGCCCCGTCGATGACGCGCCAGCGCCCGGCGACCATGACGCGGTCGGCCCGGTGTGCCCCGCACAAAACCAGCGCCGCGACCGGATCATGCGCGCCCGAGAAGCGCAATTCGTCCAGCCGGTAGAGCGCGAGATCAGCCTGCATCCCCGGCGCGATCGTGCCGATGTCGGAGCGGCCGAGGCAGCGCGCCGAGCCTTCGGTGGCCCAGCGGATGACGTCGCGCGCGGTCACGGCGGCGGCGCTCTCATAGTGCAGTCGGTTGACCAGCAGCGCATGGCGCAGCTCTTCCATCAGGTTCGAGCCGTCATTGGAGGCCGAGCCGTCGACGCCGAGCCCCAGCGGCGCGCCGGCCGCCTCCAGCTCGCGCGTGCGGCAGAAGCCCGAGGCGAGCACGCCGTTCGAGGTCGGGCAATGACACACGCCGACGCCGGCCCGGCCCAGCCGCTCGCACTCCTCGCAGGAGAAATGCACGCCATGCGCCAGCCAGGTCTTGGGCCGCATCCAGCCCGTTTCCTCCAGCAGGTCGAGCGGGCGCTTGCCATAGACCTGGAGGCAATAGGCATCCTCGTCCTTCGTCTCGGCGAGATGGGTGTGCAGCGGCGCGTCAAAACGCGCCGCCAGTTCCGCCGATTTCGCCATCAGTGAGGGCGTCACCGAAAAGGGCGAGCAGGGCGCGAGCGCAATCTGGATCATCGCGCCGGGCGCGGAATCGTGGAACAGCCCGAGCACGCGTTCGCTGTCGGCCAGGATCGTGTCCTCGTCCTGCACCACCGTATCGGGCGGCAGGCCGCCATCCTTCTGCGACAGGTTCATTGAGCCGCGCGAGATCGTCGCGCGGATGCCGAGTGCGCGCGCCTCCTCCACCGCGATGTCGACGGCATCCTCCAGCCCCGGCGGATAGAGGTAATGGTGGTCGGCGGCCGTGGTGCAGCCCGACAGCAGCAACTCCGCCAGCGCCGCCCGCACGGCCAGCCGCAGATCCTCGGGCGTCAGCCGCGCCCAGAGCGGATAGAGCGCGGTCAGCCAGGGAAACAGCTCGCGGTCGATCGCGGCCGGATGGGCCCGCGTCAGCGTCTGGTAGAAATGGTGATGCGTGTTGATTAGGCCGGGCAGGACGACATGCTCGCAGGCGTCGAAGACCGCATTGACGGGCAGCGCAGGCGAGCCCCCGCCCGCGACCAGTTCGACGATGACCGCGCCCTCGACCACGACACCGCCCGAGGCGTTCTCGGCGACGATGCCGAGCGGGTTTCTGATCCAGAGACGCATGAGAGGTCCGGCGAATGGCGAAGGTTGTGACTGACACTGCCGCCACGACCCGACGAGGTAAAGCGCCGCTCCTCAATCCCAGGGCAGGTCCACCTTGCAGCGATAGCCGATGAAGCATTGCGGATTGTCGCGGCTCGGCACGAAGGCGGGCTCCATGAAGTCGCCATGCTGGCAGAAGCTGCGGTCGTTCACGAAGCGGTCATAGGTGAAGCCGCCGGTGCCCAGCACGATCGCGCCGCTGGCAGCGACATTCTGGCGGTTGGCGGCGCAGGTGCGGTCGGGGGTCGAGGGGCGCGATTGCGCGAGCGCCGCTCCGCTCGCCAGCACCAGCAACAGGGACAGGGTCAAACGCGTCATGGCGGCCTCCGGCGACGTCTTGGCTGAGCTGCCCTTCTAACACGCTGCGGGGTCCTGTCGTTCCCCCATGCCTGCGGCCGGCCGCCGCCGGCTGGCCGCGCGCGGCTTGACGCAAAGGCGCTCATCCGCCATCGCTCGGCCTGTCATGCTCGGGACAAGCCCTGAGCATCCACGTCTTCACCTTGTCCACGTCGCAAGACGTGGATGGTCGGCACAGGGCCGACCATGACGAGAGAGCCACGCCATGACGAACCTGACCGATCTCGCCGCCACCATCGCCGCCGCCTGGGAGGCCCGCGCCGAGATCGGCATCAACACCAAGGGCGCCGTGCGCGAGGCGGTCGAGCAGGCGATCGAGATGCTCGATTCAGGCCAGGCCCGCGTCGCCGAGAAGCAGGGCACGGAGTGGGTCGTGCATCAGTGGCTGAAGAAGGCGGTGCTGCTCTCCTTCCGCCTGACCGACAACATGATCATCGCCAACGGCCCCGGCGACGCCGTGTTCTGGGACAAGGTGCCCTCGAAGTTCGCCGGCTGGGGCGAGAACCGCTTCCGCGCCGCGGGCTTCCGCGTCGTGCCGCCGGCGGCCGCGCGCAAGGGCTCGTTCCTCGCGCCCAACGTCGTGCTGATGCCGTCCTTCGTGAACATCGGCGCCTTCGTCGATTCAGGCACCATGGTCGACACCTGGGCCACCGTCGGCTCCTGCGCCCAGATCGGCAAGAACGTCCACCTCTCCGGCGGCGTCGGCATCGGCGGTGTGCTCGAGCCGCTCCAGGCCAACCCGACGATCATCGAGGACAACTGCTTCATCGGCGCCCGCTCCGAGGTCGTCGAGGGCGTCATCGTCGGCGAAGGCTCGGTGCTCTCGATGGGCGTCTTCATCTCGGCCTCGACCAAGATCGTCGACCGCGCCACCGGCCAGATCCATATCGGCAAGGTGCCGCCCTATTCGGTCGTGGTGCCGGGCTCGCTGCCGGGCAAGCCGTTTCCGGACGGCACGCCCGGCCCTTCGCTCTCCTGCGCTGTCATTGTCAAGACGGTCGACGCCCAGACCCGCTCGAAGACCGGCATCAACGAGCTGCTGCGGGATTGAGGCTAAGGCTTCTGCGCGACGATCTCTTGTGCGGTCATTCCGTCGAAGCGCTTCAGCCCGTCCCAGAAGAGCTGCGGTTCCTTTGCCATGAGCGCCATCGACTGCGGGCGCTTCAGGCCGGTCTTCGCTTCCAGCTTGATCAGGATCAGGTCGTGAATGTGCTGAAGGACATATTGAAGATCGGCGCGGGTCAACTCCGCTGACAACGCGGTGATACTGGCTTTGTACGAAGCCTCCGACTGAGCCGAAAGCCTGGTCTGCGCCACGACAGGGCCAGCGAAGAGAGCCAGAGCCAGAACTGCCGGCACAATCCTCATCATTGCCTCCATGCGCCCGCAGCCATCGACTGCGGGCGCGACCATAGCATGATCGCTGCTGGAGGGTTAAGCGGACGACGAAACGGGTTATGAGGCTGCCGGCGCCGCCGCGCTCACCCCGGCCAGCGCATCGCGCAGCGCCTGCTCGCGGGTGTGGTCGAGCGAGGTCTTCAGCACCATGCCGCCGGTGCCCTTGATCGCTTCCAGCACCTTGTCGCCGGTCACGCGCTTGACCAGCACGAACAGCGCCGCATTACCCGGCTGCAGGCTGGCGGCGAGGTCCTTCATGAAGGCGTCGTTGACGCCATAGTCGGTCAACGCACCGCCAAGCGCGCCCGAGGCCGCGCCCAGCGCCGCGCCGGCCAGCGGCATCAGGAAGATCGCGCCGATCAGCAGCCCCCAAAACGACCCCGAGGCCGCGCCCATCGCCGTAGTGTTGAGGAGCTGGTTCAGCTTCACCTTGCCGTCCTCGTGCATCACCGCGATGGCGGCGTCGCCGATCTCGATCAGATATTCCTTCTGCAGCGTGAAGATCTTCTGGCGCATCTCCTCGGCGCGGGCTTCGGTCGGGTAGACGATGACGACGAGATCGGACATGGGGCTCTCCTGCCGGGGTGTAGGGTCGAGAGTTAGAAGCCCGTTCTTTGACGGGCCTGTGGCGATGCTAGACGAAAGCCGGGCCACCCGCACCGATCTCGATCAATCGCCGGCCATGGCCTTGGCGGCGTCGGTCGCACCGCTGCGCAAGGGTAGCTCCTTCATCCGCAGCAGGAAGAACAGCGCGCAGGCGAAGCCCAGCACGGTCGCGGCGAAGACAGACTGGAACAGCCCGATCATCGTCGCGCGATCGACCGCGCCGAGCGTCAGCGTCTCGTGAGACAGGCCATGGCCGGAGGCACCGATGCCGCCGAGCACGATCGCGCCGAACACCGCGACGATCAGCGCCCCGCCGATCTGCCGGAAGAAATTGGCGGTGCCGGTCGCCGTGCCGAGCTGATGCGGCAGGACGGCGTTCTGGATCGAGACGGTTGCGACCGGCAGCATGGTGCCGAGCCCGAGGCTGACCAGGCCGAGCAGCAGGCAGAAGGGCAGGAGCGGCATCGTGCCGGCAAAGACGGTCAGCACTGCCATGCCGGCGATCGCGACGCAAAGCCCCGCGACCGGCACGCGCCGGTAATGCGTCAGCCGTGTCATCGCCCGGCCGGACAACGTCGCGCCCATCACCGTGCCGACCGTCAGCGGCAGCAGGCCGAGCCCCGACGACGCAGCGCTCAGCCCCGCCACCGTCTCGAAATAGACCGGCAGATAGATCGTCAGCCCGATGAAGGTGCCCATGCCGAAACCGGCCGCGATCGTGCCCATGCGCACCACCGGGTTGGCGAGGATGTCGAGCGGGATCAGGGGTTCGTCGGCGGTGCGCAGCCGCCAGGCGAAGGCGAGCCAGAGCAGCAGCGACAGCGCCACCAGCCCGCCGATCGGGACCGAGGCCCATGGATATTGCGTGCCACCCCAGGACAGGGCCAGCAGCAGTGTCATCGTCGCGCTGGTGATCAGCAGTGCGCCGAGCAGGTCGAGCGTGTGCGGCCGCTCATGGCGCGGCAGCCGCTTCAGGGTCGAGCTCGTCATGGCATAGGCGGCCGCGCCCAGCGGCAGGTTGATCCAGAAGATCACCGACCAGTGCAGCCGCTCCGCGATGACGCCGCCGAGCACGGGACCCAGCAGCGAGGCCGACATGAACACCCCGGCGATATAGACCTGATAGCGCCCGCGTTCCTTGGGCGGCACCATGTCGGCGACGATGGTCTGCGCCAGCGCGATCAGCCCGCCGCCGCCCAGCCCCTGGACGAAACGCGCCACCACCAGCAGCCAGAGCGAGGGCGCCAGCGCGCAGGCGATCGAGCCGAGCACGAACACGACGATGCCGCTGAGCAGCACGATCCGGCGGCCGTGGATGTCGGCGAGCTTGCCGTAGAGCGGCGTCACCGCGGTGGCGGCCAGGAGATAGGACGTCACCACCCAGGGCAGATGCGCGACGTCGCCGAGTTCCCGCCCGATGGTCGGCATGGCGGTTGCGACGATGGTCTGGTCGAGTGCGGCCAGGAACATCGCCAGCATGATGCCGAACAGGATGCTGCGGATGTCCTCATGGGTCAGCGCCGCAGCGGCAGCCGGCGCCTGATGCGCAGGGGTCTCGACCCGTTTGTCCATGAGGTGCCGTGCCTGCCCATGCATCCGTTGAAGCACGGCACTCTAAAAGTGCCGCATTGCATGCACCAGAGGCAGGGCGAGCACGGGCGGTCTGGCGGCCATGCTCTCAGGCATGGAACCGTTTCGTCTGTGCAGGCAGCGCCCCGCCTCAGGCGGCGACGTCCCAGACCGGCGAGAGCCCCTCGGGCTTGAGCACCCGTCCGCTGGGCCGGGCCAGCCCATGGATCGCCGCCATCTCGGCCTCGTCCAGCGCGAAGTCGAAGATCGCGGCGTTGTCGCGGGCGCGATCCTCGCTCACCGTCTTCGACAGCGCCACGACATCCGGCTGTTGGACGAGCCAGCGCAGCACGATCTGGGCGATGCTGCGGCGATGCCGGGCGGCGATCTCGGCCAGCAGCGGGTCGGCGAAGACCTTGCCGTCCGCCATCGCGTAATAGGCGGTCAGCGCCATCCCGGCCTCGCGCACGGCCGCCAGCAGCCGACTCTGGTCGAGATAGGGGTGGTATTCGACCTGGTTGGTGACGAGCGGCGCGGCGCTCAGCGCCCGCGCCTGCGCCAGCAGCGCGATGGTGTAATTGCTCACGCCGATATGGCGGGTCTTGCCCGCTTCGCGCACGGCGTTAAGCGCACCGATCTGGTCGGCCAGCGGCACGCTGCCATTGGGCCAGTGCAGCAGCAGGAGATCGACATGGTCGGTCTTCAGCTTGGCGAGGCTCTCCTCGACCGAGCTCATGAACCGGTCGGGCGCGAAATTGTCGATCCAGACCTTGGTGGTCAGGAAAATGTCGTCGCGCGCCACGCCGCTGCCGGCGATCGCCTCGCCGACGGCAGCCTCGTTGCGGTAGATCTGGGCGGTGTCGACATGGCGGAAGCCGAGCTTCAGCGCGGCCGGCACCATGCGCAGCACGTCAGGGGCCTCCATCCGGAAGGTTCCGAAGCCGAGCGCGGGGATCGCGGCCCCGTTGGCGCTGATGGTGGGCATGGTTGCTTCTCCCGCCGACCGGAGAGGCGGGCGCGCCATCGCTAGCACGGGCGGCCGCGCCAAGCGTGGCCTTTCCGAGGCGGTCTTATTTCCGGCCCGCCCTTATATTCAGGGGCGGGCTTCCCCATGTCCAAATCACGGTCGTCGTGAGCAAGCCGCCTTAGCGGGTCTGTTGCTCCGGGACGGCCGGCATCGAGACAGAATCGGTACTTCTGAAGCGCCTTTAGGGGCGCGGAGGTCGTGCGCCTGCGTGGCGGGCCGGCAGCGATGCGGGGGGCGGTCCGCGTTGGCAGGGCGGCGCTGCGGGTGGGTCTGGTCGAACGGTACTTTTTTCTCTGATTCAAGGAATGTGGTTGTTGATCGCTTATCTGGTTCTGGTTCACCGGTATCCCGCGCAGTTCAAGCGCATGTTCAAATCGATCTATGACCCCGCCAATCTGTATCTGATTCATGTCGACAAGAATTCAGGCCCCGAGATGGAGGCCGATATTCGTCGCTTTCTGCGCGGATTTCCCAACAGCGCGATCCTCCAGAGCCATCGTGCGCTGTGGGGCGGCTACAGCCTCGTCGATGCCGAGCTGCGCGGCATGGCGCAGCTGCTCGAAATGGGGGCCGATTGGGAGTTCTTCATCAATCTCAGCGGCCAGGACTACCCGCTCAAGAGCCAGACCGAGATCGCCGCCTTCCTGGAGCGCAGCCGCGGCAAGGAATTCATCAAGGTTCTAGACCAGCGCAAGGCGCGGCCCGAGACCATGAACCGCGTCAACCGCTATGTCCTCGAATTCGAGAAGCGCATCGTCCGGACGCCGTTCCCGCGGCCCTTCATGGCGGGCGTCGTGCCCTATATCGGCAACCAGTGGATGATCGTCAGCCGGCGCTTCTGCGAGTTCGTCTGCCATGATCCCAGGGCGCAGCGCTACAAGGCCTTCTACCGCAACACCTTCATCGCCGACGAAGGCTTCTTCCCGACAGTAATGATGAACACGGCCGAGCATGGCGAGGTCGTCAGCGACGACCTGCGCATGATCGACTGGGTGCCCGACGGCGACATCAAGCTGCGTCCGCGCACCTATGTCGGGGAGGACGCGGCCGCTCTGCTCGCGAGCGACTGTCTCTTCGCCCGCAAGTTCGACGCGACGGTGGATGACGATATCCTCGACCAGATCGACGATTCCCTGCGCGCCGACGAGCCGCCGACGCCCCTGACGCCGCGCCCGCATGTCCCCGTGGCTTTGCATGGCGCCCGTCCCGTCACGCCGGCCGCCGTCCTGGCGTCCTGAGCCGACATCGAGAACAGAAATCCATCATGGCACTGAACTTTCCCAATCCGGTCCGCAGCTTCGACGCCGGCCGCTCCTGCGTCAGCTTCTGGGGCTCGGACGCGTCGCTTGAGATCGCCTTCCAGATCGAGATCGACGCGCTGCGACAGCTCGGCGCGCCGGCCGACGGCAACGAGGCGCAGCTGCTCGCGACCTTCGACAGCCATCGCGACGCCATCCTCGGGGCGGCGGCGAACCTCTACGGCCGTCGCAAGGCGAGCTACCACCGCATCACGGCGGCTGACATGGCCGGAAAGGGCTGAGGATATGGCGCGTCCACCCTACAAGACAGGCGATATGGTCAACCTGACCGCCGGCTTTCACAACCAGGTCAGGCCCGGCCCCTTCGAGATCACGCGGCTGATGCCGCCGCGCGACAACAAGGAGGAGCAGTATCGCGTCCGCGGCCCCGATGGTCTGGAGCGGGCCGTCGGACATCATGAGATCGAGGAAGAGGTCCCGCTGCCGGGTCCGGCGCCGACATAGGCGGGCCGCCTAACCCCGGAACGCCCCGCCGCCATCGACATCCAGCACGGCGCCGCTGACATAGCCGCAGGCCGGCGAGGCCAGGAAGGCGGCGGCGCTGGCGATCTCGTCGGGTTCGATGAGCCGGTTCAGCGGCAGCCCGGTCAGCATCTCCTCCCAGCGCGCCTCGTCGCCGAACTTGAGCTTTGCCCGCGTCTTGCTCAGCGAGATGATGCGGTCGGTGCGGGTCTGCGCCGGGTTGATCCCGAAGACACGCACGCCCCAGTCCACCGACCGTCCGCCGACGGCCCCGGTGAAGGCCATCAGCGCCGCATTGCCGGTGCCGCCGCAGATATAGTCGTAGCGCGGGCTGCGTCCGGCCCCGCCGATGATATTTACGATCACCCCATCGCCGCGCTCCTTCATGGCGGTCAGGTAGAGCTTGGACAGATGGATGTAGCCCATGACCTTGAGCGCCCAAGCCTGTTCCCAGCCCTCCATCGAGAGGTCGAGCAGCCCGCCGGCCGGGATCGCGCCGGCATTGTTGACGAGAATGTCGATGTCGGGGAAGGCGACGGCGAGGTGCTCGCGCTCCCCGGCGACCGAGAGGTCGGCGGCATGGCTCGCGACCCGGTTGGCCTCCCCGAGCGCCGTCGCCGTGGCGGCGAGGCGCGCCGCGTCGCGCGCGACGAGCACGACCGAGCACCCTTCGGCGAGGAAGACGCGGGCGCAGGCGGCGCCGATGCCCTTGGAGCCTCCGGTGATCAGCACGCGGCGGCCGCTCAGTTTCAGATCCATGTGATGCTCTCCCGGGGATGGCCTTGCCTGGCCCGCGAATGTGGGTTTGCAGGCTAGACGATTTCCCGTTGCGCCGTCCTGCCGTCCGACGCCGCCGGCCATCCGTCATTTGGATGACGAGGGGGAGGGGACGACGGCGCAAGATGCGGGTCGATCGGCTTGGGGGAGAAGATCGATGGCGGTGCGTCCGGGCGGCGGCATGCCAGTGGCGGGGTCCGCGCCCTCGTCTGCGGCGCGCGTCCTAGGGGCAGGGCCGCAGCGGCAGCACGGCGCCGCGCAGGAGCGATACGAGCTGGCTCTGCTGCCGCGTCTCGGTCTTCTGGAAAATGCGGGCAAGATGGGTCCGCGCGGTCGAGATCCGCACGCCCTGCGCCTGCGCCGCCTGCGTCAGCGACAGCCCGCTGGCGAGGGCCGAGGCGAAGCGCGCCTCGCTCTCCGTCAGGTTGAACAGCTGCCGGCTGCCGACCACCAGATCCGTGGTCAGGCAAAGCGGCCGCAGCGCGATCATCGCCTTGAGGGGTGGGGAGGCGCTCGACCGTGCCGACGCCACCGGCATGACGCGGGTCGACAGCGCATGGGCGGGGTCGCTGCCTTGGAGGATCAATCCGCCGGGGCAGGCCTCAGGCGCCGGGTCTCCGCCGCGCAGCACAGCCTCCACCAGCCGCCTGATCTGGCGATGATCGGCGGGCTGGCGCGCGAACAGGCGGCCCTGGCGCAGCCCGATGGCGGCATCGGGGTCGGACAGGATCTCGCTGGCGCCCGTGTTGGCGTAGGAAACCCGCAGGTCGCTGCCGACGATGACGACGGCCATGGCGAGGGTATCGAGCGCCCCGCGCGCCTCGTCGCGCTGCGTTTTCATCTGCTGCGCCTGCCGGGCCAGATCCTCCACCTCGCGCCTCAGCGAGGTCAATTGCGCGAGAAGGGCCGCGTTGGGCTGATCGACCCGCGTCGGGGCCCGGCCCTGCTGGCCGTCGATGAACCACAGGGAACCGCGGTTTCCGCTGGGGCTGGCCGCGGCCCCGAGCGTCTCCCAGACGGGCTCGAAGGCCGCGGCCGGCGTGCCCTCGGCAGACGCCATCACGCTCTCGACGCTCGCATTCGACATGCCGCACCTCACGCTCCAGGGGGCGTCGCACGACGACCCTGCATCGCAGGTTAGCAATATGGACTGTTCACGGGAAGTCCAAAAACAATCCAAAACGAGAGCCGGCTATGACGGCTGCAGGCCGATCAACTGGTCGATATCGGCCTGCGTCCCCAGCGCATCGAAGACGCCGGGCCGCCGTGTCGCGATCGCCCCCGCCGCGGCCGCCTGGCGCAGCGCCTCGGCTGTCTCGAGCCCGCGCGCCAGCGCCACGCCGAGCGTGGCCGCGAAAGCGTCCCCCGCCCCCAGCGAATCGACGGCCTCGACCGGCAGCGCCGCCTGCCCGATGGCGCCTTCGCGGGTCACCGCGACGGCGCCGGCCGCTCCCAGCGTCAGCACGACGAGACGCGGCCCGCGCGCCAGCAGGGCTGGGCCGAGCTCCGCGACGAACCGGCTGGGTTCGGCCGGTTCGCTCGCGCCGGGCAGGATGTCGCCCGCAAGGGCTTGGGCCTCGGTCTGGTTCAGCACCAGAATCTCGGTATGCGCCAGAATATCCGCTGGGATCGGCCGGAACGGGGAGGGGTTCAGCAGCGTCGGGATGCCGGCTGTCTGCGCCATCGCGAAAGCCTCCGCGATCGGCGCATCGCCGATCTCGAACTGCGCCATCACCAGCGCGGAGGCGGTGATCCGCGCGGCCGCCTCGCGCACATGGGTCGCCGACAGCGCGCGGTTGACGCCGGCGTCGACGGCCAGGCAGGTCTCGCCCTGCGCGTCTGTGAAGCCGATGCCGCTGCCGGTCTTGCCCTTCAGGCGAATCAGCATGGAGGCCGGCAGGTCGGCCTTATCGAGGGCCGGCGCCGCGAAGGCCGAGGCGATGTCGTCACCGACGGCCAGCAGCCCATCGACCATCGCGCCGAGCCTTCGGGACGCGATGGCGAGGTTCAGTCCCTTGCCACCGGGCTCGATTGTCACGATATCGGCTGCCAGCGACTCTCCCGGGCGCGGGAAGCGCTGGACCTTTGCCGAGCACGACACCACGAAGCTGCCCAGAACGAATATCGACCCGTCGGCCATTGCGCTCGATCCCTTCCCTTGTCCCGGCACCGCCAGGCCTGCCATTCACCGCTGATGAATCCGCCACACAAGCCGACCAACGCTGCGCCGAAGCCGCCGTTCCAGGATTTGCTGGATCTGCGCGACGATACGGCCAAGCCCTTATACCGGCAGCTTGAAGATCAGCTGACGCAGCTGATCGGCGACGGAACTGTGTCTCCAGGCACCACGCTGCCGGCCGAGCGTCAGCTGGCGGAGCGCCTGAAGATCAGCCGCGCCACGGTGCAGCGCGCCTACAACGCCCTGCGCGAGCGCAAGCTGCTCAGCGCGCAGGGGCGCCTGGGCTCGATCGTGCAGGGGCCCGGCTCGCGTCTGCATTCGGGAATGGACCGTCTGAAGGGCTTTACGCAGGAGATGCAAGAGCTCGGCCGCGTGCCGTCCTCCCGGATCCTGGAGCGCGTCGTCGTCACCGATCGCTCGATCGCCTCGATCTTCGGCCTGTCGTCGCATGCCCGTTTCCTGAAGCTGGTGCGGGTGCGCAGCGGTGACGATACGCCGCTGTCGCGCGAGGTCGCCTGGTACAATCTCGATCGCGTGCCCGACCTCGAACACGCCGATCTGAGCGGGTCGGTCTATGCCGCGCTCGAACGTCTCGGCGCGGCGCTGGATTGGTGCGAGCAGTCGATCGAGGCTGCAGCCCCGACCGCCGATGAATGCGCCATCTTCGGCTTCGCCGAACCCTTGCCCTGCCTGCTGATCAAGCGCCGCAGCTTCGGCCGGGACGGCGACATGCTCGAATATGTCGAGGGACTCTTTCGCGGCGACGCCTACACCTACAAGCTGTCGCTGCGGATCTGACGGCGCCCGCGGGCCCGACCAACATCCTGCCAGCCGTTGAACCGTTCGCCGCCGCCGCGCGACGAACGGAGGAAGGGCGAATCGTCACCCTGTCACGGCCGCTCCGGCGCAGATGTTACGTGAGGGACAGCGAAGATGCTCGAGCTTGGTGAAACTCCTCGCATGACCATGATCTTCCCGCTCTCCTCCTCGCCGGACTTCGCGCCCCCGCCGCCCCGCCGCCCTGACGGGGATGATGGCGGTCGCGGCGCCAAGCCCCTCTTCATCATCGACGCGGATCTGCGCGTCCATTTCAGCAACCAGGCCGCCGCCGCCCTGTCGCGCGAAGGCCTTGGCGCCGCCGGCCGCCTCGTCTGCGCCGACAAATTGTTCGCGGCGCGGCTCCAGACCTGGCTCAAGCGCCGCTGCGCCGGCTTAGCGCCGGAGGAGATCCGGCTGTCGCTGTCGATGCGCTGCGGCCGCCAGACCGTGGTCGACGTGGTGCATCTCGGCGGGGCCGGGATGGGCCTCTTCGTCCTGACGGTCGACGATCCCCAGCGCGCCATCGACCGCAATGTCGACGAGGTCGCCGAGGCCTGCGGCCTGACGCCGACCGAAGCGCGCATGCTCGGCCTCATCGTCAAGGGCCTCGACACGGTCGTCGCGGCCAAGAAGCTCGGCATCGCCCGCACCACGGCGCGGACCCATCTGCAGCGCCTCTTCGCCAAGACCGGGACCGCCCGCCAGAGCGAGCTCGTCCGCTTCGTCGCGACCTTCATCGAGGAGGCGGCCTGAGCCGCGACCATCGCGGGGATCAGCCGGGGCTCTTCGCGTCGATCCAGCCATCGACGAGGCTGAGGCCGAGCAGAAACTCCGAACTGAACCGGCTGCGCGTCAGCGGCTCGACGGCGAGGCCTGATGACAGGAATGCACGGTCGCCGGCCAGCGCCTCGACAGCCTCGTCATGCGACACCGCGCGAAAGCGGATCGACGTGCCGGGCCTCGCCTGGGCGAGGCGCCCGAGATCGGCGCCGATGACGGTCGCGATCTTCGGGTAGCCGCCGGTCGATTGCCGGTCCGCCATCAGCACGATCGGCTGCCCCTCGCCAGGCACCTGGATCGCACCCATGGCGACGCCGTCCGAGGGGATGTTGAAGCCGAGCCTGTGGCTAAGCCGCGGCCCTTCGAGGAAGCAGGCCATACGGTCGCCGCGCGGGGAGATCGTCCAGGGTCCGGCGAGAAACGCCGCGATCTGGTCTTCGGCGAAATAGTCGTGCTGGGGACCCAGCAGCACGCGGATCATGGCGGGCGGCCGGTCGAGCGGCGAGGCGAGGATGCGGCCCGTCGCGATTCCCCCGCCGGCCGCCGGCCCGGCCGGCAGCCGGTCGCCGGCCGCCAGCATGCGGCCGTCGAGGCCGCCCATGCCGGTGCGCGCATGCGTGGCGCTGGAACCGAGGACGCGCGGCAGATCGACCCCGCCGGCGAGCGCGAGATAGCACCAGACGCCGCTGGTTCCGGCGCGCAGCTTCAGCGTCGCGCCCGGCTCCAGCCGTGCGACGACAGCCGGCGGCAGGGCCTGGCCGTCGAGCATCACCTGAAACATACCCCCCGCGACGGCGACGGTGACCGGCCCGCCCTCGGCGGTGACTTCGAGGCCGCCGAGCGAAACCTCGATCGCGGCGCTGTCGGCGGGGTTGCCAAGCGCCCGGTTCGCGATCGCGTGGGCGAGCGGGTCCATCGGCCCCGCCACGGTGACGCCGTAGCGCAGGAAGCCGTGCCGGCCGCCATCCTGGACAGTGCAGCCGGGGCCGGCTGCGAGAACGCGCAGCGCCGCCGTCATGGCGCCTGCCTGCGGGCCACAACCTCGCCGGCCTCGGCGCGCGCATCGAGTTCGGCGAAGGTGGCCGCATCGACCGGCTCGAAGCGGAGGCTGTCGCCGGGCTCGAACAGGAAGGCGTCGGCGCGCTCGGGCGCGTAGAGGCGCTCCGGCGTGCGGCCGACGACATACCAGCCGGTGGGCATCGAGAAGCTGGCGACGGCGCTCAACCCGCCTCCGACCAGCACGGCCTTGCTGTCATGGGGCGGGCGCGGCCTGGCGCGGCGCGACACGGCGATCGCCTCGGGCAGGCCGCCGAGATAGGTGAAGCCCGGCGAGAAGCCGTACATATAAACCCGGTAGAGCGCGCCGGCATGGATGGCTGCGGCCTCGCTTGCGGTCAGCCCCACCAGCGCGGCCATCTCGGCGAGGTCCTCGCCATGGGGCAGGTCGTAGCAGCAGGGCAGGGTCCACTGGGCCGCGGCCCGGTTGCCGGTCACGGCCGTCGCCAGCCGCTCTTCGACGAGCGCCACCAGCCGCGTCCGGCGCAGTGTCAGCGGATCGTAGTGAATCATCAGCGAGCGATAGGTCGGCACCAGCTCACGCAGGCCTTCCGGAGGATCCGCTGCCAGGGTCGCATCGAGGGCCAGCACGCGGTCACTGATAGCGGGATCGACGCTGCGGCCGAACTCCACCACCAGAGCGGATTCGCCTGCGTCGAGAAAAACCGGGGCTGCCGGACGTCCCTCGCTCATGCGGAGGCGGCAGGCGCGAAGGCAGCCAACCCGATGCCGGCCTGCTCCAGCGCCGCGCGGACCCGCTGCGCAGTGGCCACCGCATGGCTCGAATCGCCATGCACGCAGATCGAGTGGAGCGGGGTGGCCAGCCGCCGGCCCGACAGCGTGATGATGGCACCTTCGGACACCATCGCGACGACGCGGTCGGCGGCCTCCTGCGGGTCGGTGATCATCGCGCCGGGCAGGTTGCGCGCAACGAGCAGGCCCTCCTCGGTATAGCCGCGATCGGCGAAGACCTCCTGATGCACGGCAAGGCCGGCCGCCTCACCGGCCGCGACCTGCGCGGTCAGCGCGGTGGCGAGCAGCGACAGGGCGGGGTCGACCGCCTTGATCGCACGCGCGATCGCATCGGCCACGGGCCGCTCCTCGCAGGAGATGTTGGCGAGCGCGCCATGCGGCTTCACATAGGTGATGCGGTGGCCGGCATAGGCGGCGAGCGCCGCCGCCGCGCCGATCTGATAGGCGACGAGGCGCTCGATTTCCCCCGCCGAGAACGGGATGCGCCGGCGGCCGAAACCCCAGAGATCGGGAAAGCCGGGATGGGCGCCGACCGCCACCCCGCGTTTGCGCGCCACCGTGAAGGCCTGGGCCATGATCTCGGGATCGCCGGCATGCAGGCCGCAGGCGACATTGGCAGAGGTCACGATCGACAGCATCGCCTCGTCGTCGCCGCAGCGATAGGCGCCGAAGCCTTCGGCGAGATCCGAGTTCAGATCGATCGTCTTCATCCGCATGGTCCGTTCGGGCGGGAGGGTGGCGGCCCGTGGCCTCATGGACCTTACGCCGATCGCGTCGCTGGGAGAAAGCGCGCGGATGGAAGGACCTGCTCGAAAACATGGGACATAGCCCGGCGAGTCGCCGATTCCCTTAGGTCAACTTTAACGGAACGCTCCCAACAGTTGTAGCGCCGAATCAATGGCCTCAGGACACCCCTTTCATGCGATCTCTGGCTGCCCGCATCACGTCGCTCACTGTTGGCGCAAAGATCACTGTCATCATGGCGCTGATGTTGCTGCCGATCGGCCACCTGACGCTGCTGTTCGTCCAGCAGGTCCGGAAGGACATCGCATTTTCGTCGCAGGAAGTGACCGGCGCCCGGCTGCTGAGCGATGTCTGGGGCGCCGTGGCGACCGCGACCTCACCCGGGGCCTCGGCTGATCGTCTCGCGTCGGCTGCCCAGTCCGTTTCGGCCAGGCAGTCCGCAGCGGACGCCCTGGACGCGGGCGAGCCCTTAAAGGCATTTGCCCGGCTCCTTGCGGAAGGCCGCGACAAGAACCCGATCTGGGATGCCGGTCAGGCCGCGATCCAGCGGATCGCTGACGCCTCGAACCTGACGCTCGATCCCGATGTCGATTCCTATTACACGATGGACGTTGTAACGGTCCGTCTGCCCGAACTGGTCATCGCCCGCGCAGCGCTTCAGGACGCCATGCAGCCGGCGCTGGCGACGGTCGGCAAGCTGCCATCCCGCCAGCAGGACGCTCTGGTCGAGGCTGCGACGCGCTATGCTCTCGCTCTGGCGTCAGTCCGGTCCTCGCTGGCTTCCGCCGTTGCGGGGAATACTGATGGCAGCCTCGCCGCTGCTCTCTCGGGCGCGCGCGGCGCCTTCGATGCCGCCGCGACGCTGGTGGCCAGGCAGGCCGCCACCTTGCGCGAGGATCATGCGCTCGACCGCCCCGTTTCGCTGACCCGGGCAGAGGTCGATGCGGCCGCCAGCGGGCTTTCGACCGCGGCCGACGGCCTCTGGCGCAGCGCCCAGACCCAGCTGGTCCGCCTGATTGCGACCCGGATCGATGGCTTCGAACATCGGGCGACACGCGATCTCGCGATCGCCGGCTTTGCCGCGCTCGTGGCGCTGGCCTTTGCGTTCGTCTTCATCCGGTCGATCCGCAATCCGCTTGCCGATCTGGTCGCGACGCTGCGTCGTCACGAGGCGAATGACTACAGCCAGCCGGTCGCACATGGAGAGCTGCGCAACGAAATCGGTGCGATCGCGCGCGCCATCGATCAGGGACGCCTCGAGGCGGGCCGCAGCGCGCTGACGGTCTCGGCGATGAACCAGTCGCCGACCATGCTGATGATCACCGACCCTGCGGAGAGGATCACCTTCATCAGCGCGTCGCTGCTGCGGATGCTGCAGCAACTCGAGCCGAGTTTCCGCGAGGCTTCGCCCGACTTCAGGGTCGAGGCCATGCTCGGCCAGCATATCGACTGCTACCGCGCGAACGCCAATCTCAAGCGCCAGCTCATTCTCGACAACGGTCAGGTCCGCAAGGTTCGCTATGATGTCGCCGGCGAGGCGATCATGGTCGACATGGCCTATATCAACGATGGCGATGGCAAGACGATCGGCCACACGCTGATCTGGCGCAACGTCACCGCGGATCTGCGCAGTGAGGCCGAAGTCGCCGCTGTGGTGGATGCGGCGCGGCAGGGCGATTTCTCGGCCCGGCTGTCTGTCGACGACAAGGATGGCTTCGTCCGCGACATCGCCATCGGCTTGAACCAGGTCTCGGCCGTCGTCGAGCAATCGACCGCGGATTTCGCGCAAGCGATGCAGGCCGTCGCCGCGGCCGACCTGACTCGCTCGGTAACGGGCGAGTATCATGGTGTCTTTGCGACTCTGAAGAGCGCGATCAACGAGACGGTCGACCGGCTGTCGGCGACGGTGCGCACGATCCAGCTGACCTCGGCGGATGTCGGGCTCGCCGCGCGCGAGATCAACATGGGCGCCAACGACCTCTCGAAGCGCACCGAAGAGCAGGCCTCCTCGCTGGAAGAGACCGCCGCGACGACCGAGCAGCTCGCGGCGTCCGTCAAGGCCTCGGCCCAGGCCTCGCGCAATGCGGCCGCGATCGCCGATGAGGCGATGAAGGCCGCCCAGAATGGCGGCGCCATCGCCGGCCAGGCGGTCGATGCCATGGCCCGCATCGAAACCGCCTCGACCAAGATCTCGGACATCATCCGTGTGATCGACGACATCGCCTTCCAGACCAATCTGCTGGCGCTAAACGCGGCGGTGGAAGCGGCTCGGGCCGGCGACGCCGGCAAGGGCTTCGCGGTCGTGGCCTCGGAAGTCCGCACGCTCGCCCAGCGTTCCAGCGAAGCGGCCAAGGACATCTCGGCGCTGATCTCGTCTTCGAACACCGAGGTCGGCGAGGGCGTCAAGCTTGTCCGCCAGGCTGGCGACCAGCTCAGCCAGATTCTCTCCGCCTCGCAGAAGGTCGCCGCCACCATCGCCGAAATCTCGGCGGCCTCCAGCGAGCAGGCCAACGGCATCGACGAGATGAGCCAGGCCGTCGCCCATCTCGACGAGATGACCCAGCAGAACGCAGCGCTCTCCGAACAGAGTGCCGCCTCGGCCGGCTCGCTGTCGGGCCGCATCGGACAGCTCAACGATCTCGTCGCCGCGTTCAAGACTGGACCGGATGGCGCGCAGGCGGCCAGCCATGCCGCTCCGCATGGTGCCGCGTCCGAGCCCGCGCGCCTGCGCCAGCTCGCGCAGGCCGCCTTCTCCCCCAAAACCCCGGCGCACCGCATGGCGGCTCCTGCGCCGCGCGCGGCGCCCGCTGCACCGGCCAAGAAGGTCGCCAACAGCCGCGCCGGTGATGCCGGCTGGGAAGAGTTCTGAGCGGGGACCGAGCCGCCCCGTCAGGCCCCGCGTGGCGCCCCAAAGCCGGTGCGGGTCGCCGAGCCCTGCCGCCACGACGCGCTCGTGCGCTACCGTTGAGGGCTGTTCCGTGATCTCGGTTCGCCGGCATGGAGCCCGCAGGCGATGTTCGCCGAGGTGACGATCGAGAGCACCGCCGCGTCGGCATCGCCGTGATTGGCGCCGAAGCCCTCGGCGAGATCGGCACTGAGATCGATCAGGGT
>NNBT01003527.1_pt1 | contig 32026 bp, 28 predicted proteins | sample 1173831 | NCBI WGS metagenome assembly NNBT01 (sample SAMN07173936, study PRJNA388173) | plant metagenome | isolation source: symbiotic tissue sample KVJ10 | place: Norway: Troms, Kvaloya island | reverse complement strand
AGTCTAGGAAACTAGTCAAGCGCCCTCTTCAGCGGGTTAACATAGGGACAAGTTGTTGAATCGCAAGCCCCTTTATATCCAACCCGATAATTCCTTGCGGATAAGCGCGGCGAGCATCGCGATGGAGGCATCCGATTCGTTGAGACACGGCACGGCGGAGAAGTTTTCACCGCCATTCTCGCGGAAGGTTTCGGCTAGGCCGATGGCGACCTCCTCGAGGGTTTCGACGCAGTCGGCGGCGAACCCCGGCATGATCATCACCAGATTGTGTACGCCCTGGCCGGGCAATGCCGCGACGGTATCCTGCGCATAGGGCTTGATCCACTCCGTCTTGCCGAAGCGTGACTGGAACACCATGCGCAATCTCTCTTCCGGCAGCTCGAGCTTCGCTCTGAGCAGGCGAGTCGTCTCGCGGCAGTGATCGTAATAGGGATCACCCGCCGCGACATAACTCTCCGGCAGGCCGTGATAGGAGGCGAGAATGGTGTCGGGCGTCCAATCGAGCGTGTCGAGATGGCGCGCGACGCTGTGCGCCAGCGCATCGATATGGGAGGGCTCCGCGTAGTAAGGCGGCACGAAGCGCAAGGCCGGCTGCCAGCGCAGTTTCGCCATGGTCTCGAACACCTTGTCGGCCACCGTCGCCGTCGTCGAGGCGCTGTATTGCGGATAGAGCGGGAAAACCAGGATACGGTCGCATCCCGCCTCCTTCAGGGCCGCCAGGCGCTCACCCACCGGCGGCAGGCCGTAGCGCATGCCCCAGTCGACCATGATGGGTCCGTCCCCGGCCAGTTCATGGCCGACCTTCTCGGCCTGAGCGCGCGTGATGGTCTTGAGCGGCGACTCGTCGCGCTCGCGGTTCCAGATCTTGTCATAGGCATGGCCGCTGCGTTTGGGCCTGGTGGTGAGGACGATACCGTTGAGGATGAACCACCAGAGCAGGCGGTTGGTCTCGACGACGCGGGCGTCCGACAGGAACTCCTTCAGATAGCGCCGCATGGGCCAATAGGAGGTCGCTTCCGGGGTACCCAGATTGACGATCAGGACGCCGATCCGGCCCTGGCCCTTGGCCGCAGTTCCATCTTTCTCCGCAGTGTTCAGCATGATGGACTTTGCAGTAGCGGATTGTTAACCAGAGCGGAAGAACCGGTGACACCTTAACGCAACCCCAAGCGGCGGCGGGAATAATGGGCCGAAGCAACATACATTGACCGGGGGAGACGGGCTGATTTGGTCATGGCGACGACGAGCGATGGCCCGCGGGGGCAGATGGAGCGCCGCGTCGGCGACGCAGCACTCCCCTCTTTCGGCGGCATGAGTTCCAGGCCGAAATTCGACAACAGCAGGTTCCGCGCCGAGCAGATCGCACCCCTGGCGCAGTTCCGCCCTTATGTCATGGGCGCCAACGCGCTCGCCGTGGTGATGGTCGTCTGGTCGACCCTGACATCGATCGCCGGCCCCTGGCTCTATCTCTGGGCCATGTGCCAGGCCGGCCTCACTGCCTTGGTGCTGTATTCCTGGTTCCACAACCGTAATTTCGCCGGCGCCAACCGCCGTACCATCGCCGCAATAGAAGCGGCGAGCCTCGCCTTCGCCTTGCTCTGGGCCTTTCCCACTCTCCAGCTGATGCCGACCCTTCCGGTCGACGCCCAGCATTTGGTTCTTGCGGTATGTTTCATCACCGCGGTCACCGGCGCCTTCGCCTTGACGCGGCTGCCTTTGGCCTCGATGACCTTCACCGCCGTGGTAAGCGGGGCCCTGTTCGTCAGCCAGGTCCGGAGCGGCAACGATGTCGATCTGCTTCTGGGCTTCATCGCCATTGCCGTCGCCTTCCTGATGTCGCTGATGAGCGTGGCCCTCAACCGCACCCTGATGCGCCGTGCCGCCGACAACTACCACATGAACCGTCAGAGCGAATTCCTCGCTTTGCTGCTGAAGGATTTCGAGGTCTGCTCGAGCGATCTCCTGTGGGAGACCGATGATGAGGGAAAGCTCATCTACTTTTCAGACCGCCTGCCGAGCCTCCTCGGCACGTCGAAACTTCTCCTCGGCCGGACCTTGCAGGAAGCGGCTGGCGCTTCATCGACCGACCAGGGCTGGACGGACTTCATGCAGCTGTCCGGCAATCGCCAGACCATCGATGGACTGTGCCTGCAGGTGAAGCGCACGGCCCGGACCGACTGGTGGATGATCACCGCGCAGCCGCTCTGGGGCCATGCGCAGGAGTTCCTCGGCTATCGCGGCGTGATCCGCGACATCTCGCTCGAGCGCCGCGCCCAGCTCGACCTGATCACGGCCAAGGAAACCGCCGAGCGCGCCTCGACCGCCAAGTCGCAGTTCCTCGCCGTGACCAGCCACGAGCTGAAAACGCCGCTCAACGCCATTGTCGGCTTTTCCGAGATGCTCATGGCGCAACGCGAAGGACCGCTCGGCAGCCCTGTCTATGCCGAATATGCCGCGACGATCCTGCAGAGCAGCACGCATCTGCGCAACATCATCGCCGACATCCTCGACGTCACCCGCATCGAGCGCGGCACGCTGCACCTAGTCGAGCAGGAGATGGACGCCGCCGAGATCCTCGAGGTCGCCTACAAGATGTGCCGCGAGCAGGCGAAGACGGCCGACATTCCCTTGTCGGCCGATCTCGAGAATACCGCCGAGATCGAGGGCGACATCACCCGCATCCGCCAGGTGCTCATCAATCTCGTCACCAATGCGATCAAGTTCTCGCGGCCCGGCAACGCCATCGCTTTGTGGATCGAGCGCCAGCCGGATGGCGGCCTCGCTTTCGTCATCGAGGACAACGGCATCGGCATCGCGCCCGGCGATCTCGAACGTGTGTTCGAGCCTTTCGAGCAGGGTGACGCCTCTTCGTCGCGCCGCCATGGCGGCATTGGGCTCGGACTGGCGATCGCCCGCAAGATCGCCCGCATGCATGACGGCGACGTCGTGCTCGAGAGCCTGCTGGACGACGGCACGACCGCCCGTTTCATCCTACCCCCGGCACGGGTGAAGTGGCCGCAACCGGTGGTGACCGACGAGGCCGAACCTGAGGAAAGCCCTGGCGTCAGCTGATTCCCTATGGGATAGGGAGCCATGAAAAAGCCCCGTATCCCTTTTCTCGGCAGCCGCGCCGCGGCATCACCCAAAAACGCCAAGGCCGCATTGTTCGGCGCACCGCACGGCACGCCTTACAAGGGCATCGATAATCGTCCTTATGAGAAGGCCGCCGACATTCTGCGCAAGGCGCTGAAAAACGACGCCGCCTTCCTCGATTCCTGGGATTTCGATTTCGGTGGGCCGTTGCTCGGCAAGAACGGTCAATATCGCTTCGTCGATCTGGGCGATCTCGAAACCCGGTCTAAGCAGAGCGCCAAGAACCGCCAGGCGATCGAGATCTGCACGCGCGACATCCTCGCCCAAGGCGCTATCCCGATTATGATCGGCGGCGATGATTCGACCCCCATTCCGTTCATCCAGGCCTTTTCCGATCACGGGCCGCTGACCATCCTGCAGATCGATGCGCATATCGACTGGCGCCAGGAGCGCTACGGCGAACCGCTGGGCTTCTCCAGCACCATGCGCCGCGCCTCCGAAATGGCGCATGTCGGCAAGATTATCCAGGTGGGCATGCGCGGCATGGGCTCGGCGCGCGTGCAGGAAGTGCGCGACGCCGAAGCCTGGGGCGCCAAGCTCATTACCGCGGCCACGATCCACGAGAAGGGTGTCACCGCGGCGCTGGCCCATATCAAGGCCGGCTCTCCCCTCCTCATCACCCTCGATTGCGACGGCCTCGACTGGTCGATCATGCCGGCGGTGGCCTATCCCTCGACCGGCGGCCTCACCCATACGCAGGTGACGCGCCTCATCCAGGGCGCCATCGCCAAGGCCAGGCTCGTCGGTTTCGATCTTATCGAATTCGTGCCGAGGAACGATCGCGACGGCATCGGCGCCTTCACCGCGGCACGTATCATTTGCAATGTGATCGGCAGCCTCGCCAACCGGGATGCCGAATGACGATCTCGAACGAAGAGGAACTGGCCCGGCTCAAGGAGATCGGCCGTATCGTCGCCAATACACTCGAAGCGATGGGCGCCGCCATCGAGCCCGGAATGACCACGGCCGAGCTCGACCTCATCGGCCGGCGGCATCTGGAGAGGGCGGGCGCCAGGCCGGCGCCGGAACTATGCTACGATTTCCCGGGCGCCACCTGCATCAGCATCAATGAGGAAATCGCGCATGGCATTCCCGGAAACCGCCGTATCGCCAGGGGCGATCTGATCAATATCGACGTCTCGGCCGAGAAGGCCGGCATTTTCGCCGACACGGGCGCCTCCTTTGTCGTACCGCCGGTCACCCGTGCCATCGAGCGTCTGTGCCGCGACGGACGCCGCGCTTTGTGGGCCGGAATCCGCCATGTCGAGGCCGACAGACCCTTGGCCGGTATCGGCTCGGCGATCGGCGAATTCGCGCGCCGCAATCGCTACACGCTGATCCGCAACCTTGCCAGCCATGGCGTAGGCCATGCGCTGCATGAGGAGCCGACGGAAATCGCGACCTGGCCGGACGCTTCAGAGCGCCGGGTGATGACCAGGGGACTCGTTTTCACGGTCGAACCGTTCCTCTCGCTCGGCGCCGAATGGGCCGAGGATGGCGAGGGCCCGTGGACGCTCCTGAGCGCCCCGTCAGCGCCGACCGTGCAATATGAGCACACAGTCGTGGCGATGCCCAATGGACCGCTTGTCGTCACCTTGCCGGGATAGTTCCCGTTAGTTGGAGCAGCGTTCAATTATAACGCGGCGATCACGGCGTTCCCCAAAGTCCAACTTCGATCGGGCTGTGGCATATGAGATACTGCCCGGACCGAGCTTTCGGTCTCTTGAGCAGCCGAAAGCGGAGCGGCTCGTCACGGAGCATCGCCGTCCCTCGTGGCGAGCCGCTTTTCGGCCTCAGCATTTTCCTCACATAATTGAGACTAAGCCCCCCCGACGTAAGGACCGGAACACTCACCAGAATGGTTCGCGTGAGAAAACGGCCCGCCACCACGGGACGACAATCTGGGGCGGGCCGTTCGTTTTCCCCGCAGGGAGTCCGGGGGGCATGGGATAAAGTCATGTCCCGAACGATGGTTCCCCGAAAGATGCGAGAATAGGCGCAATCCGCGTTGCGTCGGCATCGCGCTGATTTCCGGATGGAACGAACCTCCGCCGGGCGCGTTTAGGCTCCGCATCGAACCGAGCAGGGAGCGCCCGCCACACATGAAAACGGACCTCATCACACGCGCCGACCTCTTGACGTTGATTGAAGATGTGAGCTTTGGCAAAGCCGTCGTGGGAGGCGCTGATCGCGATGGTGTCATCGTCGACGGTTATCTCGATCTGCGACGGATTTCCGAACGCCTCAACCGGCTCATCGGGATCAGGAGCCAACGGCGTGCCCGCCTCGATCACGAGCAGGCACGCTAGTTGATCATGCGCTAACGCAAACGCGCTTCGCGACGCCAGCCGACATAAGGCCTCAGATCGACATTCTGATCGCGATGTTCGCCGCCCTGTACCGCCGCCCACCAGGCCGCGGCGGCAGCGACCGCTAGGGCGCCGGCGATGGCGAAGCCAAGGAACAGCGCGAATTTCCGCGCCTTCTCCGCCGCATCCCGCGCCCGGGCTACGGCACCCCGCAGATCGCCGAGCGCTGCGTCGACGCGCGCCGTGGCCTCGGCTTCGGGAAGGCCGGTTTGACGCATCACCAATTGGTTGAGATAAGCGCGGTCTTTCGCCTCGACATCGCCGGATGGATAACGCGCCAGGAGTCGCGTGACCTCGCCGCGCCGCGCCTCGGTTTCGGCCGGAACCACGGCTTCCGGACGATCGGTGCGGAGCAGGAGATCGGCATAATAAGCCACCGGCGTGCGATCGGCGCCCAAGACGGTCGCACCGGCAACATTGGCGGCAGCATCGGCCCCGCTCTTGGCTGGACCGGCAATGGTGAAGGCGGTGATGACGGCGCCGAGCAATACGCCGAAGCCCCAGGCGAGCATGCCATGCATGCCATCGCGCATCTCACTCTCATGATCACCGGCGGCCCGCCTCTGCATCAAAAGGCCGGTGAAATAGCCTCCGGCCAGGAAGCTCATCACCGTCACCAGAACGATCCAGAGACCGAGAACCAAGGCAGATGTCACCGCTGACACGCCTTCTGCCGGATAGGGCGAGGTCAGGGACAGGCCGACGGCGGCCCCGAACGTGAAGAGCACGAAAGAGATCGCCGCGGCGATCACGGCGCCGGCGATGACCGCGCCCCAATCCACTGAGGAGTGTTCGGTGTTGATCGTCGTTTCGACAACGGCCACTTCAGGCCCGGAATCGTGAACTGGCATGATGACTCTCCCTTCACCGCAAGCCGAGCAGGGAAAGGACCGCCATGATGACGACGATGAGCCCGATGAGATAGATGATCTGATTCATGAAACACCTCTTCTGGAGTTGTCCGGGCAACGGACGAGGCGATCACGAAGTTCCATTTTTTCCGGTGAAAGCCTGGGCGCTATAGCGTGGAACTGCCCGGCCCCTTCTTTGCGGTCTTGCGCTTCTTCTCGCAGATCTCGGCATGAATAACGTAAAGCTCGGCGACCGGTCCCACCGAAATGCGGGCGAGTTCCTTAGCCCGCTTGATTTGCTGCGTCAGCCGCGAAGCTTTCGGTGCCAGTTTGCGCCTGGTCGGCAAGTCGTTTCTCCTCCCAATACGGAAGACAATGCCGCACGGGTCGGATTGGTTCCTAAAAAATGCAAGATCAGGCAGTAGCCGCCTCGGCTTCAAGGAGTGGACGCGACACCGCAAGCCTGATCACCAGGCCGTCGTCGCTCCACTGACGCTCCACCCGACCGCCCAGCTGGATGGCGCTGGCTTCGACCAGGCGACTGCCGAAGCCGGTTTCGCTGTCGGCCGGCGGCGCTGATCCTCCAGTCTCGCGCCACAGGATCTCAACCTTTTCGCCGTCAAGCGTGAAGACGACATCGACATGGCCCGTCTCGTTGGAGAGGCTGCCATATTTGGCGGCATTGGTCGCGAATTCATGCAGGAGCAAGGCCACCGGCGTAATCGATTTGGCGGCGATTGCCAGATCATCGCCGGCGATGGCGATCCGCGACGACCCGCCCCGATCATAGGGACTGAGGATCGCCTCGGCGAGACCATGCAGCGTCACGCCCATGTCATCGGCACTCTCGGCCGCCTCGTTCACAACCATGGTCAGGGAATGAGCCCGGCTCAACGCGTTGAGCCGGTTGGTGACCGCGGTCGCAAGATCGGCCGCCGAGGTGGCGGAACGGGCATTGAGATTGATGATGCTGCTGGTCACCGCGAAGAGATTCTTCACCCGGTGATTCATTTCGCGCAACAGCAGCTGCTGGCGCTCCAGGGCGCGCTGGCGGTCGGTGATGTCGCGGGCAATCTTCGAGGCGCCCAGGATATTACCGTGCGCGTCGACGATCGGAGAAACAGTAAGGGAGACATGGACGAGTGTGCCGTCCTTGCGCCGGCGCACCGTTTCGTAGTGATCGACCCGCTCGCCCTTGCGAATACGGTCGAGAATCGAGGTTTCTTCCTCGAGCCGGTCCGACGGAATGAGAAGCGTGATCGACTTGCCCACGGTCTCCTCGGCACCATAGCCGAAGAGCCGCTCGGCGCCATGATTCCAGGTTTGAATGATGCCGCCGAGATCCTTGGAGATGATGGCGTCGTCCGAGGACTCGATGAGCGCCATGAGCCGGCCGGTCGCCATATCGGCGGCATGCCGTTCGATGCCGAAGCCGAGCTGTCGCGCGAGGATCAGGGCGACCTCGCGCTCCTCTTCGTTGAACTCATGCGGCGCTGCATGATAGATCATCAGCTTGCCGACCGTCGCGCGGTTGACGGTCACGGGAATGAAGGCCAGTGCCTGTATGCTTTCCTGATGGACAACCGGCATCAGGCTTCTCGCTTCCGTGGCCTTTGCTATGTCGGCGATGAAGATGGGTTCGGGATCGATCTCCCCTAAGCGCCAGGGAGAATGACCGTCGACCGCTTGCCGGTAGCCGTCCGAGAGTTCCCGCCAGGCGACAAAGCGCATGACGCCCTTCTTGTCGAACCGTAGAATCGAGGCCTTGCCGCAGCCGAACAGCTCGACGATCGCATCGAGCGTGGCCTCATACACGTCCGGCAGTGAGGGAGCCCGATACAATCGGTCGATCAGACGATAAAAGGCACGCCGCTTGAACATTCGCTCCGCCGGCGGATCGGATGCAGCCGCCATCTTCTTCGTATCGGTCACCACGCGCCCCTCCAGGCGTGGTGGCGACGCTAGCAATACCGATGTAGCGTGAACAGGGAAATCTCGGCGCGCCTCTCAATTGAATATGGCGCCGCTCAATTCCAGATTCGCAGGGCAAGCCAGACCATCGCCGTCCACGCAGCGGCGCCGCCGGCCATGAGGGCAGCACCGGTCATCAAAGTCGGCGCGAGGCTTCTTGACCGGCGGGGAACTCTGCTCATGGCCGCACCGCCGGGCCGACGACTGAAAGCATCTGCATGGGATGCGCTCCTCTTGTCTCCGTGATGCCGCCCTTCCTTTCATTGTCCGAGCCCACCATGACATAAGCGAGTTGGACCATGGGCTAATGCCAGACTCGCCTTCAGGTTGTGGCGGGATCAACCCTGACGCGGCGCAGACTGGACATGCCGGGAAAAGCTGGATATGCCGCCCTCGACCTTCAAACGCACGACTTGGGGAAATTGAATCAAGGCATGAGCAGATTATCCGACTGGCAGCGCACCGGACTCATCGTCAGCATTCTCGCCGCTTTCATTTCGATCTGCGCCGCAGTCTGGACCATCAACATCCAGAAGCAGAGCGCCGCCGAGCTGGCCCGCCTCAAATCGGTCGGCGGCCTAGACACCAAGAGCGTCGAATTCGCCATGATCCTGCTCAAGAAACCCAATGCCAGCGTGGCCGAGCGGCGGTGGGCCGTCGATGTTCTGAGCATCGCCGAGAAGGTGCCGATGTCCGGCACGCGCCGGCAGCAGATTGCCCGCTCGGGCCGGCCGCTGGCCGAGATCGGCAAATTCATTCCCGAAGCCAAGCAGCTCAACGACAAGCTCGAGACGATTCCTTTTTGGCTGGATCTCGCGGCCGATGTGATCGACGTAATCGATGTCCTGCCCTCGGTCGGTGACGCCGCCGGAGACGCGCTCGAGGGCGGCCTGCTGGACCTGCCGATTCTGGGCGCGCCATGACGGTCGGGCAGCGAGAGTCGAACTCTCGCTGCCCGTCATGCCTTCAGCCCAGCACGGCTTTCATCAGGAGACCGGCAATGGCGAACGCCGCCACGATTGCCGCGATGAGGCCGACCAACGTCCAGAACAGGAATGACCGCCCTGTCCTCGCCGCCGGCTTCTGAGGAACCGACACCGTTCGGCGCGCGTCAGATGAGGGTGCGGCCGACGATGCGGCCGGTGCGCGCATTCAGCAGAATGCGATAGGTGTCGCCCGAGCGGCGGCCAAGATAGGTATAGGTGCCGCCACTGCATTCGACGATGCGGACGCGGTTGAAGCGTTCGGCGACGATGCCGCGGCCTTCGCCGCAGCTGATGCGATAGCGTGGGCCGACACTATAGACGTCCCAATAAGGCTGCGGATACCAGTAGCCGCCGAAATAGAAGCGGAAGGTGGTGCTCTTGCTGCGACGCCGTTCATGCCGGTTCGGATCGAAGCGCCATTTGCCTTCACCGACACGCACCCGCGACCTGACATCCACATCGTCATCCTGTTGCCCACTCTGCACCCTCTTCTTCCGCGGCATGACCTGATCGTTCAGCTGATCCTCAGCCTGGGTTCCGCGAGGCCTCTTCCGGTTGCCCTGCATCTGGTCATATTCCTCGGGCGCCTTCAGGCGCTTTCGCGGCACGGCCTGCTCGGGAACGGCTTCCCTTTTGCCGCCCATGGCGCCATCGGGGCATTGATCGCCGACGCACTCCTTTGCCGGAGTTTGCGCATCCTGCGCCACGGCGGAACCGGCCCCCAGAATTCCCAGGATAAAAGCGGTGGCCAGTGTAGTCGTCGTCAGAAAGCTCTTCATGACGGATCTCCTTTCGAGAGGAGAAAGCCCCATCACCCGCTCCGTTCCTTCACATAATTTTACGCAAGATTTCCGGTACGGACCCTTCCCCTTGGTCCAACTCGATTCCCCCGACGGCATGCCGCACATTTCCCGAGGTTCCGAATGTGGAGACAGGCCATGAAGAGAGTGCTTCTGACGGTCCTGATGCTGTGCGCTTTGGCCACCGCTGCCGAAGCCGCGTCCCCCGACGACCTCGCCCGCCGTTCCATCGAGCGGCGCGCCGTGGAGGCCGTCATCTGGGGCATGCCGGCAGTCAATACTGACCTGATGCTGCAGCAAATGCTCAAGAAAACCACGGCCAATATCAATGAGATCGTCTATTGGTCGCGGCCGGTCAACTGGAAGAACCAGACGCTGACACCCAATCCGGACTCGATCTATTTCATGTCCTTCTGGAACGTGAAGGATGGGCCGGTCGTTATCGATATTCCGCCGGCGGAAGGCGGATCGATCGCCGGCAATATCGTCAATATCTGGCAGATGCCCCTCGAAGACGCGGGCCCCGAAGGCGCCGACAAAGGCAAAGGCGGCAAATATCTGATCCTGCCGCCCGGCCATTCGGGCACGCCGCCCGATGGCTATATCGTCCTCCCATCCGACACCTTCAGCGGCTTCGCGCTTCTGCGGTCCAACCTCGCGAGCCACGGCGACGCCGACATCGCCAAGTCGGTCGCCTATGGCAAGCGGATCAGGATCTATCCGCTGGCGCTGGCCGCCAATCCGCCCGCGACGAATTTTTCCGATGCCTATGATGTCCTGTTCGATTCCACCATCCGTTATGATGCGAGCTTCTTCGCCAATCTCGATCGCATCGTGCAGGCCGAGCCCTGGCTCGACCGCGACCGTGTCATGATCGATCAGCTGCGCAGCATCGGAATCCAAAAAGGCAAATCCTTCAAGCCCGACGCCAAGACCAGGAGCGTGCTCGACAAGGCGGCGCGCGAAGCGCATGCCCTCCTCTCGCAGCGCTATGATGCCGGCTTCCCGGTCATCAATGAAGGCATCCGATGGTTTCCCGCCGCCATGCCGGAAATAGTCAAGGCCGCGCAAGGCGGATATTCCGATCCCGACGCCTATCCGGTCGATGCGCGCGGCGTCACCTATACGCTCGGCTTTACCGGCATCAAACGCCTTGGCACCGCGCAGTTCTATCTGATGGCGAACAAGGACAAGGACGGCCGCGCTTTCGACGGCAAGGCCTCCTATCGCCTGCAGGTGCCGGCAAATGCGCCGGTCAAACAATACTGGTCGGTGACCGTCTATGACCGCGAGACCCATGCGCTGCTGCGCAACATGACGAAAGCGAGCGTCGCCTCGATCAGCCCCGGCGTTGTGAAGAATGCCGATGGGTCTGTCGAGGTGTTCTTCGGCCCCAAGCCACCGAAGGGCAAGGATGCCAACTGGGTGCCGACCGACCCGAAGCGCAAGTTCGAATTGCTGTTCAGGCTCTATGGACCGGAGAAGCCCCTGTTCGATAAGAGCTGGAAACTGCCCGACGTCGAGAAGGTCCGTTGAGCGTCACTTTTTCCTGCCGCCGCCCTTCTTGGCTGGCGGTGTCGGCTTGCCGGCCGCCTTGTCACCCTTCACGCTCTTCTTCAGCGCTTCCATGAGGTCGACGACATTGGCGCCCTTGGGCCGTTCCTCGTCCGACTTGACGACGAGCTTCTTGCCCTTGGCCTTCTGCTGCACCAGTTCCTGGAGGCGCACCTCATAGGTGTTGCGGAATTGCTTGGGGTCGAATTGATGCGTGTTCTCGGCGATGAGCTTGGTGGCGAGGTCGACCAGCTCCGGATTGACCGCCACATTTGGAATCTCGCCGAAATATTTGTCCGCCGCGCGGATCTCATTGGCATAGCGCAGAATATACATGGCGAGCCCTTGATCCAGCGCGCCGACGGCGACCAGATATTCGCGCCCCGACATGGTGATCTGGCCAAGGCCGAGCTTGCGCTTATGGGCCAGCGCCGCCTGGATGACGCGATAACCCTCGACCTGGAATTCGTCCTCCGGGATCAGATAATAGGGTGCCTCGAAATAGCGCGGATCGATATCGGCGACCGAGACGAATTCCTGCAGTTCCAGCGTCTTCTTGCTTTCGAGCCTGACGGCGGCAATCTCGTCGGGCTCGAGCACCACATAAGTGCCCTCGCTCACCTCATAACCCTTGACGATGTCGGCTTCCTCGACCGGCTCGCCGGCGACCGTCTTCACATAATTGACGCGCTTGCCGGACGGCTTGTGAATCTGATTGAGGCCGGAGGCCGACGGCTCGACGGCGCTATAGATCTGCACCGCGATCTGGACGAGAGACAGCTTGATGAAGCCCTTCCAGTAGGGCCGACCGACGGGTGCCATGGACCAAACTCACTGAAGACAAACTGACCAAAGGGGAAGTCTATCACGAAAGGGTTAAAGGCGTCTTAGAAAATGCTGGGGACTGCTATAGGCTGGCGATCATGACAAAAGAGCGACTAGCCAGTTGCGTCTGCGGCAGGCTCCGCGTTTTCTGCTCGGGCGAACCCTCGAAAGTGTCTCTGTGCCATTGCCTGGCCTGCCAGAAGCGCACCGGCAGCACCTTCGGGATCGCCGCCTTCTTCGAGCGCGAGCGAGTACGGATCGAAGGCGCGGCCAAGACCTTTGCCCGTGAATCGGATTCGGGCTTTCCCGTCATCTTCAATTTCTGTCCCCATTGCGGCGCGACCGTCTTCTGGGAACCGCAGCGCAAGCCGGATTACATCGCCGTCGGGGTCGGCTCATTTGCCGACCCGGATTTCCCCGCCCCTGATCAAGCGGTCTATCAGGAGCACCGGCATGGCTGGGTCGCGGCAGGTCTCAAGCCGTCAGATGCTCGATGAGGATCTTGAGGCCGATGCCGAAGAGCGCGATACCAGCGGCGATCTCGGCGAACTGACCGAGCCTGGCACCGACCAGCCGCCCGAGCAGGGTGCCGCCGGCGGAGAAGACAAAAGTTGCGAGACCGACGGCGATGGCGACGACGATGATGTTCACATGGAGCATCGCCAACGACACGCCGACCGCCATGGCGTCGAGACTGGTACCGACCGCCGTCGCCATAAGCCCTGCGAGTGAGCCATTGGACTTCTTCTCTTCCTTCTGATGATGCAGGGCCGCATAGATCATATGCGCGCCGACGCAACCGAGCAGGAAGAAGGCGATCCAGTGATCGACAGCTTGCACGAAGCCGCTCGCCGCGACGCCGATGCCCCAGCCGATGAGCGGCGTGATGGCTTCGATGGTTCCGAATACGGCACCGGTGCGCAGCGCCTGCGTGAATTTGATGCGTTCGCCATGGCCGGCGCCGCGGCCGATCGAGGCGGCAAAAGCATCCATGGACATGCTGATCGCCAGCACGGAAATCGAGATCGGAGACATGAAAGGACCCGGGCATGCGGACGGATTGACCGGGCAAAGGCGAGCTGTCCGCACGCCGGGCTTTGCCACGGTCTTGCCGAGTCGATTTCGACCGATCGCACCACGCGCATGAAACGCGAGCCTGTTGATGCGATCCCGCCGGGTCAGCGGTGGCTACTCCCCGATGACGGCTTAGCTACTGAGTCCACGGATGTGATTCAAGTCTTGATCGAGCAGTTCACAGACTTATTCCCTCACGATCGGACTAAGCTTTTTAGCATTGGCTATACGCAATGCACTCGGCAATTCTTTCGCGAAAAAGCGATGACTCTGAGAGCGCGCTCAATCACTCGGCCGCGATCGCCGTCGGCCTCTTGGTTTTGCCGGCGCGCCAGGCATCGAGCAATTCGCTCTCGCGGCCCTTCGCCAGCTTGAGATGGCGCTCCTTGACATGTCCGTAGCCGCGGATCTGCTCCGGGATGCTCGCGATCTCGGTGGCGAGCGCCGCATTGTCGGCGGAGAGCGTCTTGAGCAGCTCATCGACCGTCGCGCGGTAATCGCCGATGAGCGCGCGCTCGGTGCGCCTCTCATGGCTGCGCCCGAACGGATCGAAGGTGGTGCCGCGCAGGAACTTCGCTGAGGCGAGAAGCCGGAAGACCGGCATCATCCACGGGCCGAAGGTCATCTTGCGTGGGACGCCGGTGACCGGATCGGGTTTTGCCAGGACGGGCGGCGCCAGATGGAAAGTGAGCCTGCCGCCCTTGAAGCGCTTGCCAAGCTCCTTGGCGAAGGACCCGTCGGTATAGAGCCGCGCCACCTCATATTCGTCCTTATAGGCCATGAGCTTGAAGAGATACCGCGCCACCGCGCGCGACAGCGCCTCGGACTTCGGCGTCACTTCGGTTTCGCGCCCGCGGACCTTGGATACGAAATCACGATAGGCCTTTGCATAGTCCTCGTTCTGATAGCTGGCGAGGAAAGCCGAACGTCTGGCTATCATTTCATCGAGCGTCTCGTCGGCTGCGGCAGGCTTCTTCGGCTCGACGATCTTTTCGACTGCGGCGAGGTCGAAAGCGGCGCGCCGTCCCCACAGGAAGGCGTCGAGATTCATCTTCACCGCCTGGCCGTTGAGGCGGATCGCCTGCTCGATCGATGACGCCTGGAGCGGCACGAGCCCCTTCTGATAGGCGAAGCCCAGGGTGAACAGGTTGCTGGCGATCGAGTCGCCCAGAAGCTGCGTGGCGATCCGCGTCGCATCGATCGTATGCGCCTCGCCCTTCATCACCCGCGTCTCGATCTTGAGCCGCATTTCTTCCGCCGGGATCTTGAGATCGGGCTTCTGGGTGAAGGAGGCCGGCATGATCTCGGCGATGTTGAGCACCGCATGGGTGCGCTCGGGCGAGGCGCCCGCCAAGACCTTCTCACCGGCCGACGTCACCAGATCGCAGCCGAGGATCAGATCGCCGGCGCCCGAGGCGATGCGGATGGCGGAGATGTCTTCCGGCTTGGCGGCGATCTTGAGGTGGCTCACCACCGCGCCATTCTTCTGCGACAGGCCCACCATGTCGATGATGCCGCAGCCCTTGCCCTCGATATGCGCCGCCATGCCGAGCACATGACCGATGGTGATGACGCCGGTGCCGCCGATGCCGGTGACGAGGATCGACCACGGCCGGTCGAGCTTCGGCAGCTGCGGCTCCGGAACCACCTCGAACAAGGAAGCTCCGGCCGGCAGGCTCTTGCTATCGAGCCCGCGCACCAGCTCACCACCTTCGACCGTCACGAAGCTCGGGCAGAAACCTTTGACGCAGGAATAATCCTTATTGCAGGCCGACTGGTCGATCTGCCGCTTGCGCCCGAACGGCGTCTCGACCGGCGCCACGGCGACGCAATTGGACTGAACGCCGCAATCGCCGCAGCCTTCGCAGACGAACTCGTTGATGAAGACGCGTTTGTTGGGATCGGGGAAGGTGCCGCGCTTGCGCCGGCGGCGTTTCTCGGCGGCGCAGGTCTGGTCATAGATGATGACCGACGTGCCTTTGACGCCCATGAACTCTTTCTGCACCGCATTGAGATCGTCGCGGTGATGGAAGGTGACGCCGGACGGAAAGGCGGACGGATATTGCTTGCCTTCCTCGTCGGAGACGACGGCGATGCGTTCGACCCCTTCGGCGCGCACCTGGTTGGCGATCATCGGCACGTTGAGCTTGCCGTCATGCGCCTGGCCACCGGTCATCGCGACCGCGTCATTGTAGAGGACCTTGTAGGTGATGTTCACATCGGCCGCGAGCGCGGCGCGGATGGCGAGCAGGCCGGAGTGATTATAGGTGCCGTCGCCGAGATTCTGAAAAATGTGCTGGCGCTTGGAGAATGGCGCCTCGCCGACCCAGTTGGCCCCCTCGCCACCCATTTGCGTCGAGCCGTGGGTGTTGCGCGCCGGCATCGCCTGAACCATCCAATGGCAGCCGATGCCGGCATAGCCACGCGCCCCTTCGGGCAGCACAGTCGAGGAGTTGTGCGGGCAGCCGGCGCAGAAATAGGGAGTGCGCGCGAGGAGATCGGGCACATTGCTGATGCGGCCTTGCGCCGCTTTGATGACGTCCAGCCTTTCAGCCACTTGCGGCCAATGCTTGTGGCCTAGAATGCGCTCGCCGATGACGACGGCGATCTGGTTCGGCTCAAGCGTGCCATAGACCGGGAAGAGCGACTCGCCCTGCTCGTCCTTCTTGCCGACGATGATCGCGTGCTTGCGGTCGTTGAACAGCAATTCGCGCACATGTGTCTCGAGCAGATCGCGCTTCTCTTCGACGCAGATGATGAGATCGAGACCGCTCGCGAATTCGTGCATGATAGCGGAATCGAGCGGCCAGATGAGGCCGATCTTCAGAAGCCTGAGGCCGATCTTGGCCGCCATCGCCTCATCGATGCCGAGCTCCTCGAGTGCCTGGCGCGTGTCGAGATAGCTCTTGCCGACGCTGGCGATGCCGATCTTCGGATTGGGTCCACCGCGGAAGACGATCTGGTTGAGGTTGTTCTCGCGCGCGAAGGCGATGGCCGCCTGGCGCTTGAAATTATGGAGACGCTTCTCCTGGTCGTGCCGGTCGTCATTAGGACGGATATTGAGCCCGCCCGGCGGCATCTTGAAGTCCTTCGGCACTTTCGGGCGGATGCGATGCAGCCCCGCCTCGATGACGCCGGTCGATTCCACCGTGTCATGCAGGCATTTGACGCCGACCCAGGTGCCGGCGAAGCGCGACAGCGCCCAGCCATAGATCGAATAGTCGTAGAGCTCCTGCAATCCGGCCGGATTGAGGATCGGGATCATCGCATCGAGCAGCGCGATTTCGCTCTGATGTGGCACGGTGGAGGATTCGGCGCCATGGTCGTCGCCTGCCATGACCAGCACGCCGCCATGTTTGGAGGTGCCGGCGGCATTGGCATGGCGCAGCACGTCGCCGCTCCGGTCCACGCCCGGCCCTTTGCCATACCAGATACTAAAGACGCCGTCATAGGCGCCCTCGCCCCACATTTCCGCCTGCTGGCTGCCCCAGACGGCGGTGGCGGCGAGATCCTCATTGAGGCCGGGATGGAACTTGATGGCTTCGGGCTTGAGCAGCTTCTCAGCCCGCTCGAAGGCCTGGTCGACGCCGCCGACCGGGGAGCCGCGATAGCCGGTGACGTAGCCGGCGGTATTGAGCCCGGCCTCGCGGTCGAGCGCCTTCTGGGCGAGCGTCGCCCGCACCATGACCTGAGGACCCGAAATGAAGATTCGGTCCTTGGTCAGATCATATTTGTCGTCGAGCGACGCGGCTGCCTGAGTCATGTTTGGACTCTATCATTCGGTGGCTCACGGACAATAAGGTAGGTATCGCAAGGAAAAAAAGAAATAGCGCCCTGGAAGCACTGCAACATAAGGCAATGGCCTGTCGTCCGGGGCGGCCGCCACGAAACGGACTTGCGCCCAACTTGACACGCCCGTCATTCCGGCGCCTAATCTCAACCATGGGGCGAAGCGATCACCCCACAAGGCGACATGCCGAAGCATCGCGTCCTGGAAATCTATTCTCCTCCGGAGGACGCCCATGCCATCTCCCAATACGATTTCTGTCGACAAACTCGCCCGTCTCGTGGGCCTGCCCAAATGCCCCCATCTCATCGATGTCCGCACCGATGAGGATTTCGCCGCCGATCCGCGCCTGATCCCGGGTTCGGTCTGGCGCCCGCATCCTCTCGCCGAAAGCTGGGGGTCGGAGCTTTCCGGCAATTCGGCCGTTGTCATCTGCCAGAAGGGGCTGAAGCTCAGCCACGGCACCGCCGCCTGGCTCCGCCATCTCGGCAAGGAGGCCAATGTCCTCGACGGCGGCTTCGAAGCCTGGGAGGCGGCCCGCCTGCCCTTGGTGCCCGAGGCCAAGCTGCCGCGCCGCGACGACAAGGGCCGCACCGTCTGGGTGACGCGGGCGCGGCCCAAGATCGACCGCATCGCCTGCCCCTGGCTGATCCGCCGCTTCGTCGATCCCGAAGCCGTGTTCCTGTTCGTGGCGCCGAGTGAGGTGATCATGGTGGGTGAGCGTTTCAAGGCGACACCCTTCGACATCGAGAATGTCTTCTGGAGTCATCGAACTGACACATGCACCTTCGATACGATGATCGAAGAATTCGGACTCATGACCGAGCCGCTGAAGCGGCTGGCCCTGATCGTGCGCGGCGCCGATACCGCCAGGCTCGATCTGGCGCCCGAGGCGCCGGGCCTACTCGCCGCCTCGCTCGGGCTCTCCCGCATGTATGCCGACGACCTCGAGCAGCTCGAAGCCGGCCTGCTGCTCTATGATGCTTTTTATCGCTGGTGCCGGGACGCGACCGAGGAGACCCATAATTGGCCGACCAACAAGCCGAAGCCCTGAGATCAGCCTTCATGGATCGTGGAAACCCGAGCTTCGGCGAGGCACTGGCCGTGTGGGCCAAGATCGGCGTCCTCTCTTTCGGCGGGCCGGCCGGGCAGATCGCCTTGATGCATCGCGTGCTCGTCGATGAGAAGAAATGGCTGGACGAGAAGCGTTATCTGGCGGCGCTCAATTTCTGCATGCTGCTGCCGGGACCGGAGGCGATGCAGCTCGCCACCTATGCCGGCTGGTCACTGCATGGCTGGCGCGGCGGCCTCGCCGCCGGCACGCTGTTCGTCCTGCCAGGCGCTGTCGTCGTCCTCATCCTGTCGATGATTTATGCCACCTTCGGTCAGGTACCGGTGGTGGCGGCCCTCTTCTTCGGCATCAAGGCGGCGGTGCTGGCGATCGTCATCGAGGCGCTGCTCAGGGTGGCAAAGCGCGCTCTCAAACACGCAAGCGACTGGTGGATCGCCGGCCTCGCTTTCCTGGCGCTTTATGTATTCGCCATTCCCTTCCCGCTCATCATCCTGGCCGCGGCCCTGTTCGGCTTCTTCCGCGTGAGGACGACGGCGCCCGAAACAACGGTGGCGACAACACCGATCCCCTGGCGCCAGACGGCATCCACTCTGGCGCTCTGGCTCGCTTTGTGGCTCGTACCGCTCGGCCTCATCATCGTGGGCTTCGGCCCCGGCCATGTCTTCGCGCAGACGGCTCTGTTCTTCTCCAAGCTCGCGGTCGTCACGTTCGGCGGCGCCTATGCGGTGTTGAGCTACATGGCGCAGCAGGCGGTCGAAAATTTCGGCTGGCTTTCGGCGCCGCAGATGATCGACGGGCTCGGCCTCGCCGAAACGACACCCGGCCCCCTGATCCTCGTCACCGAATTCGTCGGCTACATGGCGGGCTACCGCTACGCCGGCGGCATGTGGGGCGGTATTGCCGCGGCCCTCATCACACTGTGGATGACCTTCACGCCTTGCTTCCTGTGGATCATGGCGGGAGCGCCCTATATCGAACGCCTGCACAACATGCCACGCCTCTCGGGCGCGCTCGCGGCCGTCACCGCGGCGGTGGTCGGCGTCATCCTCAATCTGACCGTGTGGTTCGCGCTGCATGTGCTCTTCGCCACGCTGACGCGCACGCAGTTTGGGCTGGTACCTGAATTCGCCAGCCTCGATCCCACGTCGCTGGTCCTGGCGCTCGTGGCGGCTGGAGCCCTCTTCGTCTTCCACCAGGGGATCATCCGCACCCTGGTGCTTACCGCGGTGCTTGGTCTCGTCTGGAAAGGCCTGTTATAGAGGAGCTATCGTCCGACCGGCCGTGGAGACGCAGCGTTCATGCCCAAGCATCAGCACAAATCCCATCCCGACATCGTCAAGCGCCTGCGCCGGGTCGAGGGCCAGATCCGCAGCATAGCGGCGATGATCGAGGACGGACGCAGCTGCCTCGACGTCGCCCAGCAGCTCGCCGCCGCCACGAGCGCCCTCGCCGGCGCCAAGGACCACTTCATCCGCGACCATATCGACCACTGCCTGGTCACCGCCGCCGGCAGCACCGGCCGCAATGAGCTCAACGAGCTGAAGGCGATTACGAAGTTTCTCTGACCGGCCGATCTTGTCAGCATACTATACTGGGGGATAGTATATTCTCCTCATGCTGGAAATCCTCAGGCATCGCACCTACCGTCATCTCTTCCTGGCGCAATTGATTGCCCTCATCGGCACGGGTCTGGCGACCGTGGCGCTGGGACTCCTGGCTTACAAGTTGGCGGGCGCCGATGCGGGCTCGGTGCTGGGCACCGCGCTGGCCATCAAGATGATCGCCTTCGTCGGCATAGCGCCGGTCGCCGCCGCCTTCGCCGAGCGGGTGCCGCGCCGCGCCATGCTGGTGGCGCTCGATCTGGTGCGCGCCGGCGTCGCCGTGCTCCTGCCTTTCGTCACCGAGGTCTGGCAGGTCTATGTGCTGATCTTCGTTCTCCAGGCGGCATCCGCCGGCTTCACCCCGGCCTTCCAGGCGACCATTCCGGACGTCCTGCCGGACGAGAAGCAATATACCCGTGCTCTCTCCTTATCGCGGTTAGCCTATGATCTCGAAAGCGCCTTGAGCCCGATGCTGGCGGCGGCCCTCCTCACCGTGATCAGCTTTCATACCCTCTTCGCCGGCACGGTATTCGGCTTCCTCGCTTCCGCCGCCCTTGTCCTTACGGTGACATTGCCCAGCCCCAAGCCCAGCGTGGCGCGCGGCATCTATGAGCGCACCACGCGCGGCCTGCGCATCTATCTGGCGACGCCACGCCTGCGCGGGCTGCTCGCCCTCAATCTCGCCATCGCGGCGGCGAGCGCCATGGTGATCGTCAATACCGTCGTGCTGGTGCAGGCGCAATTCGGCCTCGGCCAGAGCGAAACGGCCCTCGCGCTCACCGCCTATGGCCTGGGCTCGATGACGGCGGCGCTCGGCCTGCCGCGTCTTCTCGACAAGTTCTCCGACCGCCAGGCGATGCTCGCCGGAACCCTCATCCTGGTGGCGGGCCTGCTGCTCGGCGCGGCCGTCGCCAGCTACGGCGTCCTTCTGGCCTTGTGGTTCGCGCTCGGCCTCGKTTATTCCTTGGCCATGACGCCGGCGGGCCGCCTCTTGCGCCGGTCGTCGCAACCCGAGGACCGTCCCGCCTTGTTCGCCGCGCAATTCGCTCTGTCACATGCCTGCTGGCTCATCACCTATCCGCTGTCCGGCTGGCTCGGCGCCGAAGCCGGCCTCGCCACCACCTTCCTCGCGCTCGGCATGATCGGCGCCGTCGCGGTGGTCGTCGCCAGCCGCCTGTGGCCGGCCGATGATCCCGACGAGATCGAGCATGACCATGCGGCGCTGGCGTCCGACCATCCGCATCTGGCCGGCGGCGGCAAACGCCACCGACATGTCTTCGTGATCGACAGCCATCATCCGGAATGGCCGCCGGCGCCTGCATTGCGCTGAGATGGCCGACCTCGCCGTCTATGCGGGATTGTTCCTGACCGCCTTCGTGGCGGCGACGATATTGCCGATGCAATCGGAAGCGGCGCTCGTCGGGCTGCTCCTGCTCGACGCGCAACCGGTCTGGCTTCTCGTCACCGTCGCCAGTATCGGCAATGTCCTCGGCTCCGCCGTCAACTGGCTGCTCGGCCGCTTCATCGCGCGCTATCGCGATCGCCGCTGGTTTCCGGTGAAGCCGGTGGCGCTCGACCGCGCCCAAGCCTGGTATCGCCGCTATGGCAAATGGTCCCTGCTGCTCAGCTGGATGCCCATCATCGGCGACCCGCTGACCGTCGCGGCCGGCGTCCTGCGCGAGCCGTTCGCGGTCTTCCTGCTGCTCGTCGCGGTCGCCAAGGTCGGCCGCTATCTCGTCCTGACGATCGCGACCCTGGGCCTCGCCGGATAAGTTAGATTAATAACATATTTTCGCCATGCTGATTGACACGATGTTAGAAGAATAACATAGTGGCCGCGCCTAAGGGGCATGAAGCCCCCAAACAATAAACATCGAGGAACGCCATGTTCATCCCGAAAAGCCTGTTCACCGGCACGATTCTGCTCGGCCTTGCCGGCGCTCTTTCCATGAGCGCGTCAGCGGAAGCGATCCGCATCGTCTCGCCCTATCCGACCACCACACTCGACCCGATGCGCTCCGCCGGCGCCGGCAATATCGAGACCTACGGGCTTCTCTATTCGCGCCTCCTGCGCCGCAATGCCGAGACGGGCGCGCTCGAAGCGGGCCTCGCCGAAAGCTGGGAGGCTTCCGCCGACGGCCTCACCTACACCTTCAAGCTGCGCGATGCTAAATTCTCCGACGGGTCGGCCATCACCGCCGATGACGTCGCCTTCAGCCTCGAACGTGTGCGCACCGACAAGCGCTCGGCCTATCCGGGTCCGCTGGGCGCCGTCGACAGCGTCGCCGCCGCGGATGCCAAGACCGTGGTGGTGAAGCTAAAATCGCCCTTCGCGCCCTTCCTGGGCAATGTCGAAATCTGGAACATGGGTATCGTGTCCAAGAAGGATGTCGAGGCGCGCGGCGACGAGAACGCTTTCACCGAGAAGCCGCTGACTTCCGGCCCCTATGTGGTCAAGGAGTGGCGCGCCAATGAGGCCCTTATCCTCGATCCCAATCCGAATTACTGGCGCACCGGCTATCCCAAGAGCCCCGACAGCGTGGTGCTGCAGGAAGTCGCCGCCGCCGATGCGCGCATCTCGATGCTGAAGGCAGGCGAGACCGATGCGGTGCGCTCGGTGCCGTGGTCGCAGGTCGCCACCATGAAGGCCGAAGAAAATGTCGATATGCGCCTCGAGCCGTCGACGACCATCTGGATCACGCTCCTCAATCATCGCCGCGAGCCTTTCTCCAATGCCAAGGCGCGGCTTGCCGCCGCTCAGGCGATCGACAACAAGGTGCTGACCCAGGCGGTGACGCAGGGCTTCGCCACCGCCGCCAATACGACACTGCCGGGTGCGGTCGATTTCCACGACAAGTCTTATCCCGGCATCGCCTATGATCCGGCCAAAGCCAAGGCGCTGCTCGAGGAATCGGGCATGGTCGGCAAGGAAGTGAAGATCCTGGTGGCCGCCGATCCGGCGCAGCAGCAGATGGCGTTGCTGCTCCAGGCGCAGTGGCAGGCGATCGGCCTCAAGCCCAAGATCGAGACCGTCGATGGCGGCGCTTGGTGGGAGGCGATCCCCAAGGGCGAGTATGACGCCACGCCCAATTGGTGGTTCAACGAGACGCCCGATCCCGATCTCGCGGTGCGCTGGGCGGTCTGCGGCACCTGCGGCTCGCATTCCTATTACACCTATTACGAGAACAAGAAGGTGGACGAGCTGGTCGATGCCGGCACACGCGAGATGGACCCCGGCAAGCGCGCCGAGATCTACAAGGAGATCCAGGCGATCTCGACCGGTGAGGTGGCGCAGATCCCGCTTTTCTACGCGCCCAACACGGTGGCCTACAGCAAGAAGCTGAAAGGCCTCAAGCTGACGCCGTCATTGCAATGGACCCTGGAAGAAGCGACGCTCGAGAAGTGAGACTGCATTACCCTCTCCCCCATCGGGGGAGAGGGGATTGGTCTATGCCATTCAAGGACCTCCCTTGTCGCATCTCCGCTCCATCCTGAACCGCCTGCTGCAGCTGATCCCGGTGCTCATCGGCATCAGCGTCATCTCGTTCCTGCTCTTGCGGCTGGCGCCCGGCGATCCGGTGCGGCTGCTCGTCGGCGACCGGGCGAGCCCCGAGACGATCGCCGCGGTGCGCGCGCAATATGGTCTGGATCTGCCGCTGCCGCTGCAATTCCTGCGTTACGTCTCCAATGTGCTGCAGGGCGATCTCGGCCTCTCCTTGCGCTTCCAGCGCCCGGTCGCCGAGCTCATCGGCCAGTTCATGGGCCCGACCTTGTTCCTCGCCGCCTATGTCGTCGTCCTCACCGTGCCGCCCACTCTTCTGCTGGCGGTCGCCGCCGCCAAACGTCCCGGCGGCTTCATCGATCAGTCGATCCGCTTCTTCGGCATCATGGGGCTCGCCATTCCGGTCTTCTGGCTCGGCATCATGATGGCGCGTTTCTTCGGCGCCGAGCTCGGCTGGTTCCCGGTGTCGGGCTACGGCCAGAGTTTTACCGCGCATCTGCATCATCTGTTTCTGCCGGCGGTCTCGATTTCGATCTGGCTCATCCCGGTCTTGACCCAGAGTCTGCGCCAAGCCCTCATCGAAAAATCGACGGCCGACTTCATCACCGCGGCGCGCGCCCAAGGGGCGAGCGAGCGCGAGATCTTCTGGCGCCATATGCTGCCCAACGCCATCCTGCCGACTTTCAATCTGCTGGGCGTGATGGTCGCCCTCATCATCGGCAGCACCGTGATCGTCGAGACCGTCTATGCGGTCCCAGGACTCGGACGGCTGCTGATCGCCGCCTTGATGGGGCGTGATTATTACGTCGTGCAGGGCCTCACTTTGGTCTTCGCGCTGGTCACCGTCGCCATCACCCTCATCGTCGACATCATCTCGACCTTCATCGATCCCAGGGTGGAGCTGTGACGGCGGTGGAAAACCATATGGCCGCGCCCCGACGGCGCAACTGGCGCCTCGCCGGCAGCGGCCTCGTCGCCCTCATCATTCTCGGCGGCTGGATCATCGCCGCGCTCTTCGCGCCCTGGATCGCGCCCTATGATCCCGACGCCATCGACATGATGAACATGCTGGGCGCCCCCAGCGCCAGCCACTGGTTCGGCACCGACCAGGTCGGCCGCGACATCCTCTCGCGCGTCATTCACGGGGCGCGCATCGATCTCCTGATGTGCGTGCTGGGTGTCCTGCCGCCGCTCATCATCGGCACCGCGGTCGGTCTGCTGTCGGGTTATTTCCGCGGCCTCACCGACCAGGTCTTCATGCGCATCTACGACATCACCGTCGCCTTCCCGTTCTTCGTCCTGGTGCTCGCCATCGTCGGTATCCTGGGACCGGGCCTCACCAACTACTTCATCGCCCTCGCCATTGTCGGCTGGGTCACCTATGCGCGGCTGGTGCGCGCCGAGGTGCTGGTGCTGCGGGAGAGTGAATATGTGCTCGCGGCCAAGGTGCTGGGTTTCTCCAACCGCGTCATCCTGCTCAACCATGTTTTGCCCAACGCGCTGTCACCCGTCATCGCCTATGCGGTGAGCGATGCGGTGCTGGTCATGCTGGCAGGCGCCAGCCTTGGTTTCCTCGGCATGGGCGCGCAGCCGCCGACCGCCGAATGGGGCGTGATGATCGCCGACGGTCAATCCTTCATCGATCAGGCCTGGTGGATCTGTTTTTTCCCCGGCGTCGCGGCGATCTCTCTGGGTCTCGGCCTCGCTTTTCTCGGTGATGCGCTGGCGCAGTTGCGCCGGCCGGTGCGGAGCTGACCATGGCAAGATTGCTCGAGGTCAAGGATCTCACCGTGCGTTTCGGCGACACGACTGCGGTGCGCAACGTCTCGCTCCATGTCGATCAGAGCGAAGTGCTCGGCATTGTAGGGGAATCGGGCTCTGGCAAGTCGGTGACCTGCCGCGCCTTCATGCGTCTCCTGCCGCCTTCCGCCACGGTCACCGGTGACGTAAAATTCGACGGCCAATCGCTCTCGGCCATGAGCGCTGAGGATTTGCGCCGGATCCGCGGCCGCGATATCGGCATGATCTTCCAGAATCCGGCCTCGCATCTCGATCCCCTGCTGCGTATCGGCGCGCAGATCGCCGAGCCGATCCGCCGGCATCTGGCGACTGGCCAAATGGCAGCCCACGCCCAGGCGGTGGATCTGCTCCGCCAAGTTGGCATCACCGATCCGGCGCAGCGGGCACAGGCCTACCCGCACGAATTCTCAGGCGGCATGAAGCAGCGCGCCATGATCGCCACTGCCATCGGCTGCGGCCCGAAACTGCTGATCGCCGATGAACCCACCACCGCGCTCGACGTCACTGTCCAGGCGCGCATCCTCGACCTGCTGCGCCATCTCAACCGGAACAATGGACTCTCGATCGTGCTGATCTCGCATGACCTGGGTGTGATTGCTCAGAATTGCAGCCGCATCATCGTGATGCGCCAGGGCGAGATCGTCGAGCAAGGCCCAACGTCCGACATCATCAAGGCGCCCAGGCATCCTTATACGCGGCTGCTGCTCGACTCGCAGCCTTCACGCAATCAGGCAAGGACCGCGGTCGTCTCCTCCGGTACGACCCGGCCCCTGCTCACGGTGAAGGACCTGAGCGTCACCTTCCCGAAACGGCGCGATCTTGTGAGCCGGTTCACCGGCAAGGATGCCGAGCCCTTCCGGGCGCTCGACAAAGTGAGCCTTACGGTCGAGGCGGGCGAGACGGTCGGCATCGTCGGTGAATCGGGCTCGGGCAAGAGCACGCTGGCGCGCGCCATCGTCCGGCTCGTGACACCGGCGGCGGGTGAGATCACCTTCGACGGCCAGACGGCTTCCGCCGACGGTGCTTTCCGCCGCGCCGTCCAGATGGTTTTCCAGAACCCTTATGACTCGCTCAATCCCCGTCTCAAGGTGAAAGAGGCGATCGCCGAGCCGATCCGCCGCCACCGCCTGGCGGAGGGGGCTGAGATCGCGCGGCGCGTCGACGACCTTGCCGACAAGGTCGAATTACCCCGCGCGTTGCTCGAGCGTTATCCGAGCCAGCTGTCGGGCGGCCAATGCCAACGCGTCGGTCTCGCCCGGGCGCTTGCCGTCGAACCGCGTTTTCTCATCGCCGATGAGATCACTTCGGCGCTCGACGTCACCACCCAGGCGCAGATCCTCAAGCTGCTCGACCGTCTGCGCCGCGAGCGTGGCCTCACCATGCTCTATGTCTCGCATGATCTCTCGGTGGTGAGCGCCTTCTGCCAGCGCGTCTATGTGTTCAAGGCGGGTCGAATCGTGGAAGAAGGCCCGGCGGCCAAGGTCATGCGCGAACCGGCCGACGCTTATACGAGAGAGCTCGTGCGATCCATTCCGCGGCTGGAGGCGTTGGAGGCCTAACCATGTCCAGAACCAAGCAGAACGAGCCACGGACCTTCGACCTCAAGGCGCTCCTGGCGCCGCGCCTGGATAGCCTGTCGCAATCCGAGCGCGCGCTCGCCGATCATATTCTGATGAACCAGCACCTCCTGCCCTTCGAAACGGGAGCGAGCCTCGCTCAGAGAACCGGGGTGAGCGAGATGACGGTCTCGCGTTTCGTGCGCAGCTTGGGCTTTGCAGGATTGCGGGACCTCAAAGATCGCCTGCGCGGCAGTGTTCAGAACGACACCGGTTCGGTCGACGACATCCATGACCGTTTCCGGGTGCGCGGGGCTGAGCCCGAGAGCTTGAGGGAAAGCCTCGAACTCGAGCTCGATGCGGTTCGCAAGGCCTATGCGCTGGCGGGCTCCAAGCTCTGGGCCGAAGCGGTCGATGAGCTGATCCGGCGCGAGACGATCTACGTTGTCGGCTTCCAGGCCTCGCAAGGCCTGGCGTTGGATTTCGCCAGCCGGCTTCTCTATGCGAGGCCCGGCGTCTTCCATATCGACGACAATACCGGCACCTATACCGAGATCCTCACTGCCGATCCGAAAAAGAGCCTGCTCGTCTATATTGATACGGCCGCTTATGCGACGCGCGGTCTCAAGCTGCTCGACCGGGTCAAGCAGATCGGTCTTCCCACCATCATCGTGACCGACCTCTTCAGCCATTGGGCCAAGGGGTATACGAAACATGTCTTCGAAGGCCATACCCATGTGCAGACCTTCTGGGATTCGACCGCCGCCTTGAGCGTGATCCTCAACCTACTCACCAATGCGGTGGCGACACGGCTCGGCGCCAAGGCCAAGAAACGCTTCGAGGTCATGCGCGACCTGGGCCGCCATTTCGACGAGTTCGTCCGCGTGCCCAGGCCGAAGAAGTAAGAGCCTCACTCGTTTTCGAAGATCGTCAGCTTGCCGCAATCGCTGTCGGCGACGAAGATCGCCATGATCTGGGCGGACTCGCTCGTGCTCGGATTGGCGACGTAAGTGTGGAGCGTCCCCGGCGGCTCGAACCAGCTGCCGCCCGGGCCGAAGGTGCCGACGGGATCGCTGTTCAACTGCGACTGCAGCGTGCCTTTGAGCACATAGGCGGTGACCGAGCCGGCATGACGATGGCTCGGCACCACGACGCCCGGCGGGAAATCGACGAGTGTCGTGGTGATGGATTTGCCCGGCACATGGGGCAGCTTCTCGCAGGAGATCACCTGCTCACGCGCACGAGACGGCGCCGCGCTCTCTTCCGCGCCGGTCGACATCGCAATCGGATCGTGACGGGAGAGCGCCGCCAGACCGGCGATGACGATGATGCCGGAGGCCAGCATCGCCAGCGCGGCGGGATGGACGGAGCGCCCGATCATTTGGCGGCCTCGGGCGTCGAGCGGAAACCGATGGCGATGCGGTTGTAGAGATTCATGAGGCCGATCGCGATGGTGAGGTCGGCGACCTCCTTCTCGGAGAATACGGCCGCCACCGCGGCATAGTCGGAATCGGGAATACCGGTCTCGGCCACGCGCGTCACCGTTTCGGCCCAGGCCAGCGCCGCCTGCTCGCGCGCGTCGAAGAGATTGCCGCCTTCGCGCCATGCCGGCACCAGCACCAGCTTCGCCACGTCGACACCGTGCTTCAGGAGGTCGCGCGAATGCATGTCGATGCAATAGGCGCAGCCATTGATCTGCGAGACGCGGAGATTGACGAGATCGATGAGGGTCTGCGGCAGGCCGCTTTTGGCGACATAGTCGCGCGTGGCCCGGATGGCGGCCATGCCGGCGGGAGCGGTTTTCATGTAATCGAGACGGAGGGTCATGATTGTTCTTTCCTGAAAGGACTCGTGTCGACCCTTGAGATGAGCGCCGCCGGGACCAATAAAAAGCACCAAAAATGATAGAAACTGCTGTACCATCGAGCCATGATCGACCCTTTCTTTCTAAGCCTCGATCGCAGCAGCGACGCACCGCTCACCCGCCAGATCCGGGACGGCATCGCGCTCGCCATCGGCGAGGGCCGGCTCAAGCCCGGTGCGCGCCTGCCGTCCTGGCGCGATCTCGCCGTGCAGCTCGGCGTGGCGCGCGGTACGGTCAGGGCCGCTTATGACGGCCTCGTCGACGCGCAGCTCATCGTCACCTCGGGGTCGGCTGGAACCCATGTCGCCGACTATCTTCCGGCCAAGCCGGCGGCCGCGAAAATCGCCCCTGCGGAGCGGTTTCCGGGACTGTTCGACCGCTTCTCCGCTGAGCCTCTACCCTTTCAGATGGGCGTCCCGGCGCAGGACGAATTCCCCTTCAAGCTATGGTCGCGCCTGATGGCACGGGCGGCGCGCGAGACCGCCATCCTGCCCGCCAGCTATCCCGATCCCAAGGGTGAGCCGGAGCTGCGCCAGGAGATCGCCGCCTATCTCAGCCTTGCGCGCGGTATCCGGGCGGCGCCGGCGCAGATCTTCATCACCAACGGTTTCTCCGGCGGGCTGGGTTTCGTGCTGCGCGCGCTGGCGCTCGAAGGCAAGACCGTCTGGATGGAAGAGCCCGGCTATCCGCTTTCGCGCCAGGCGCTGGAGCTGGCGGGCGCCGCCATCGTGCCGGTACGCACCGATGAGGAGGGCCTCATCGTCGACGATGGCATCCGGCAAGCGCCCACGGCTCAGGCGGCGCTCGTGACACCCGGCCAGCAGGCGCCGCTCGGCATGACTCTGTCGCTCACGCGCCGGCGCGCTTTGCTCGACTGGGCGACGCGGGCTAAGGCCTGGATCATCGAAGACGATTATCTGAGCGAGCTGCAGCTGAAAGGCCGCGCCACACCGGCGCTCGCCGCTGTCGATCAGACCGGGCGCGTCATCCATATCGGGACGTTCAGCAAGACGATCAGCCCTGCTTTGCGCCTGGGCTTCATCGTCGCGCCGGCCGAGCTCGCGCCCCAGTTTAGCGATGTCGCGTCGGCGCTGGCGCCGGCGCCCGCGCCGCAGATCCAGCGCGCCGTCACCCTCTTCATGCGCGAGGGGCACTATATGCGCCATCTGCGCCGCATGAAGCGGCTCTACGCCGCCCGCCGCGATGTGTTGCGCGCGGCGATCAAAGATGCGCTCGGCGGAACCGAGGCGATGGCCGGACTGGGTCTGCTGTTGCGCCTGCCGCAAGGCGCGGACGACCGCCGCATCGCCCGCGCGGCCTTGACGCTCGGCATGAGCCCGAATGCTCTATCCACCTGGTACAAGGAGCCCTGTCCCGCCGATACGGGCCTTGTACTCAGCGTGACCAACCTGCCTGAGAAGAAGCGGCTCGCTTCCGTCCTGGCCGATCTCGAAAGGCTGATCCGGCAGGGATAGGGTCAACTAGACAGTACGGCGGTCTTCTTGTCGTGGAGAGCGAAGGCGTAGTCGGCGATGCGCGCCGCCGCTTCCGCGATCAGCCCATCGGCGGCGCCCAGGTTGATCCGCAGATAGCCCTGAGCGCTGGCGCCGAAATCGTCGGACGGCACCGTCGCCACACGTTTCTCCTTGACAAGTCCCATCGCGAACTCATAGGCCGGAATCCCGGAGCCGCTGACATCGAGCATCACGAACATGCCGCCTTCCGGCCACAGCGGCACGATGCCGGGGACATTCATGAGCCGGTCGCAGAACAGCTGCCGCCGGCGCGTATAGGCTTGTTTGAGCTCGGGCATGCCATCGGGCTGCGTCTCGAGCGCCACCACCGCGGCATCCTGGATGAAAGTCGGAATGCCGAAGGTGACCCAGGTGCTGACTCTCTCCGCTTGCCGGGCGAGCGCCAGAGGCGCCAACATCCAGCCAAGCCGCCAGCCCGCCATGGCGTGCGATTTGGAAAGGCTGCCGATGGTGACGGTGCGATCGGCGATGTCGGACAGGCTGCCCGCCGAGACATGACGTCCTTCATAGACGATCCCGGCATAGACCTCGTCCGACACGAGCCAGAGATCGTGCTGCTTGCAGATGTCGCCGATCCGCCGCAGCTCGATTTGCGTATAGACGGCGCCGGTCGGGTTGTTCGGCGTGGCGAGGAAGATCGCCTTGGTGCGCGGCGTCACCGCGGCGGCGATGGCGTCGACCTGCGGATGAAAATCCTTCGCGGCCGGGCTGGCGACGGTGACCATATGCGCGCCGGCGAGACCGAGCGTGCCCGGATAGGTCGAATAGAGCGGCTCGGGCACGATGACTTCATCGCCCGGATCGAGAAGGCACAGGGCCGCGACATGCAGCGCATTCTGCGCCCCCACCGTGACGATGACCTGCTCGGGAGAGATCTCCCGGCCGGTCAGCCGGCTTTGCTGGCGCGCGATGGCGGCGCGCAACGGGTCGTCACCGGCGGGCGCGGTGTAATAGGTGCGCCCCCGCGCCAGGCTGTCGGCGATCGCATCGACGGCCGCCTTGGGACTGGCGAAATCGCTGTCGCCCACCGTCAGGACGATAACCTCCTCGCCCTTTGCAATCATCTCCTCGGCGACGGCGTGAATGTCCCACGACGATCGCCCTGATGGGCTGGCCGGCCGAATACGCGACGCAAGACGCATGATGGTGCTGCTCCTATATCCGGACCGAGTCCGTCTAGTTCCATTTCCAGAAATCGACGCCTTCTTTGGCGAGGGAGCGTGCGATCAGCATGCGATGCACCTCCGAGGCGCCGTCGATGAGGCGGGCGGCGCGGGCATAGCGGTAGATCCAGTCGAGCACCGTGTCCTTGGAATAGCCTTTGGCGCCCAAGAGCTGAATGCCGGTATCGGCCGCCTTATGCAGCGTATCGGCGGCGTGGATCTTCGCCATCGAGATGGCGCTCTGCGCCTTGTCGCCCTTGTCGAGCGCCCAGGCGGCCTTCATGGTGAGAAGCCGGCCGACCTCGATGTCCTTGGCGACATCGCCCAGCATCATCTGTACTGATTCCCGCTCGGCGAGCTTGGCGCCGAAAGCCAGGCGCTCCGCCACATGCGCCTGCGCGATTTCGAGGCATCTCTTGGCGAGGCCCAGCCAGCGCATGCAATGGGTGAGGCGCGCCGGACCCAAACGCAATTGCGTGAATTTGAGCCCATCGCCTCCTTCGAGCATCCGGTTCTCCTCCGGGATTTCGATTCCGTCGATGGCGAGACCGCCAAATCCGCCA
>NNBT01002247.1_pt1 | contig 32404 bp, 24 predicted proteins | sample 1173831 | NCBI WGS metagenome assembly NNBT01 (sample SAMN07173936, study PRJNA388173) | plant metagenome | isolation source: symbiotic tissue sample KVJ10 | place: Norway: Troms, Kvaloya island | reverse complement strand
GCTCGCGCCCTCAGACCTTGATGACGTCGTTGGCCGGGACCGGTTCGGGGGCACCCGCGCCGAACAGCTCCGCCACCCACAGGCTCGCCGGATGCTGGGCGCAGAAGGTCAGCAGCGCGATGGTGAGGGGCACGCCGATGAAGGCGCCGAACACGCCCCAGAGATAGCTCCAGAAGAACACCGAGAACAGCACCAGCGTCGGCGACATCGAGAGCGCGCTGCCGGCGACGCGGGGCTCGATATAGCTGCCGACGACGAACTGGATCAGATTCAGGCAGGCGAAGACGGCGACCACCGCCTGCCAGGAGCCGAATTGCGTCATCGCAAACAGCGTCGGGAAGACGGTCGCCACCAGCGGTCCGAGAAACGGAATGTAATTCAGCGAGAAGGCGATGAAGCCCCATTCCGCCGCCAGCGGCAGGCCCACGGCCGTGGCGAAGCCCCAGACCAGCACGCCGGTGATCAGGCTCATCACGGTGCGCACCATCATGTAGCGATGTAGCTTCGCGGCGGTCTGCGTGCTGCCGCGCAGCAGCACGTCGCCGACCAGGCGGTTGCGCATGCCCCTGAGCTTGCGGCCGAAATCCTCGACCTCGAGCAGGCCGAGGATGACGTAGACCAGCACGACCAGCCAGAAGCTCATCGTCGTGTTCAGCCGGCCGCTGATCGTCTGCGCCATGCGCAGCATCCAGGCGACGTTGAAGTTCTCCGCCCAGAGCCCGGTGACGGCGATGCCGTGGCCTTCGAGCCAGAGCGTCGCCTGATCGTAGAACTGCTGGAAGCGCGCCGCGTCGGCGGCGATCCAGCGCCCGACGCGGCCGAAGGCCCAGACGATCAGCGAGCCGAAGGCGAAGAAGGCGAGCACCATCACGACGATGCTGATCGCCAGCGCCAGCATGCGCGGCAGGAAGCCCTGGAGGCTGCGCTGCAGCGGCCAGACCAGTGCGATGATGAACAGCGCGAACGCCACGGGCGCGAAGACGGAGCTGGCGACCGACAGGGCCGCGACCACGAGGATGATCGCGATCAGCACCTGCGCGCCTTGATGAATCCTGCCGCTGGTCATTCCGTTCACACGCCCTGCGTCAGTTCGTCGAGATCAAGCGTCGAGCGCTGGCCGAGATCGTCCCTGTGCGCGCGGTAGAAGGCTTCCGCCGACTGGCGGCCCTCGCTGCGCAGCATGGTCAGGAACTCCCACTCGGCATTCAGTTTCGAGGAATAGCCGAGCTCCGCCATCCTGTCGCTGGTGACGCGGTGCAGGCGCATCCCGGCCCAGCGGGCGCCCTCGCGATCCCGAGGGTTGGCGCTGTTGCGCAGCAGCGCCATCATCCTGAGCTCCTTGAGCAGGACGCTGTTGAACGAGACCTCGTTCAACCGGTTGAGGATGTCGCGGGCGGTGGTCGGCGTGCCCGGCCGTTCGACCGGGTTGATCTGGACCAGGATGGTGTCGAGCGCCTCGCTCTCCTGGATCAGCGGCGTCATCGTCGGGTTGCCGGAATAACCGCCATCCCAGTAGCCGTCGCCGTCGATCTCGATCGCCTGGAACAGCGTCGGCAGGCAGGCCGAGGCCAGCAGTACCTGCGGCGTGATCTCGGCATTGCGGAAGACCCGGCCGCGGCCGGTGCGGACATTGGTGGCGGTGACGAAGAGCTTGATCGGGCCGGCCGCCAGCGCCTCGAAATCGATCACCTCGGCCAAGATGTCGGCGAGCGGGTTCGCCCCGCCGGGGTTGAGGCTGTAGGGCGAGACGACGCGGGACATCATGTCCATCGCGACGAAGAGCGGCGAGTTGTCGAGCGTCCAGCGCCCCAGCAGGACATCCAGCGGGCTGCGCTGGAACGGGCTGAAGCGGGCGGCCTCCGAGGTCTTGCGCCAGAACGCCTCCAGCGCCAGCCTTGCGCCCTCGCGGCCGGCCTTGGCGAAGCCCGAGGCCAGCACGGCGGCGTTCATCGCCCCGGCCGAGGTGCCCGAGATCGCGCTGATCGTCAGCCAGTCCTCCTCGAGGATGCGGTCGAGCACGCCCCAGGTGAAGGCGCCATGCGCGCCGCCGCCCTGCAGCGCCAGGTCGATGATGAGCGGGGTGCGGCCATCGCTGCGCCCGGCCGCGGCTGCCTTGCCCGGCGTCTTCAGAACCTTGCTCACCTGTCACCCCCGCAGCATTGCATCACGGCCCGGTCAGGGCGATTTCACCAGGCCGGAAAAGCCGGCCACCGCCAGCAGGCTGAGCGCCCAGCCGACGATCGCCTGAAGATAGAAATAGCTGATCGCGACCCGCCCGTGACGGCCGACCGGATTGGGCCGCCAGAAGGATTTCTGCCCGAGATCGAGCACCGGCAACAGCGTGTCGAGCGAATAGAACCAAGGGTTGAATTCGGGGTAGCTCGAGGCCTCGCCCTGCTCGCGATAGCAGGCGAGCTGCGTCTGGCCCGGCGCGGCGCGCCCCTGCGTGGCTTGCGGCGGCGCGCCGAGCAGCCTTTGCTGCGTGCGCTCGACGCCGCACAGCGTCCATTCGGGCGCGCGCAGCACGACGGCGCTGTTGGGCTTGAAGGCGCCCGCCCGCTCCGCCATCCCGAAGATGCCGACGCCGACGAGCCAGAACAGGATCAGCCAGACAAAGGCGAGCAGCGGCTGGCGGCCATAGACCAGCGTGGCGGCGAGAAAACCGTCGGTCAGCGTCAGCGCGGCGCGCCAGAGCGGGCTCTTCGCCCGCGCCCGTCGCGCCCGCCGCTGCAGCCGCTCCTTGACGATGAGAACGGCGCGCGCATCCTCGCCATGGCCCATCTCGCGGAACACGGCGGCGAGCTGCTCATAGGGCTGCGGCCAGAAATCTTCGCCCCAGCGTTCGGGGTCCTGGCGCGAGAGCCAGTCGAGACGGCTCGCCGCATCCACGGGCGCGGCGATGAAGGCGCCATAGCGGCAGCGGTTGAGCAGCAGATCGCCGGCCGCCGGCCAGGACGCGATCTCGTCATGGATGGTGCCGATCGAGGCGCCGGTCATCGACAGCGCACCCGCGATCGAAGCCTCGCCGCGCAGGAAGAAGGCGCCCTTGATCGCGCTGCGGCTGATGTCGAGCGCCATCGCGCCGTGATGATCGAGGGTGGCGCCGCTGCCGTCGAGGTCGCCGCCGATCATCGCGGCGACGAGCCGGACCTCGCCCTCGATCCGGGCCTTGCGCAGCACCACGCTGCCGCCGATTTCGGCCTCCGCGCCATCGACGGCGAGGCTCTCGACGCCCTCCAGGACCGCGCCCGCGCAGTCGAGATCGGCGGTGATCCGGGCGCCGGCGATGGCAAGGCCACCCCGCAGCGTCGCCCCTCTGAGCAGAAGGTTGCGCAGCTCCACCGCGCCGGCGTCGATAGCATGGCCGCTGGCGACGCGGATCGTTGCGCCGTCGCATTCGAGGTTGCCGCCCAGGCGGGACTGGCCGATGGCGATCTCGCCATTCACCTGCACGCCGCGCAGATAGACGCCGCCGCGCGCCTCCAGCCGTTCGGCCTCGAGACCGGGCAGGGACGAACCGTCGAGGAACAGCCGGTTGATGATCGCCGCGCGCAGGATCGGCGTCGCCTCGAAATGGCAGTCGATCAGCCCGATGTCGCGGAAGACATGGCAGGCTTCGAGATCGAGCGTATCGACGATCCAGGCCCCGGTGATGCGGACGCCCTTCTCGTGCGGCCGGCAGCCGGGTTCGCCGCCGAGCATCAGAAAGCGCAGGAAGGCCGCCCGGACCACACGGCTGGCGTCCGGCGCGGTCGGCCGGCTGCCGTCGCCGAGGCGGTCATAGGTGCCGCTGAGCAGGCGGGCGACGACCTCCTCCTCGGCCGGCAGCAGCGGCTGGAGGTCGGCGAGGCTCGCGGTCGCGAGCGCCCATTGCGCCCGCTCCGCCATGGGGCCGCCCACCCCGGGCGCGATCATGTCGCCGCCGGCGCAACCGTCTCGCCGGGGGCCGCGGCGGCGAGCGCCTCGCGCAGCGCCGCTTCCTTGGTCTCGTCGAAGGAGGTGCTCACCAGCGTGCCGCCGCTGCCGCGCAGATCCGCCAGGACCTTGTCGGTCGTCATCTTGCGGATCAGCAGGAACAGCCCGGCGGTGTTGGGCTGCAATGCCGCAGCGGTGTCCTTCATGAACTGGTCGTTGATGCCGACATCGGTCAGCTTGCCGCCCAGCGCACCGGAGGCCGCGCCCAGCGCGGTGCCGAGCAGCGGCGCCATGAAGATGAAGCCGATCAGCGTGCCCCAGAGCGCGCCCGAGGCCGCCCCCGTCGTCGTCAGGTTGATCAACTGGTTGAGCTTGATCTGCCCGGCCCCGTCCTTGACCACGACGACGGCGTCGCCGAGCTCGATCAGGTATTCGCGCTGCATCGCCAGGATCTTCTGGCGAACCTCCTCGGCCTTCGCTTCGGTGGGGAAGGCGATGAAGACGAGATCGCTCATGTCGGGTGCCCTTGGGTTGCGAGAGGGGCCGTCGCCGCGTCGTCGGCGGTGGCAATCGGCGTCAGCCTGGCGCCCTTGCGGCCCCGCTGGCCGCGCTGCGCGCGGGCGGCAGCGGCGCGACGCGCTGGCCGGGGTGGAGCGCCTGGATGCCGCCGGAGACGATCGTCTCGCCCGGCAGGAGCCCCTGCGAGACGATGACGTGGTCGGGGTCGAAGCGCAGGATGTCGATCGGGCGAAGGCTGACGGTCGATGTGGCGGGATCGACGATCCAGACAGCCGGCGAGAGGCCCGATTGCGTCAGCGCCGTAGCGGGGATCGACATGATCGCCGTTGACGCGGTTTCCACCGAGCCCACCACCGTCGAACCCAGCCGCATCGCCTCCGGCGGGTCCTGCAGCCCGACCCTGACCTGGAAGGTCCGCGTCACCGGATCGGCCTGGGGCGCGATCTCGCGGATGCGCCCCGTTGCGCTGACGCCGGGCGCTTCCGCCAGCACGACCCGGACGACGGGATCGCCGGCCTTTGATTCCAGCAGCCGCGCCGGCACGTTGAACACCGCGTCGCGGCCATCCTCGCGGGCGATCTGGACGATCGGCTGGCCGGGCTGGACGACCTCGCCGGGCTCGGCGCTGCGCGCGGTCACCATGCCGGCGACGTCGGCGCGCAGATCGGTGAAGCCGAGCCGGTCCTGCGCCAGCTCGAGCTGGGCCTCGGCGTTCTCGAGCGCCGCCTGCGCCGTCTCCTGCGCCTTCTGGGCGGCGTCGAAGCGCGGACGGGTGGTAAAGCCCTGGCCCATCAGGCGTTCCTGCCGCTCGAAGGTGCTGCGCGCGGTCACCACCTCGCCGCGGGCGGCCTCCAGGGCGGCCCGCGCGGCGGCGACGGCGTTGGTCTCTATGGTGCGGTCGAGCCTGGCGACGATCTGTCCGGCCGCGACTCGGTCGCCGACATTGACCGCCCGCTCGGCAATCCTCCCGGCGATGCGGAAGGCGAGCGACACGGTCTTCTCGGCCTGGATCTCGCCGCTGAGCGCGACGCCTCCCGGCAGCTTGCTGGCCTCGACCTTGACCACGGGTACCGGGCGTCCGGCGCGTGGCGCGGCTTTCTCGGCCTGGTCGCAGGCCGCAAGCGCCAGCACGAGCGCGGCGGCGACGAGCGGGCGGACGGCGGCGAGGGCGGAAGGAGCGAGGGGGGTCATCGTGCAGCCACTCCCGCGGTCTGGGTGGGCTCGGCGGCGGGCGAGGCCCCGCCGAACACGGTGACGTAAAGCACCGGCAGCAGGACCAGCGTCAGCACGGTGGCGACGAGCAGGCCGCCCATGATGGCGAAGGCCATCGGCCCCCAGAACACCGTCGGCGCGATCGGGATCATGCCGAGCACGGTCGAGACCGCGGTCAGCATGATTGGCCGGAAGCGGGTCGAGGCGGCGTCGAGCGCGGCCTGGGTGATGCTCTTGCCGTTGGCCCGCTCCGCCTCGATCTGGCCGATGAGGATGACCGCGTTCTTGGTGATGATGCCGATCAGCGCGAGCACGCCGAGCAGCGCGACGAAGCCGAGCGGCTTGCCCGATAGCAAGAGGGCGCCGACGACGCCGATCATCCCGAGCGGCGCGATGCTGATGACGATGGCGAAGAGCTTGAAGCTGCGCAGCTCCGCCATCAGCACGGTGAACATGATCAGCAGCATCACCGGCACGACGGCGATCACCGAGGCTTGCGACGTCGCGCTTTCCTCGACGGTTCCGCCAGTGACGATGCCATAGGCCGGCGGCAGCGTCTTTCTGAGCGCCTCGATGCCGGGCGACAGCGCGCTGACGACCGTCTCGGGCAGGACGCCGGGCTTGATGTCGGAGGCGACGGTCAGCGTCGGTACGCGGTCGCGACGCCAGATCAGCGGCGCGTCGAGATCGTAGCTGAAGCTGACGAACTGCGAGAGTGGCACGGACCGTCCGCCGGGCAACGCCACCTGCATCGTCCGCAGCGTGTCGAGCGAGATGCGGTCGGCGCCCTGTGCGCGGACCACCACGTCGACGAGATAGATGTCGTCGCGCAATTGCGTCACCACCGTTCCCGACACGACCGTGTTGACGATGCCCGCCAGCGCCGCCGAACTCAGGCCCAGCCGTCGCGCCTCGTCCTGGTCGACCCGCAGGCGCAGTTCGCGCGAAGGCTCGATCCAGTCGAAATTGACCTGGTCGGTATTCGGATTGGCGGCGACGACCTGCGCCAGCTTCATCGCGATGCTGCGGACTTCGGCGATGTCGGGGCCCGTCACGCGATACTGCACCGGCCAGCCGACCGGCGGGCCGAGTTCGAGCGGATAGACCCGCGCGATCAGGTTGGGGAATTCGGTGGCGAGCCTGGCCTCGAGTTTCTTCTGCAGCCGGTCGCGCGCGGCGACGTCCTTGGCGACGATCACCGCCTGGTTGAAGAAGTCGTTGGGCAGTTGCGCGTTGAGCGGCAGGTAGAAGCGGATCGCGCCGCGCCCGACATAGGTGCTCCAGCGCGAAACGTCGGGATCGTCCTTCAGCGCCGCGTCGAAGCGCTTCACCAGGGCCTCGCTGGCATAGATCGAGGCATTCTGCGGCAGCGTCATATCGACGAGCAGTTCGGTCCGGTCCGAGGCCGGGAAGAACTGGCGGGGCACCAGCGGCAGGGCCAGGATCGAGGCCGCAAACAGCCCGACCGTCACGGCGATCGTCAGGAAGCGCACCCGGATCGCACCCGAGAGCAGGGACCGGAAGCCGCGTTCCACGGGCCCGGGCCCGGCTGCCTTGCCGGTGGATTTCGGCGCCGTGAGCAGCGCCATGCCCAGCACGGGCGCGAAGATCACCGCCACGAACCAGGACACCACGAGCGCGATGCTCACCACAGCGAACAGCGAGAAGGTGTATTCGCCGGCCGAACTGGCCGCGAAGCCGATCGGCACGAAGCCGGCGATGGTCACCAGCGTGCCGGCGAACATCGCCACCGCGTATTTCTCGAAGGCGAAGGTCGCCGCCTTGGCTTTCGGGTCCCCGGCCGCCAGCCGCGTCACCATCGCGTCGGTCGTCGTCATCGCATCGTCGACGAGCAGCGCCAGCGCGATGATCAGCGCGCCCAGCGAAATCCGCTGCATGTCGATGTTGATGACATTCATGATGGCGAAGACGACCGCGAGCGTCAGCGGGATCGACAGCGCCACCACCAGTCCCGGCCGCACGCCCAGGCTGATGAAGCTGATCACGAGGATGATCGCCACCGCCTGCCAGAGCGAGGACATGAAGTCGGCGATCGCCTCGTCGACCGTCACCGACTGGTCGGCCACCAGCCGCGGCTCGATGCCGACCGGGAGATCGGCCGTGATCGTGGCCATCGCCTTCTTGACGCTGGCGCCGAGCGCCAGAATGTCGCCGCCCTCGCGCATCGCGATGCCGAGCCCGATCGAAGGCTGCCCGTTGACGCGGAACATCGGCTGCGGCGGATCGGCAAACCCGCGCCGCACGGTGGCGATGTCGGCCAGCCGCACCATCCGGTCGCCGACCGGGAAGTTGACGTTGAGCAGATCGGCCTCCGACTCGAAGGCGCCCGACACCCGCAGCGAGAACTTCTCGTCCTGCGTCTGCACGACGCCGGCCGGCCGCACCACGTTCTGGCTCTGCAGCGCGCCGAGCAGGGCCGTGCGGTCGATGCCGAGATTGGCGAGTTCGCGCACCGAGAACTCGATGAAGATGCGCTCGTCCTGCGCGCCGATGATCTCGATCTTGGAGACGTCGGGCACCAGCAGGAGCCGCGAGCGGGCCGCCTCGACATGGTCGCGCAGTTCGCGGCCGGTGAAACCGTCGGCGCTGAAGCCGTAGATGATGCCGAAGGTGTCGCCGAAACGGTCGTTGAAGAACGGCCCCAGCGTGCCCGCAGGCAGGGTGTGGCGGATGTCGGCGACGAGGTTGCGGACCTTGAACCAGGTTTCCTGGACGTCGCGCGCCGGCACCGACTGCTTCAGGCTGACGAAGATGGTCGTCCGGCCCGGCGTCGTGAAGCTGCGCACGAAATCCAGCCCCGGCGTCTCCTCGATCTGGCGCTCCAGCCGCTCGGTGACCTGCTTGAGCGTGTCCTCCATCGTCGCGCCGGGCCAGGCGGCCACCACCACCATCGACTTGATGACGAAGGCCGGGTCCTCGTTGCGGCCGAGCTTGACGAAGGCGAGCACGCCGGCGGCGACGGCCACGATCATCAGGTACAGCACGACCGAGCGGCTCTTCAGCGCCCATTCGGAAAGGTTGAAACTCATCGTGCCTCGGTCCCGGACAGCCGCACGCGCTGCCCTTCCTTCAGGAGATTGGCGCCGGCGGTGACGACGATGTCGCCCAGCGCCAGCCCCTTGCCGACGAGCGCGGTGGCGGGATCGCGCGACAGGAGATCCAGTTTGCGCAGGGAGACGGTGAGGGCGTTGGGATCGACGATCCACACGCCGGTCGCCTGTCCCTGCTGCGTCAGCGCGGTCGCCGGAATTGCGATGCCCGAGGCCTCGCCGCCACGGATCGCGCCGGACACCGCGGTGCCGAGCCGGAAGGTGGGCGGCGGGTCGGCCAGGCCCACCCGCACCCGGAACGTGCGGGTCACCGGATCGGCCTGGGGCGCGACCTCGCGGACATGGCCGCGCACGCTGGCGGAGGGGTCGCTGGCGAGCGAGACATGGATGGTCGCGTCGGCGGGAACGGCGCGGATCGACTCGGCCGGCAGTTCGAACACCGCGTCGCGCCCGTCGCGGCGCGCGAGCTGCACGATCATCCGTCCGGCGGCGACGACCTCGGCCGGCTCGGCGCCGACGCGTGTGACGATGCCGGGCGCATCGGTCTTGAGCGTGGTGAAGGCGACGATGTCCTCGGCGGTCCTGACGCGGGCGCGGGCGGCCTCGACCTGCGCGCGGGCGGCGAGGCGGCCCTGTTCGGCGGCCTCGAAATCGGCCTGGGTGGTCACGCCGCGCGCCAGCAGGTGCTCCTGCCGCTGATGCTGGTTTTCGGCCTTGCGCAGCGCGCCCTCGCTGGCGGTCAGCGCGGCGCGTGCCGCGCGCAGATCGTTGAGCTCGTTTTCCGGATCGAGCCTTGCGACGATCTGGCCCTCGGTCACGCTGGCGCCCACGGCGACGAGGCGCTCGGCGAGCCGCCCGCCAATGCGAAACGAGAGCGAGGCCTGGTCCTGCGCCTCGATATGGCCGCTGAAGCCGAGATCGGCGACCTGGCGGGGAGCCTCGACCGTCGTGGTGCGAACCGTCCGGATCGGCGCTTCGGGGGCCTTCTCGGCCTCGCGCTGGCAACCGCCGGCGGCGGCCAGCATGAGTCCGACCCCGATCACGGCGAGCCCGTACCGCAGCGCCGGCGCGCCCCGCCGGGCGCGGCTTCCGCGATGGCGCTCGTCTCCAACCCCTTGGCGGTTCGGCATTCGCATCAGTCGTCCACTCGCATCGCGACGGTCCTGTCGGCGCCACGAGACGCAGGCTTGCGCGTTCCGCAGCCCGCGCAGGCGACATTGCGCCCCGATGTCAGGCGTCCGGCGGAAGGCTAGCAACACCGCTCCCGGGCCGGATCAGCTCAGAATCCCAAATCTGGGCCGTTCATCCCATTCTCCCGCGGAGCGCCGCAGGCTCTGCACGCCCCTCCCTCGCCGGGCCTCGCGGCCTGCCGCGCGCTGAAAGCGGGCTCGGACGGGTCCGTCAGCAGCGCACGCTCGCGCGCCTGTGTCGGACTGCAGCCGAAGGCGCGCCGGAAGGCGCGGCTGAAGGTCGAGTGGTCCCGGAACCCCACCTGGGTGGCGATGGCGTGGACGGAGAGCGCGTCGCCGGGCGCGGCGAGGTCGCGCCAGGCCTGCAGCAGGCGCTCGCGGTTGATGAAATGCGCGACCCCGCCATCGCCATCGAGCATCCGGTAGAGCTTGGACCGTGACATCGCCAGCAGGCGCGCCAGCTGCGGCGGTCCGAAATCCGGGCAGGCCATGTGCCGCTGCACCATCAGCCGTGCACGCTCGACGGTGCCGCAGGCCGGCAACGGCAGGGCGGAGGCGTCGGGACCGCAGGGCGGCGCGATGCAGGCGGCGATCAGCGCCCGCGTCGCGGACGACAGCAGCCGCGCCTGTTCGCCCTGCATCTGGCTGGCCTCGGCCGCGAGACCGCGGAGGAAAGAGGCGAGCAGGGCGCCGGGCCCCGCGGCGGCGTCGAGGTGCCGGACGGGCGCGATCGCCTCGCCTTCCGCGGATCCCAGAACCTCTCCGGGCATGAACAGGATCAGCACCTCGCGCCGCGTGCCGGCGCGCTGGGCGGGGCGCGCCAGCGCGGCCATGGCGAGGCTGGCGCGCGGCGAGACGACGAGCATGGGCACGGGCTGGGCCTCGTCCCGGACGAGCACGACGCAGGCCCCGCGCCGGGCCCGCCGGGAGCGAAGAAAGCCCCCCGTGTCCTGTCCGGGCCCCATGATCTCCTGGATCAGCGTCAGGTCGCCGAAACGCCATTCGGTGAAACCGGTGCGCTCGGGGGCGAGCGGCGATGCAGCCGGTGCAAGGGCCATCTCAGCGGCGGTGAGGATCCACGCCTCGCGTTGAAGAACGGTGTCGTCCCGCACGGGGCTCGGCGATGAGGCGTAAGCTCCCCTTGCGCAGGGGGGGCGAACGCTTGCGGACGTTGCCATGGTCGCCTCCTTGGTTTCCGCGTTATCGCGCGCGTTGTCCTGAAAGCCTTGTGCCGTCGACCGTAGAGCATCTCGTGGAGCGCACCTTGATGCGGCTCAATAGTGTCAAGGTCGCGCGCTGCGTTCAACCAACCTTGCGTCATCTTCTAGCGTCACCTCCTGACGTGTCGTGTCCTAACGTGTCGTGGCCGCATCGAAGACGCGGATGGGGGCGGTGATCAGAAGGCCCGCCGCGGAGCCGACCGTCTCGAGCGCGGTCGACGTGCCTGTCACGTCCGAATCGGTGATCACCTGCCCCTCGATCAGGCGGTCGCCGATCAGCCGGACGATCTCGGGGCTCGAGGCATAGGTATCGTGGTTGACGCGGTCGCCGGCGCGGATCGCGCTGATGTCGACGACCGTGATGCCCTTGAGACCCCCCAGCTGCGCCTGGTAGTCCTCGCGCGACAGGTCGATCGCCCCCAGCCGGGTGGCGCCGCGGGCGAGAAACCCGGAGAGCTGCAGCGCGCGGTCGTTCTGCGAGGCGAAGATCGTGATCTGGGGGCGTCGCGGACCCATGTCCTCGATCTGCCGCCGGAAAACCCCGACATCGAGATCGGGCGAGGCCAGGATCAGGTTGTTGATCTTGGGCGGGATGCCGCGGTTCTTGAGCGCGAGCTGCTTGAGCGCTTCGACCGCCAGCCAGCCGCCCATCGAATGCGCGAGGACGACCACCTCGCCGACCGCCGGGCTGCTCGCTGCCATCATCAGCACCTCGGCGAGATCGGAGCGCGAATAGGACGCGTTGTCGAGATCGAGCCGGTAGTCGAGCAGCCGCCCGCGCGAGGGCCATGAGAACAGGATGGGCGCCGCCTGGGCGTCGGCGTCATGGGTGAGCTGCGCGAAGCGGAACACGGCCCGGTCGAAGGGCGTGTTGAAGCCGTGGACGAAGATGAACGCCCGCCGCTTGCGCCCGCCCGCGGCCGCAAACCAGCGCGGCAGGTCCGATTTCCGCAGCGATGTCGCTGAGCTGACGGTGAAATCCGTCGCGGGGTTGCCGGGCGCCGCGCGCGGCAGCTGGATCGTGCCTAGCTCGCGATCCCGCGGGATCGAGACGACGATGTTGCTGAAGGAGACGCCCCGGCCGCGTTCGCCGGTGTAGAGGACGCCAGGCTCCTCCGACGCCGCGCGCGTCGTGGCGGTCAGCATGTCGACCCTGTCCGTGCCGGGGACCGGGGCGACGGTCTGCAGCAACCCGCTCGGCGCCGATGCGCAGGCCGGCAGCAGCAGCGCCAGGGCGAGCGCCGCGCCGTATCCGGTGACGGAGCGCCGGTGGGTCGCGCTGCCGCGTCGCTGTGCAGGCATGAGGCATGGCTCCGGAAACGGCGGGCGATCGGGCGTATTGTCCGACCGGATGGGCGTTCCGGTCGAAAGCAGTGTCTTGGCTGGCATTGCCCGGATCGAAGGCCCCATTCCGCAGCGACGATAGTGAACCGACGCAACCACAACAAGACAAGCCGCGACGAATACCGGCTCGATGCTTGGAGGCGATGCGCCCTCCGCACTCCCGCCGCATTGTCGCCGAATTTGGGACAGCCGGCCCAAGCTTTGGGATTCTGGGCCGATGCCCTCCCGGCGCATCCCACTAAGTTCGGCGATGGGTCTTCGCCCGGGGTCAGTGCCCCGGCGGATCGTTGGTTTTAGCCGGGGACCGCTCCCGGCCCGGGGAGAAAGCCGACATGGCGATGGACAGCACCGCACCCAAGACGACGATGCAGCGGTTTCTCGACGGGGTCGAGAAGGTCGGCAACATGGTGCCGCACCCGGTCGTGATCTTCCTGATCCTGATCGGCATCGTGATCGTGCTGTCGGCCGTGTTCAGCCTCTTCGGCACGCAGGTGTCCTACGAGCGGATCAATCCCGAGACGCACAAGGTCGAGATCGCCTCGACGGCGATCCGGAGCCTTCTCAATGCCGAGGGCATCCGGTTCATCTACTCGTCGCTGGTCCCGAACTTCATGGCCTTCACCGCGGTCGGCCTGATGATCGCCGCCATGATCGGCGCCGGCGTGGCGGAGGAATCGGGCCTGGTCACCGCGCTCATCCGCAAGCTGGTGATCATCTCGCCGCCGGCGGCGCTGACCTACATCCTGGCTTTCGTCGCCATCACGGCCAGCATCGCGGCCGATGCGGGCTATCTGGTGCTGATCCCGCTTGCCGGCATCGCCTATCTGGCCGTCGGTCGAAACCCGATGGCGGGTCTTGCGCTCGGCTTCGCGGGCGTGGCCGGCGCGTTCACGGTCAACATGCTGATCAAGCCGCTCGACGCCGTCCTCGTCGAGTTCACCAACGACGCCGCCCGCCTCGTCGACCCTGCCCGCAGCATCGGCCTCGCCTCGAACGTCTGGTTCTCGGTTGCGTCGGTCATCGTCCTGACGATGACCATCGCGTTCATCACGGACAAGGTCGTCGGCCCGAGGCTGGGACCTTATGACGCCACGAAGGCGGCGGAGGGAACGACGACGGATCAGGCCGCGCTCTTGTCGGAGTCGGAATCCCGTGGCCTGCGCTTTGCCGGCTTCGGGCTGCTCGGGCTGATCGCCGTGTTCCTGCTGCTGACCGTTCCGGCAGGCGCGCCGCTGCGCAACCCGACGACGGGCGAACTGATCGGCAATTCCCCGTTCATGAACGGGCTGATCGCCCTGATCATGCTGATCTTCCTGACGTCAGGCTGGTGCTACGGCATCGGCGCCGGGACGGTGCGCACGCTGACGGATGTCATCGCGGCCATCGAAAAGTCGATCAAGGGCCTCGGCGGCACGATCTTCCTGTTCTTCATCCTCAGCCAGTTCGTCGCCTACTTCACCTACACGAACATGGGCACGGTGATGGCGCTCAGCCTCGCCGGCGTGCTGCAATCGGCCAATATCGGCGCGCTGCCGCTGCTGCTGGGCTTCATCGTTGTCGTCGCCATCATCGATCTGCTGCTGACGGGGGCCATCGCCAAATGGGCGATCTTCGCGCCCGTCTTCGTGCCGCTGCTGATGAAGCTCGGCGTCGAGCCCGAAGCGGTGCTCGCGGCCTACCGCATCGGCGACAGCCCGATGAACATGATCACGCCGCTCAACGCCTATTTCGCCATGGTCGTCGGCCTGATGCAGAAATACGATCGCAATGCCGGCGTCGGCACCGTCGTGGCGCTGATGCTGCCCTATCTGGCCGGCATGTTCGTGGTGTGGACCGCCCTCTTCGTGGTCTGGAAAACGCTGGGATTGCCCTGGGGCCTGTGAGCCGTCGTGCCCAACCCTGAAAACAAGCCAGGCCCGGTCGTCATAACGGGCCCTCAACTTGGATGGATGTCATGAGCACTGCCAATATCCCCCTCGACGTCGAGGCGGCGATCGACCATCTGATGACCTTCCTCTCGGTCGAGGGCGTGACCGGCGAGGAGGCCGCCATCGCGGCTGCGGTCAGCGAGGCGCTGATCAAGATCGGCGTGCCGGCTTCCGCGATCCGCTATGACGACGTCAACACGCGCATTCCGCTGCCCACGCAGACTGGGAACCTGATCGTCGATCTGCCGGGCACCAAGCCGGGCCCGCGCCTGATGTTCTCGACCCATCTCGACACCGTGCCGCTTTGCGCGGGCGCCAAGCCACGGCGCGAGGGCGACCGCATCGTCTCCGACGGCACGACGGCGCTCGGCGGTGACGCCCGCACGGGCGTGGCGCTGCTCGTGGTGGTCGCGGAGACGCTCATCAAGAACAAGCTGCCTCACCCGCCGATCACGCTGCTCTTCACGGTGCGCGAGGAGAGCGGCCTGCATGGCGCCCGCGAGCTCAACCCGGCCGATCTCAAGAGCCCGGTGATGTGCATCAATGTCGACGGGCAGCTCGCCTCGGAGCTGATCATCGGCGCCGTCGGCCAGGAGAACTGGGAAGTCGAGATCACCGGCCGCGCCTCCCATGCCGGCGTCGCGCCCGACAAGGGCATTTCGGCGACCATGGTCGGCGCCATCGGCCTGACGGAGGCCCGCGCCGCCGGCTGGTTCGGCAAGGTCGTCAAGGGCGAGGCCTTCGGCAGCAGCAATATCGGCATCTTCGGCGGCCGCGACGGCAAGCCGGCCGGCGACGCCACGAACGTCGTCACCGACTATGCCTTCCTGAAAGGCGAGGCGCGCAGCCCGGAACTCAGCTTCGCCACCCAGATCGTCGACGGTTTCGAGGCCGCCTTCGCCAAGGCCAAGGCCGCCGTCACCGACCATGAAGGCGTAACCGCCGAGGTCGTCTTCAAGCGCGCGGCGGCCTACCCGCCCTTCCGTCTGGACCAGGGTTCGCCGGTCGTGAAGCGTGCCACGCGTGCGCTGGGAATCCTCGGCATCGAACCGACCTACATTTTCTCGAATGGCGGGCTCGACGCGAACTGGCTCGACCGGGCCGGCGTGCCGACCATCACGATCGGCGCTGGCCAGGCCGAGATCCACACGATCAAGGAATTCGTGAAGCTCGACGAATACGAGAAGGGCTGCCGGCTCGGCATCCTGATGGCGACGCTCGAAGACTGACAGACCGTTCCGGCGGCGTGCCCGTCGAACAAGGCCCAACGAGGAGCTGACGCGTGAGCCCGATAGCCTATACAGCCCTCATCATCGCCGCGGCGGTCGTCCTGTTCGTCACGAACAGGGTGCCGGTCGTGCTGGTGGCAATGGGCACGGCGCTGTCCCTCTGGGCGACCGGCGTCCTGACCCTGCCGCAGGCGCTGGGCGGGCTCGGCGACCCGGCGGTGATCTTCATCGCGGCGCTCTTCGTCGTCTCGTCGGGCCTGGAGGTCACCGGCGTCACCGCCTGGGCGGGCCAGCTGCTGATCAAGGGGGCGGGCGAAGAAAGCCGCACGCGCCTGCTCCTGCTCACCATGGGGCTGGTCTCGCTGCTCACCGCGCTGATCAGCGTCAACGGCGCGGTCGCGGCGCTCCTGCCCGTCGTCGTGGTCATCGCGGTCAGGCTGAAGCGCAACTCCTCGCAGCTCCTGATGCCGCTGGTCTTCGCCGCCCATGCCGGCTCGATGCTGGCTTTGACCGGCACGCCCGTGAACGTGCTGGTCTCGGAAGCCGGCATGGATGCCGGCGTCGGCGGCTTCGGCTTCTTCGAGTTCGCACTGGCCGGCATTCCGCTGCTGGCGGGCTCGATGGCGATCATGATCCTGTTCGGCCAGAAGCTGCTGCCGGAACGCAACGGCGCGACCATGCCGGCCGATTTCAGCCGCCACGCCAAGACGCTGGTCGAGCAATATGGGTTGGCCAGCGGCATCTACCAGCTGCGGGTGCGCGCGACCTGCCCCTATATCGGGCAGCCGGCGGCCGCCATCGATCTCGCCGGCCATCCCGGCCTCCAGCTCGTCGCCATCCAGGAGGGAGACAGCGCCGGGCCGTTGCGCCGGGCGGCGATCGCCGAGGGCGACCATGTCCTCCTGCGCGGCGACGCCGAGGAGGCGGCGAATTTCGCCGCCGCGATGCATCTCGCCTTCCGCGACGAGAGCGCCGCGGCCGGCGCGGGGGAGGAGACGCTGTTCAACCGGCGCTCGGGCCTCGCCGAGGTGGTGATTCCGCCGCGTTCCGGGCTGATCGGGCAGAGCGTGTTCCCGGGCATGGTCACCGATAGCGGCGACCTGATCATCCTCGCCGTCCAGCGCTCCGGCAACGAGATCGCGGCCGCCAGCGCCACGGCGGATGCGGGCGGCATCGTGCTGGAGGCCGGCGATACCATGCTGCTCCAGGGCACCTGGAAGGCGCTCGACACCCATCTCGACGACCCCGACGTCCTGGTCGTCAGCTCGCCGGAGCTGGTGCGCCGCCAGGCCGTGCCGATGGGTCCGGGCGCCAAGCAGGCCGTCATCATCCTGTTCGGCATGGTGCTGCTGCTCGCCACCGGCGTCGTGCCGCCGGCCGTGGCCGGCCTGCTCGCCGCCGGCGCCATCATCCTGACCGGCATCATGACCGTCGAGCAGTCCTACCGCGCGATCAGCTGGACGACCGTCATCCTCGTCGGCGCGATGATGCCGCTCTCGACGGCGATGGTCGAAACCGGCGCGGCCAAGCTGCTGGCCGAGCGGCTCGTGCTGATGGTCGGCGACGCCGGGCCGATGGCGTTGCTGGCCGGCCTCTTCATCCTGACGGCGGTGATGGGGCAGCTCATCAGCAACACCGCCACCGCGCTGATCGTGATCCCGATCGGCGTCGCGGCCGCGGCCAGCATGGGCATCTCGCCCAAGCCGGTGCTGATGAGCACGGCGGTCGCGGCGGCCGGCGCCTTCCTGACGCCGATCGCCACCCCGACTAACCTCATGGTCATGGGCCCCGGCGGCTACGCCTTCAGCGATTACTGGAAGCTCGGCCTGCCGCTGCTGATCTGGTTCTTCATCGTGGCCGTGTTCATCGTACCGCTGATCTGGCGTTTCTGAGAGCGCCGGACATCTCGCCACCTCATGCAGGGAAGGACATGACGATGTGGGTTCGAGCGATCATTCTGGCGTCTGGACTGGGCCTGGCGGCCCTGTCGGCCCCGGCGGCGACCGCTGCGCCGGTCGCCTCCGCGCCCGGCCTCACCGCCGAGGGCGGCGTCGAGCAGGCCAACTGGCATCGCCGCCGCTGCTGGTGGGAGACACGCCGCTTCCGCGACCATCGCGGCCGCTGGCAGACGCGCCGGGTCCAGGTTTGCCGCCGCTGGTGATCGGCCACCGGGTCGCGTGCGCGAGGGGGCGGCGGCCTCCCGCGCGCGGAAACCGGCTGCCCTAGATGTCGTCAAGACCTCGGGCCGCGCGGCCTCTGCGTTCGCGGCACAACGCCGCGCATGCCACTTTTGTGCCCGCCGTGTTACTCTCCGGCATTCGATGTGCCGGGGGGCCTCATGATTCCAGTCCGCTTCACCACGAACGACCTGCCCATCCGGGAGCAGTTCGACGCGTGGCAGGGCTGGTTCGACGGTGTCTTCAGCATCGCGCTCAATGAGAGCGATGCCGGTTTCGCGGCGAGCAGCGTCGTCTGGACGCTCGATGAATTCGGGCTCAGCCATGTCAAGGCGCCGGCCCTCACGGCCGTGCGCGACACCGCCCTGATCCGCTCCAACCCGATCGACCACTGGGTGATCACGCTGGGCCAGCGCCGGACGCTCGGCTCGGGCGGCGCCGGGCTGACGCTGGATGTGCCGGGCTCCGTGCCCTATGTCGCCTCGCTCGGCCGCGAACTGGTCAGCCAGCGCTCCAGCGACGAGCGGCTGCAGCTCTATCTGCCGCGCGACAGCTTCCGCGAGCTCGCCCCGCTCCTCGACGCCGCCCAGGCGCAGGCGCTCGCCACGCCGATGGGCCGGCTGCTGGGTGACTATATCGGGCTGCTGCAGCGCAGTTTCGGCGAACTCGAGGCCGCCGACATGCCGCGGCTGACCAACGCGGTCCGCGCCATGGTGCTGGCCTGCGCCGGCCCGTCCGCCGACCGGCTCGACCTGGCCTCCAGCCAGATCAACCTGACGCGGCGCGAGAAGGTCAGGCAGTTCATCGACCTGAACCTGCGCGAGCCGGCTCTCGACGCCACGATGCTGTGCCGCGAGGTGGGGATGTCTCGCACGCAGCTCTACCGCCTGTTCCAGGGGGATGGCGGCGTGGCCCGCTACATCCGCCACCGGCGCCTGCTGCGCGGCTATGCCGACCTCTCCGACACCGGCAACAGCACGAGCATCAACGTCATCGCCGACGCCCTGTGTTTCGAGGATGCATCGAGCTTCAGCCGCGCTTTCAAGCAGGAGTTCGGCCTCAATCCGCGCGATGTCCGCGCCGCCGCCCTGGCCGGTCAGACCCTGCGCATCCGGCCGGGCGACCTGTCGTCTGAGATGCCCACGACCCTGCGCGAGTGCCTGCTGCGCTTCTAGGGGACGCTGGTACGGGAACCACGCTGTCATTCCGGCCCGTCGCTTCGCGACGTCCCGGAATGACGCGGTGGTTCCGAGCAGGCTCGGCTTGCGCTCAGTCCGCGATCTGCCGGATGGTGATCGTGCCGAAGGGCAGGGCCTCGCGGCCCTCCTGCCTCATGTCGATCTCGCCGTCGCGAACCTCGAAGCGGATCACGGTCCCGCCCTGGCCGCGCCAGTCGGCGGTGTCGCCGTCATCTTCGTAGAGCTCGCCGCTGGCGCCTTCGACCAGGCCGCAGACCAGGATCTCGCGCTGCTCGGAGATGCCGGTGTCGTCGCCGAGCGGAATCAGCGCGCCGGCCCTGACGAAGAGCGGCAGGCGGCCGAGCGGTGCGGCCACCGTCGCGACGCCGCCGCCGGCATGATGCGTGCGCGTGTGCCAGTCATACCAGCCGCCCGGATGAACAGGCAGATAGACGCTGCGCGCGGTCGCGCCTTCCTCCAGCACCGGCGCGACCAGCAGATCGGGGCCGAGCATGAAGGCGTCGTCGACGGTCACCGCCGTCGCGTCCTGCGGGAAGTCGTAGAGCAGCGGCCGCACCGCCGGGGTGCCGTCGCGGCTGGCGCGCCACATCTGCGTGTAGAGATAGGGCATCAGCCGGTAGCGCAGCGAAATCGCCTCGCGCACCTGCGGCACCATCTCCGGATACATCCAGGGCAGGTTGACGACGCCGTCGTCGTTCCAGGAGTTCATCACCATGCGCGGCCACAGGCTGCAGAACTCGTTGAAGCGCACGAAGAGCTCCGGCCCCGGCGTCGGCCCGTGGAAGCCGCCGACGTCGTGGCCGATGCTGAACATCCCCGACAGGCTCATGTTCAACCCTTGGGTCAGGTTGTAGCGCAGCGTCTTCCAGGCGGTCTCGTTGTCGCCCGACCAGGTCTGGGCATAGCGCGAGATGCCGGCGCAGCCGCCGCGCGTGATCGCATACTGGCGCTTGCCGGGCTCGCGCGCCCCTTGCGCCTCATGCGACAGCTTGGTCATTAGCAGCGCCTGGGCGGGTCGCGCCAGCGCCTGCCGGAAGGGCCGGCCGTCGCCGTCGCAGAGCGCGTCCTCGTCCCAGATCTCGTATTCGTTGTTGTCGTTCCAGACGGTGCTGAAGCCGTAGTCGAGCAGCGCGGTCTCGATGCCGTCGCGCCACCAGGCGCGGCCCTTCGGGTTCGTGTAGTCGAGATGGAAGCCAAGCCCGTCCCAGAACTGGGCGACGGCGGGTTCACCGGTCTGCCCGTCCTTGACCAGGAAACCGCCGTCGAGCGTCTCCTGCAGACGCGGATGGTCGTCGAGCAGGCAGGGCTTCAGATTGGCCACCGTCTGGATGCCGGCCTCGTTCAGCCTTGTCATCGTCGCCTTCGGGTCCGGGAACTTGTCGCGGTTCCAGTTGAAGGCGTAGCGGCGATGGCCGATCTGCGTATAGCCCGAGCCGAAATGGAACGAGTCGCAGGGGATGCGATGCGTGTCGAGCTTGCCGATGAAATCGCTGATGCGGGCATCGGCGTCGGGCGCATCCGCGATCGCCATGGAGGTGACGCCGAAGCCGAAGGACCAGAGCGGCGCGAAAGCCTGCCCGCCCGTAAGCCAGGAGAAGCGCTTCACGACATCGGGCACGCTCGGGCCGGCCATGACGTAGTAGTCGAGATCGCCGTCATCGCCTTTCCAGGAGCGGAACAGGCCGTGATAATTGTCGAGCGTGCAGCCGAAATCGACGCTGCCGGTCGAGAGGTTGTCGTAGAACACGCCATGCGCCCCCGCAGGCCCATCGACGATGAAGAAGGGCAGCATCTTGTAGAGCGGGTCCGACAGCTCGGCGTCGAAGCCGCAGGGGTCGACGGCGTCGATGGCAAAGCGCCGGCCGGTGCGGTCGAGCGGGCCGGCCTTGTCGCCCAGCCCGTAATGCCGCTCGGTATAGTCGCGCGCCATGTAATGGGCGAGCGCCCCGGTGCGCGGCGACATCAGATAGGCCTGGGTCGTGCGGTCCTGCAGGAACGGCTTGTCCTCCCCGGCGCGGAACCAGGCGATGCCGAAGGGCGACAGCGTGATCTCAGCCCACAGCGCGCCGGCCGACAGGACGATTTTGCCCTCGCCTTCGACGACGCTCGCCTGCGGGCAGGCGAAGCCGTCGAGGCTGTCGCGCGGGCGGCCCTCATAGGCCGGCTCCAGCCCGCCGGGCGCGATCGACCAGCCGCGGTCGAGCCGGTAGCCGTCACGCGGCTTCAGCGTCACGCGGCCGATGTCGCCCTCAAGGATGCGCACGGTGATCGTCGCGCCCAGCCCGACATCGAACAGGGCGGCTTCGCCATCGCGGCCGAGATAGCGGCCTTGGGTGAGGGCTTTCATGGGGTCGTCTCCGGGATCGGACTATCGTTTTGGCTGTCGGGGCGTGTTGGTTCCCTCGGAAACACCGCGTCATCCTGGGCGAGCGAAGCTCAATCCGGGATCCATCATGGGGATCGACATCGCCCTATGATGGATCCCGGAGCTGTGCGGCTGCGCCGCTTGTCCAAGATGACGCGGTGTTTCCGAAGAGGCGGATCAAGGCCGGATCGCCTGGCCGTTTTCGTCGAACAGGTGGAGCTGCGCCGAGGGCAGGGCGAGGAAGACGGTCTCGCCGCGCTGGTGCGCACTCTGGCCGTCGAGCTTGAGCGTGATCTGTGGCAGCCCGGGCGAGGCGCCGTAGAGATAGCTTTCGCCGCCGAGCCGCTCGACGAGATCGATCGCCAGCGGCAGTCCCGCGCCCTCGGCGAGTGCCAGATGCTCGGGCCGCACGCCGAGCGTCACCGGCGCACCGGCAGCCAGGGGGCCCGTCGCGCAGGCGACCTCGTGGCCGCCTTCGCCGACCGTCACGAACCCGGCGCGCGCCACCGTGGCGGGCAGCAGGTTCATCCGCGGCGAGCCGATGAAGCCGGCCACGAACAGGTTGTCGGGGCGGTTGTAGAGCTCCAGCGGCGTGCCGATCTGCTCGATCCGCCCGCCCTGCAGCACGACGATCCGGTCGGCCAGCGTCATCGCCTCGACCTGGTCGTGGGTGACGTAGATCATCGTGCCGCCGAGCTCGGCGTGCAGGCCGGCCAGCTCCTTGCGGGTCGCGACGCGCAGCTCGGCGTCGAGATTGGAGAGTGGCTCGTCGAACAGGAAGATCTTGGGGTCGCGCACGATGGCGCGCCCGATCGCGACGCGCTGGCGCTGTCCGCCCGAGAGCGCGCGCGGCTTGCGCTCGAGATAATCGGTCAGCCGCAGCATCGTAGCCGCGCGCCGCACGCGCTGGTCGATCTCGTCGCGCGGCAGGCCCATATTCTCCAGCGCGAAGGCCATGTTCTTGAAGACGCTCATATGCGGGTAGAGCGCATAGGACTGGAACACCATGGCGAGCCCGCGCTCGGAGGCCGGCAGGCCGGTGACGTCGACGCCGTCGATCGCGACCGCACCCTCCGTGACCTCCTCCAGCCCGGCGATGACCCGCAGCAGGGTGGACTTGCCGCAGCCCGACGGGCCGACGAAGACGACGAATTCGCCGTCGGTGACGGTGAGGTCGATGCCGTGAAGCACATGCGTCGCGCCGAAGGACTTGCGGACGCCGGAAAGAGTCAGGCCGGCCATCTCTATTTCATTCCCGTGTTGGCGATGCCGGTGGTGATGAACCGCTGCAGGAAGACGAAGACCAGCGCCACCGGCAGCAGCGTCACCACGGTCATCGCGAGCAGGTAGTGCCACTGCGTCTGCAACTCGCCCTGGAAGGCGTTGAGGCCGATCTGCAGCGTGTAGGATTCGGTCTTGGTCAGCACGGCCAGCGGCCAGAGGAACTCGTTCCAGCGCCACATCACCGAGAAGATCGCCAGCACGGCGAGCGCCGGCATGGCCAGCGGCATCACGATGCGCCAGTAGATCTGCCACTCCGAGGCCTTGTCCATGCGCGCGGCCTCGATCAGGTCGCGCGGCAGGGTCAGCATGTATTGCCGCAGCAGGAAGACGCCCGTCGGCGTCGCGGCTCCGGGGAGGATCACGGCCCAGAGCGAGTTCACCAGCCCGAGTTCGGTGATCACCAGATAAACCGGCACGAGGATGATCGTGATCGGGATCATCAGCGTGCCGATCACCATCAGCATGACGGTGTTCTTGCCGCGGAACTCGTAGATCGACAGCGCATAGGCGGCCATCGAGTTGATGATCAGCGTGATGATCGTCGCCACCACCGTGACGAAGACCGAGTTCCACAGAAAGCGCGTGAAGGCGAAGCGCTCCAGCGGCTCGGTATAGTTCTCTGTCGCCAGCTTGAACGCGCGCACCGGGGTGCGCTTGTCGATCGGGACGCGGATCACCTCTGCCGGGTTGGCGGGATCGACCATCTGCGCCTGGATGCCGATGCGCCGCACCTGCGCCAGCACGCGCGTCGAACCGTCGGGCATCGCGACCGAAAACAGCGGCAGCGGCTGGGCATGGCCGGGAACGACGACCTCCTGCTGCGACATAGGCAGCAGCGAGGGCGGGAATTCCAGCAGGCCGGCCTGCGTCTTGAACGAGGACAGGGCGAGCCAGAGCACCGGCCCGAACATCAGGACGACGCCCAAAGCGAGATAGGCGTAGGCCGCGACATCGGTCCAGTGCCAGCGGCCGGGCTTGCGGCGCGCGGTGGCGAGCTTGGTCACGAGGCTCATGCCGCCCCCTTGCGGTTGCTGGCCGCCAGCTGCGCCAGCGTCAGCGCGAAGAGGACGATCCCGAGCACGACCGAGGCCGCCGCCGCCAGTCCGAAATTCTGGACCTGGTTGGAGAACGCCGTCTCGTAGATGTAGTGGACCACCATCAGCGTCGCGGTGCCGGGCCCGCCGCCGGTCAAGACGAAGACCTCGTCGAAGGTCTGCACGCCCTTGATCAGCGCCAGCACGATCACGACGATCATGTTGGGCCAGAGCAGCGGCAGGGTGATGCGCCAGAACACGCGCCAGCGCGGCGTCGCATCCATCTCGGCCGCCTCGTAGAGATCGGCGGGGATGGCCTGCAGGCCGGCCAGCAGGATCAGGGTGTAGAAGCCCATATGGGCCCAGACCGAGACGAAGACGATCCAGAACATCGCCCAGCTCGGATCGACCAGGAACAGGATGCGCTCGCCCCCCAGCGAGGTGATCCCCGCGTTCAAAAGCCCGTCGCGCTGCAGGATCCATTTCCAGGTCAGCGCCACCACCACCGGCGAGAGCAGCACGGGGAAGAAATACACCGCCCGGAAGAAGCCGCGCGCCTTGATGCGCATGTTCAGCACCACCGCCGTCACCAGCGAGAACAGCACCATCGTTGTCACCTGGAAGACGGTGAAACGGGCGGTGTTGGAAACGCCGCGCCAGAAATGGTCCTCGCGGCAGGAGTTGGGATCGAGGAAGGAGCCGCAGTCGAACAGATAGGCGTATTGCTCGCCGCCGACGAAAGGCCGCTGCGAGGGAAACAGCTCCGTGCCGCCCGTCACCGAGAACACCACGTTGATGATCAGCGGCAGGAAGACGAAGAGGCCGAAGAAGACGATGTTGGGCAGGAGAAAGGCATAGGCCATCCGCCGCTCGCCGATGAGGCGCTGGAGCGCGCTCATCGGCCAGTCGATCAGCCGCATCAGCAGGGACAGCGGCTTGGCGAAGAGATGGGCGGCGCCTCGCGGCACCGCAGGTCCGGCGGAGGCCATGCGTCGTTACTTCTTGTTGCGCTCGGCGATCTGCTGCTCGATGTCCGAGGCGATGCGCTTGTAGGCCTCGTCGAGGCTGGTCTCGCCCGAGATCGCCTGGCCGACACGGCTGATCACCGCATTGAAGATGATGCGGTTGTTGACATAGCCCTGCAGCTTGTAGGCGACGGGCGAGAGGTTCGCGACCTGGTCTGAGAAGACCTTCAGCGCGGCCTTGGCCTGCGGGCTGGCGTCCTTGTACTCGACGCCCTTGGCGGCGATGCCGAGATGGCCCGGCACGAACAGCGAGCGGGCATAGAACTCGCTCAGGACGGGCTCGCTCGCCAGATACTCCATCACCTTGGCGACGGCCTCGGGGCTCTTCGTCGCCTTGATCGCGACGAGGCCGGCGCCGCCGGGCATGCCGGTGCAGGAGGCCGCGCCGCAGGGCGAGGGCACCGCGATCCAGTCGAAGGCGTTGCCCACGGTCTTGTCGAACTGGGCGATCTGCCAGGAGCCGGACTGGTACATCACGACCTGGGCGTTCTTGAACTCGTCATTGGCGCCGCGATACGCCGCGCCCGAGACCGAGCCCCAGAGCTCCTTGGCCATCACGCCGTCCTTGTGCCAGTCGAAGACACGCTGCGCGCCGCGCTTGAAGCCCTCGTCGATGACCGCCGGCTCGCCCTTGGCGTCGAACACCTGCGCGCCTTCGGAAATCGCGACGCCGAAGAAGCGGTGGCCGGAGCGGTCCATCGCCAGCGGGAAGGGCGCCTGCACCTTGGCGGCGACGGCCTTGGCGGCCTTGCCCCACTCCTCCCAGGTCGCCTTCGCGCCCGGCATGGCGATGCCGGCCTGCTCGAACAGCGTCTTGTTGACCAGCGGGCCGGTGACGGTGAGCTGCGTCATGAAGCCGGTGATGGCCTTGTCGTCGCCGGCTGGCCGCATCCAGGGCAGGAAGGGGCCGAAATTCTTGTCCCAGTAGGCGGCGTCCTTGAGATAGGGCCGCAGGTCCAGCGCATAGCGGGCGATGCCGCCGAGATCGACGACGCGGGCGATGTCGGGGCCCTGGCCGGAGGCGAGCTGGACGGGCAGGTTCTCGGTGATCGCCTTGTAGGGCACCTGGTCGAGGACGACCTTGATGTCCTTGTTCTGCGCCTCGAAGCGCTTGAGCAGGTCGGAGACGACCTCGCCCTCGTTGCCGTCGGAATACCAGGCGATGCGCACGGTGGTCTGGGCAAAGGCGGTGCCGGCGGCGAGCAGGCTCGCTGTCAGCGTGAGCGCGGAAATCCAGTGTCTGCTCTGCATCGACGTTCTCCCTACGATGAACTCCGGCGTTCCCGGACGCCTTGGCCGGCACTAAGGCAAACGATTGCCCTGCTTGTCAACGCATCCGTTCGGCTGCATTGCTGCGTGCCTACGGCTTTTTGCGCCGGGAGCAGGCAGGCGGTCGGCGGAGAGTGGCAAACGGGCGATGACGGGCAAACCGGCAAAACCCTCATCGGGCGCAGCGCGCAAACATGCCGCGTCGCTGGCGACCGTCGCGCGGGATGCCGGCGTCTCGGTGGCGACGGTGTCACGCATCGTCAACGGCAAGACGGGGCGCGCCTCCGCGCAGACGATCGCGCGCGTCGAGGAGGCGATCGCAAGGTTGAGCTACCGCCCCAACTCGGTGGGCCGGGCGCTGCGCCACCGCGCCAGCCGCGTCGTGGCGATGCTGGCGCCCAATCTCGACAACCCCGCCATGGCGGCCATCGCGGTCTCCGTTGAATCGGCGCTGCGCGACGCCGGCTTCGTCATGATCCTCTGCGACACCCATGACCGCGCCGAGCTGCAGGACGATTATCTGCGCGCCATGCGCGACCAGCTCGTCGCCGGCTACGTCATGGTCAGCGCCGTCAGCAGCAAGGGTCTGGAGGAGACGCTGAAGCGCGGCGACCCGACGGTCTTCGTGGCGCGCCGCAACCCGCTCGGCGGCGGCGCTTATGTCGGCATCGACGACCGCCGCGCCGGCGCCGATGTCGCCGACTTCCTGCTCGACTGCGGCATCGACAGGCCCGCCGTGCTGATGGCCCAGCAGAACACCTCGAGCACCTCGCAGCGCGCGACCGGTTTCATCGACCGGCTGCTGGCGCGTGGCGTGCCCGACGACGCCATCCGCCGTGCGATCGGGCCGGGCCTGTCGCATATCGACATCGGCTATGCCGCCGCCGGCATGCTGGTGCGCGACGGCGGCTGGCCGCGCGGCGCGCTCTGCGTCAGCGACATGATCGCCTATGGCGCCTATCGGCTGGCGGTCGAGCATGGCGTGCCGATCCCGCAGCGCTGCCGGCTCGTCGGCGTCGACGGCAACGCGATCAACGCCTGGATCGCGCCTTGGCTGACCTCGATCCGGATTCCCTATGAGAGCTTCGGCGGCCACGTGGTCGCGCAGTTGCAGTCGCTCTGGGGCGGCGTCGCGACCAGCGAGATCCACGTGCCCCACGAGGCGCCCTCGGCCTGGAGCGAGCCCGGCGCGCCGATCCGTCCGGTCTCCGGAGCGGCCCTTCGCTAGAACGCCGGGAGTCATCAACCTGTCATGAACCCGTCCGCAAAAGCGGCGTCAGTCACGCCGCAGCGGGTTCTTGCAGTCGATGTTTCAGTTTCTGGCCCTTCGCATCGCGCGCGCTGTGCTGACCGTGCTGATCTGCGTCTCCGCCGTCTTCGTGGCGCTGCGCCTGGCGGGCGATCCGGCCGACATCATGCTCTCGATCGACACGCCGCCGGATGTGCGCGCCTATTACCGGGAGCTCTGGGGGCTCGACCGGCCCCTGATCGAGCAGTATCTGCGTTATCTCGCCGCCGTGGCGCAGGGGGATTTCGGCCTGTCGTTCGGCGATGACCGGCCGGCCTTCGAGGCGGTCCGCGAGGCGCTGCCCAAGACGTTCCTGCTCGGCGGCTCGGCGCTGATGCTCGCGCTGCTGATCGGCCTGCCGCTCGGTGTGCTGGCGGCCCTGCGCCACAACAGCGCCATCGACCGCCTCGCCATGGCCACGGCGGTCTTCGGCTACGCGATCCCGATCTTCTTCCTCGGCATCCTGCTGATCCTGCTGTTTGCGCTCAAGCTGCGGGTGCTGCCTTCGGCCGGATCGGAGACGCCCTGGCATCTGATCCTGCCGATGGTCACGCTCGGCCTGCCGCTGGCGGGCCGCCTGGCCCGCTTCGCCCGCACCTCGACGCTGGAGGTTCTGGGCAAGCCGTTCATCCGCGCGGCGCGCGGTCGGGGCGTGATGCCGCTGGCGATCATCCTGCGACACGCCCTGCCCAACGCCTCGGTGCCGCTGCTGATGTTCCTGGGCATCGAGATCGGCGGCATCCTCGCCGGCAGCGCCGTGGTCGAGACGATCTTCGCCTGGCCGGGCGTCGGCCGGCTTCTGGTCGATTCGGTCTCGACGCGCGATCTCGCGGTGGTGCAGGCGGTGATCCTGACGATCACGGTGATCATGGTCTGCGCCAACCTGCTGGTCGACATCGCCCATATCCTGATCGATCCGCGCCTGGGCGGCTTCGCCCGCGCCTCGGGAAAGCCGGCCTGATGGCGAGCCTCGATGCCCTCTCCGTGCCGGCCCCCAAGGCCCGCAGCCGCGCGCGCGCCATGTCGCCGGTGGTCAGGCTCTCGGCCGGCTTCCTCGTCTTCGTCGTGCTCGTGGCGCTGCTGGCGGACTGGCTCGCCCCGATTCACTACACCACGCAGAATCTCGCCGCCCGGCTGAAGCCCCCGCTGTTCGAGAGTGGCGGCATGACCCACTGGCTCGGCACCGACCAGCTCGGCCGCGACATCCTGAGCCGGCTGATCTACGCCATCCGGACCTCGATCCTGATCGCGGTGGTCGGCACCCTGCTGGGCGCGGTCTTCGGCACGCTGCTGGGTTTCGTCGCGGCCCGCTGCCGCGGCTTCGTCGATCAGGCGATCATGATGACGGTCGATGCGCAGGCCGCGATCCCCGCCCTGTTCCTGGCGCTGACGATGCTGGCCTTCTTCGGCAACAACATCCTGCTCTTCATCATCCTCGTCAGCATCGACGGCTGGGATCGCTATACGCGGTTGGCGCGCGGACTCGTGGTCTCCGAGCAGGAGAGCGACTACATCAACGCGGTCGAGGCGCTGGGCGCCCCGACCTCCCGCGTTATCCTGCGCCATCTCCTGCCCAACATCGTCGCGGCGCTGGTGGTGCAGGCGACGCTGAACTTCCCCGGCACCATCCTGCTCGAGACCTCGCTGTCCTTCCTCGGACTCGGCGTGCAGCCGCCTGGCACCTCGCTGGGTCTGATGCTGGGGGAGGGGCGGCGCTACCTGCTCAACGCCTGGTGGATCGCGGTCTTCCCCGGTCTGGCGATCTTCCTGACGACGCTCTCGATGAGCCTCTTCGGCGACTGGCTGCGCGACCGCTTCGACCCCACCAGCGAGCGGAGCTGACGCGATGGCCTTCGACGCGCCTGCCGCATCGGGCCGCTGCCCGCTCGCCATCGCCCATCGCGGCGGTGCGCTGCTGGGGCCCGAGAACACGGCGGACACCTTTGCCAGGGCGGCCGCGATCGGCGCGGACTGGGTCGAGACCGATCTGCGGCTCAGCGCCGACGGCGCGCTCGTCTGCCTGCACGATGCCGACCTCCTGCGCCTCGCCGGCGATCCGCGCCACGTCGCGCAGACCGATCTTACGACGCTGCGCGCCCTGCTGCCGGGGATGATGACGCTCGACGAGGCGATCGCAGCCTCCGCGCCGCTGGGCCTGCTGCTCGATGTGAAGCTGACTGATCCCGCCATCCTTCCCCGCCTGCTCGCCGCGTTCGCGGCCGGGGACGCGATGGCGCGCAGCCGGCTCGGCCTGCGCGAGATCGGGCTCGTCGCGGCGGCGCGCGCGCTGAGCCGCGACATCGCCATTCTCGGCCTCCTGCCCGACCCCGATTCCGCGCAAGCCGCGCGAGCGGCCGGCGCCGACTGGTTCCGACTCTGGCAGGGCGAGGCGACGCCGCAGCGGATCGCCGCGGCGCGCGAGGCCGGGCTTCAGGTCGCGATCATGGTCGGCCAGCCGCGCTCGCACGTCGAAGCCGGCTATCCGCCGTTCCCGGTCGGCCGGATCGATGCGGAGGGCATCGCGCGGCTGCTGGCCCTCGCACCCGATGCCGTGATGCTGGACGACCCGCGCCTGCTCCTGGCGGCGCGCTCCGTCACCGCGCTGTCGTCAAGCTGAGGCAAGCCAGCGTCGTCGCGTGTCCGGCCAGCGGCCGGCTGCGCCCGATGCCGTTTTTTCGAGGACAGCCATGACCGTCATTTCCCGCCGCCGCTTTCTGGAAGGCGCCGCCGCCGTCCCCGTTCTCGCCAGCGCCCCGCTCGCCTTCGCCCAGGCCGACGCCCGCCCGAACTTCACCGTGGCGGTGGCCGATCTGCCGGCCACGCTGGAGCCGGCCCGTGAGCTCTCCAATGTCGGCACCCGCGTCACCTATTCGATCTTCGACACGCTGATCCGGCGCGATTTCCTCGGCGCGGCCGATGGCGGTGGCTCGGAGCTGAAGCCGCATCTGGCGACCAAGTGGGAGCGCGTCTCCCCGCAGGAGCTCGTCGTCACGCTGCGTCAGGGCGTGAAGTTCCACAATGGCGACGAACTGACCTCCGAGGACGTGGCCTACACCTTCCGTGACGGCCGCCTCTGGGGCGACAAGGCGCAGATCCCCACCGGAAAGGCCTATTTCGGCGTGCTCGAAGCGGTCGAGGCCGTCGACCGCTATACGGTGCGCTTCAAGACCAAGGTCGCCGACGTGCTGCTGGAGCAGCGCCTCGCCTCCTGGTGCGCCTGGATCGTCAACAAGCGCGCCTATGAGGCGATGGGCTTCGAGGCCTATTCGCGCAAGCCCGTCGCCACCGGCCCCTACCGCGTCGTCTCGCACGCCGCCGCCGAGGCGACGGTGCTGGAGGCCTTCGACGACTACTTCATGGGCAGGCCGACGGCCAAGCGCGTCACCTTCAAGCGCGTTCCGGAGCTCGCCGCGCGCGTCGCCGGCCTCGTCGCCGGGGATTATGACCTGATCACCAACATCCCGCCCGACCAGATGGGCGTCGTCGGTGACTACAAGGACATCGATGTGCGCTCGGTCGTGCTGGCGAACGTCCATGTGCTGGCCTTCAACGAGCAGGACAAGGTGCTGGCCGACAAGCGCGTGCGCCAGGCTCTGTCCTGCGCCATCGACCGGCAGAAGCTGGTCGACACGCTCTGGCAGGGCACGGCGCTCGTGCCGCAGGGGCACAACTTCCCCGAATACGGGCAGATGTTCGTCGAGGGCCGCAAGCTGCCCTTCGACCAGGCGCGGGCCAGGGCGCTGCTGAAGGACGCCGGCTACAAGGGCGAGCCGATCGTCTACCGCACCATGGCCAACTATTACACCAACGCGCTCGAGGCGGCGCAGATCCTCGTCGAGCAGTGGAAGGCGGTCGGCATCAACGCTTCGCTGCAGGTGGTCGAGAACTCGGCCCAGATGCGCGGGCCCGGCGCCCAGATCTTCAACTGGTCGAACTCGACGCGTCTGCCCGACCCTCTGGGCGCGATCTGGGTGGCCTGGGGCCCGGCCGGCGAAGCGCAGGTCTCGAAGTTCTGGACCTCGGCCGCCGCATTCAACACGGCCGGCACCGCGCTTGAGGCCGAGGTCGATCCGGCCAAGCGCAAGGCGCTGTTCACGCAGATGCTCGACGTCTTCGAGGACGAGGCGCCCGCCACGATCCTGTACCAGCCGAGCGAGGCCTACGCGATCAAGAAGTCGATCGCCTGGCGGCCGACGACCTTCTATTTCATGGATCTGCGGCCCGACAATCTGAGCTTCGCCAAGCGCTGAGGCGCACGCACCGAAAGCCCCGTCCGGCCTGTGGCCGCGGGGTTTTCGGGCAGGGTTTCTCGATCTCTTGCGTATCCAAGGGGATGCGCGGGACGAGGTGGCCTGCAGTCGACGGCTGCGTGCCGATGTCGATGTCGAATGTCGTGTCGAAGCAGCGTCAACAGCCGCCGCCGGCCTTTAACGAAAGAGTCTTGCCCGCACGCGGATGTTTTGTGCCGACCAGATCGCCTTCTGGTTATCCGTGCCACGGGTCGCGCGGCCTGACACACCCGCGCGATGGCGATCCGCGCCTCCGCCGCCCTCAGCCCGCAACGGCCTCGAACGACGAAACCCGCAAACCCCGCCCGGCCGCACGATGCCTCGCGACAGCCCCCTTGGTCGGGCGGAGCGAGGGGAGAATAGGCACGGGTTTCGGGGGCGGGGATAAGATTTCACGGGACGCGCAGACACCTCTTCCCTTCTCCCCTAGCGGGAGAAGGTGCCCCGAAGGGGCGGATGACGGGGCGCCGTGTGCTTGCAGGCTGGCGTGAGTGTTCGGCGGCAGCCTCACAGCGCCCCCTCATCCGTCAGCGCTTCGCGCTGCCGCCTTCTCCCGCGAGGGGAGAAGGGAAACAGCGCCCTTCGCCTCGCGCAGCTAACCCCTCACTGACCGCCGCCGAGGATGAAGCGGCGGCCGTCCTGCTCGACGATATCGACATGCTGGGTGAACTGGCCGGTCCCGGCCGAATGGCGGCTGATCTGCGCCGCCTCGCCCGCAGGCCGGGTCAGGTTGCGTCCGACCATGGATGCCGCGGCGTCGAGGCCCAGCAGCCCCAGCACCGTCGGCGCGATGTCGATGATGCCGGCGGGATCCTGGGAGAGCGTGCCCGCGGCGTTGTCCTCGCC
>NNBT01002812.1_pt1 | contig 32416 bp, 32 predicted proteins | sample 1173831 | NCBI WGS metagenome assembly NNBT01 (sample SAMN07173936, study PRJNA388173) | plant metagenome | isolation source: symbiotic tissue sample KVJ10 | place: Norway: Troms, Kvaloya island | reverse complement strand
AAATTATATTGAAATAATTTTAATAGCTCAAGCTGAACATTCGTCAATTTTCCTGTAGCTTCCATATTCTTAATTGTGAACTAAACAAATATAATCAATAATATTTTAAGATGATTTCATCATTTCCAGAATATCATCAACATATTTACGCTCATTGGCCAGACGTGGCACTTTATGCTGGCCACCTAGTTTATCTTTTGCCTTTAACCAGTTGTAAAAAGTATTTTCAGGTGCGTTGTGTACCTTAGGGCGGGCCAGCGCCATATCTTTAAAGCGTTTAGCATCGTAATCAGAATTAACTTCCCGCAATGTGCCATCCATGATATCTATAAACTTTTCAAAATCATTAGGCTGTTTATCAAATTCGATGATCCACTCATGACCTCCGGCTTTTTCTCCTTTAAAATAGATGGGTCCGGCGGTATAATCTTTTATTTCCGCACCTGTTTCCAGGCAGGCTTTGGTTAAGGCCTGTTCTGCATTGTCGATAATTACTTCTTCACCAAAAGCATTGATAAAATGTTTGGTCCGCCCGGTAATTTTAATGCGATAAGGAGAAAGTGAGGTAAACTGAATGGTATCGCCGATCATATAGCGCCATAAACCACCATTGGTCGAAATCACAATAGCATAGTTTTTATGCATTTCAACCTCGCCAAGCAATAAAGCTTTAGGATTTTCATCTCCTATATTTTCCATCGGAACAAATTCATAGAAGATACCGTAATCAAGCATCAGCAACATTTCTTCTGAATTATCCTGATCCTGAATACCAAAAAATCCTTCGGATGCATTGTAAGTTTCGAGATAATACATGTCATCGGATGGGATCAGTTGCTTAAACTGCTCGCGATAAGGGGCAAAATTTACTGCACCATGGATATAAAGTTCTAGGTTTGGCCAAACCTCCAGTAAATTCTGTTTCCCGGTAAGTTCAAGCACTTTTTTTGCCAGTACGATGGTCCATGTGGGTACTCCTGAGATACTGGTTACGTTTTCATTGATGGTGGCTTCGGCCATTCGATCCATCTTGATTTCGTAATTATCCATCAAAGCAATAGACATATCAGGCGTACGGTAATATTCGGCCCATATTGGAAGGTTTTTGATCAACACAGCTGATAAATCGCCATAAAAACAATCTTCATTTAACTGGTTTACCTGATGGCTGCCACCTAAAACCAAACCTTTTCCGGTAAACATCTGGTTATCAGGCCGATTGTTGCAATAGATGGAAAGCATATCCTTACCACCTTTAAAATGGCATTCCTCTAATGATTCTGGAGAAACCGGGATAAACTTACTTCTATCGCTGGTGGTACCCGATGATTTTGCAAACCATTTGATATCAGACGGCCAAAGAATATTCTGTTCGCCATTGAGCATGCGCTCGATATAAGGCTTTAAGGTATCGTAATTTTGAATGGGAACGCGTTCCTGGTATTGCTGTTGGGTTAAAATCGACTTATAATCGTAATGCCTTCCCCATTCAGTATTTTCTGCACTATCGATCAAAGTATGAAACCATTCTTCCTGAACGTCGTAGGGATATTTCATAAAAAGCTCGATCTGGTGGATCCGCTTTTTCATTAACCAGGTAAAAATTGAATTTACAAATGCCATCTTTAAATGTTAAAATTAACGGGCATCATTTTGCCACAGATTTTCACATCTGCCCCTTGGTTTAACGAGGATACACACAGATTTTTATACACAGTAAAATAATTTTATAGCTTTTGGTTTAACGTCGCGATTAGGCAACATACCAAGTTAAATTTTGTTTGCTTATTGTTACTTAAACATCGAATTTCTTACGTTTCAACACGAAATTCGATCCCAGGTAAACTTTTCTCACCATTTCATTCTCAGCTAGCACTTCCGGAACGCCCTGTTCTAAAATTTTACCTTCAAAAAGCAGGTATGCCCTATCGGTAATCGACAGTGTTTCCTGTACGTTGTGGTCGGTAATTAAAATACCGATATTTTTATGTTTTAATTTGGCTACAATACTTTGAATTTCTTCTACGGCAATCGGATCCACACCTGCAAAAGGTTCATCCAATAAAATGAAATTAGGGTTGGCCGCTAAAGCACGGGCAATTTCGGTACGGCGGCGCTCGCCACCTGATAATAAATCGCCACGGTTTTTACGCACTTTGTGTAAACTAAACTCGTTGATCAGCTCTTCGAGTTTATCACGTTGTTCTTCCTTAGTCAATTTGCTCATCTCCAAAATGGCCAGGATATTATCTTCTACAGTAAGTTTTCTAAAAACTGATGCTTCCTGGGCTAAATAACCGATTCCTTTTTGCGCCCTGCGGTACATCGGATCTTCTGTGATGTCTTCTTCCTCTAAAAAAATACGACCTTCATTTGGTTTGATCAAACCTACGATCATGTAAAAGGAAGTTGTTTTCCCCGCACCGTTCGGGCCTAAAAGCCCAACAATTTCCCCTTGACTTACGTTAAAGGAAACGTTGTTTACAACCGTGCGTTGTTTGTATTTTTTAACCAGATTTTCGGCTTTTAGTATCATATATCTTAATACTAAACCTCGTAGGTTTCGAAAACCTACGAGGTTTGGATTTAGTTTATTTAATTAACTTTTATTCCTTTAATATTTAATTGCAAGCGTTTTTTATCACGCCATACGTTTTCTTCTAACGTATAACAAACGGAAAACGGCACCTTTGGTTGTAAAAGATTTTGAAATTCCGCCAATCCGAATGCAATGCCTTCAAAAATAGGCGAATTTTGTTGTTTTATATTAATTTTTAAATGATTTTGGCCAACAGCCATGGCATGTTGTGCCAGGTATACATTATGTGTCACAAAAATCGGCGCCATATTTTCTGGTCCGAATGGTCCCATCTGTGATAAAACCCTATAAAACTTACCGTCTATTTGTGCCAGTTCAATTTCGGCATCGATCCTGATCATTGGGGTAAGCAGTTCTTCTGTAATGCTTGCAGATACAATTTCTTCAAATTTATCTGAAAAAGCATCAATGTTATGCTCTTGCATGGTTAAGCCGGCAGCAAATTTATGCCCGCCATATTGATCCAATAAATGCGCGCATCCACTTAAAGCTTCATATAAATCAAAACCCACTACCGAGCGGCACGAACCCGCCACATGACCATTAGATTTAGTGAGTACAATGGTTGGGCGGTAATATTTTTCGGTTAAACGCGAAGCCACTATTCCGATTACTCCCTTATGCCAGCTCTCGTTAAACACTACGGTGGTTTTCCTGTTGATGAGGATTTCACTTTCGCCAATTAGTGCCAAGGCTTCGCGGGTAATGTCCTGATCGTAAGTTTTTCGTTCGGTATTTTTAAGGTTGATAAGTTCGCTTTGCTCCAATGAGTTACTATCCACCTGGCAAAGCAGCATGGCAACGGCATGTTTGGCGTGGTCTATCCTGCCAGCGGCATTAATCCGCGGCCCCAAGGTAAAAACCACATCGGTAATGCTATAATTTTCGGTTTTGCCCGAAACTTCCATTAAAGCCCTCAAGCCTTCACAAGGATTGGAATTTAACTTTTTCAGCCCATAATAAGCCAAAATTCTGTTTTCGCCTACTACTGGTACAATATCGGCAGCGATGCTCACCATTACCAGATCTAAATATTGCAGGTAAGTTTCTTTAGGAAGCTGATGTTTTTGCGCATAAGCCTGCGCCAGTTTAAACCCAATACCGCAGCCGGCCAGTTCTTTAAAAGGATATGGGCAATCAGCACGTTTAGGGTCTAAAACCGCAATGGCCTGAGGCAATTCATCTCCGGGTAAATGGTGGTCGCAGATGATGAAATCGACGCCTAAAGTATTGGCGTAATCAATTTTATCGATCGATTTTATTCCACAATCTAAGGCAATGATTAATGAAAATCCATTTTCATTTGCATAATCAATCCCTGCGGTAGAAATGCCATAACCTTCCAGATAGCGATCGGGAATATAATATTCGATGTTTTTAGTGAGCTGTGAAAAGAAACTGAAAGCCAGTGCTACCGAAGTTGTACCATCTACATCGTAATCGCCATAGATTAATATTTTTTCGTGGGTAGCCAATGCAGTTTCGATACGGGCAATAGCAACATCCATATCCTTCATTAAAAAAGGATCGTGAAGATGATCGAGGTCTGGCCTGAAGAAATCTTTGGCCTGATCGAAATCGCAAATATTCCGCTGCACCAGTATTTGTGCCAATGAGCGGTCTATGTTGAGCTGTTCTGCTATTTTTGTTACTGTGCCATCATTACAATCCGATGCCAGCACCCATCTTTTTTCCATTTTATTCTGTCTCCGAACAGTAAATATACATTTTAATTGGATATGATGGAGGCAATCTCTAGTGAGCTGACGAACAACCGCCTTAATAACAAAAAGTTAGGTTTTACTTTGAATTTCCAGGATATGCCGCATAAAGTTTCATTAAATGTGCTTTCTGATCTGCATATTTGGCATCATCAATTAAATTTACACGCTCAGCCGGATCCCAGGATAAATTGTACAGTTCAGTAAGTTCTTTATCATCCTTTTTGGTAATCCGTAATTTCCAGTCACCATCTTTCACTCCTTCTAAAACATAATTATGGTAGTAGATTGGGCGATGTGTTTTACTATAAGCTTTGTTGGTAAGTAATCCCGAAACAGATTCACCGTCATACACTCTTTGAGGTAGTTTGCTTTTGGTCCACTCAGCCAGCGTAGGAAAAACATCCAGATTAGAAATGGGTTTGGTTAACTGGGTATTGTTAAGGGTATGGCCTTTCCAATATACGATAAACGGAACACGGTGACCACCTTCGTAAGAGATGCCTTTCGAACCCCTAAAAATCCCGGCAGAACCTACGTGGTAAAATTTGGTAAAGCCATCATCATACATCCGTTGTGGCGCATTAATCCACGGGCCATTATCGCTGGTGAAGATAAAAATGGTATTATCAGCCTGTCCGGAAGCAACTACCTGTTTCCAGATTGCGGATAAACCTGCATCCATATCTTCGATTACATCACCCAATTCGCCCCCTGCCGAAGGTGTTTTTCTGCTTTTTTGAGCGGCAAATGCCACAGGTAAGTGCGGCATATTCTGTGCCAGGTAAAGAAAAAACGGTTTCTTTTCTGCAGCATTTTTTTGAATGAATTTAATCGACTCGCGGGTATAAGAACTCGTTAAAATACTATCGTGTGGTTTATAAATCTCTGGTTTTGTATTTCTGAAAATCTTGATTGTGGTATCGGTTTTTACATAAGGCGCTCTATAATCATGACTGTATAAAAGACCGTAAAACTCATCAAACCCTTTTTTATTGGGTAATGAAACGCCATGATCGCCCAAATGCCATTTGCCCACCAAAGCGGTAGCATAACCCGATTGTTTAAGCATCTGTGCAATGGTAATTTCATCTTCGGGTATGCCACGTTTGTCGCCCGGACCTATTGGCCATGGCAGATCCATCCTGCTGCAATACCTGCCGGTTAGCAATGATGCCCTTGATGGTGTACAGGTTGGCGAGGTAGTTACAAAGTTTGTTGCTTTTATTCCTTTCGCTGCCATTCCATCCAAAAACGGTGTTTTTATCAGTGGACTCCCATAACATGAAATATCGGCATAACCCATATCATCGGCCAATACAATTATTACGTTTGGCTTTTGTTGTGCTTTTAACTGTATGGAAAGGCTGCAAGCCAGCAGAAAAATTAAAATTCGAAAATTCATGCCTGAAATTTAAGCATCATATTTTACAAAAAAAGGAAGTATCCAAGCTTTTACCGAAACAAATACTAGTGTTTAGATTGTTACCTTTGTATAAATATTAAAAAATAACATTTTGCAAGTTCACACCCTATTCGAAGGAACCTATTCTGTTGATGCATCAAAGAAATTTGTGCCTTTCGACCCAGCCATACATAGTTTTAAAGACAGACCTGCTTCATTATTCATCAATGTTCAGCCTTTTTTGGTGGAGCTGAAAAACGACCTCGTGCTTTTTGATACGGGTTTAGGTTTTAGTGATGACCACGGCGAACTGATATTACATAAAAATATCCGCAATGCAGGTTTCGATCCAACTGACGTAACCAAAGTTTTAATGTCGCATTTACATTACGACCACTCCGGCGGTATGATCCATAAACAAGGCAACGATAAAGTTGAATTGAGTTTCCCTGATGCAGAATATGTAATTAACCGTGGCGAATGGGAAACCGCTTTTAGCAGCACTTCCTCATCTTACCATACCGATATTTTCGATTTCGTGCAGCGCAATGCGCAGTTGAAATTTGTGGAGGGAGATGGTGCATTGGATGAAACCATTGCTTACGAATTTACTGGCGCACACTGCCCTAACCACCAGGTTTTTCTTTTAACAGAAGGCAATCAAAAGGTGTTTTTTGGTGGCGATGTTTTGCCAGAACCTGAAGAACTGGTTAAAAATTTTATTGCCAAATATGATTTCGACGGTCGCAAGGCAATGGAATTAAGAAAAGAATTTGGAAAAAGAGCCGCAGAAGAAAACTGGGAATGTTTGTTCTACCATGGCAAAAGTGCTGCAACTGGTTTTGTGGATGCTGTCGAGGGTGGGTTTAAGATTAGGTAACTCTACTCGCTTTTTTACCACAAAGCTCACAGAGAAAAGGCGCGAAGTACACAGAGTTGGGTGCTATCCAAAATTCTTAAAAACTCTGTGCCTCTCTGTGCAAAACTCAGTGTTCTCGGTGGTTAGTCTTCGACTTCGCTCAGACTGACATAACTTAGCGCCCCTTCGCGTTAAACTTAGCCCTCTTTGCGGTTAAAACAAAAAAGCCTCGACAAATGCCGGGGCTTTCATTTTCCGAGACGGAAATAATTATTTCTTAGCTACCAATTTAACAGTTAATTCGAAGTTATCATCAATTGCTTTATCGCCAATGCTATCGAAGAATGATTTCGAACCGTATTTGATGTCATATTTAGTTCTGTCAACAACGATTTTACCAGCTAAAGCTGAAGCTGTTCCATCTGCATTAACAGTTACAGTGGCAGGGAAGCTTAGTGGTTTAGTGATACCTTTGATGGTTAAATTACCTGTTACCGTTACGTTAGCACCTGAACCCGCAACTTTAGTGATTACGAAAGTTGAAGTTGGGAATTTAGCTGTACCGAAGAAATCGTCTGCTTTTAAGTGACCTTCTAATTTCGCGCTGCCATCAGCATCTTTAATTGAAGCCATATCGATTACAAAAGTACCACCAGTTACACTTTTACCGTTAACGGCTAAGGTACCTGATTGTAAAGCCACTGTTCCGTTATGAGAACCTGTTACTTTTTTACCAATCCAGGTGATGGTCGATTTTGCTGCATCTACAGTATAAGTTACTGGTTTGGCTGGGTTTTTAAAAGCTGACAATGCTACTACTGCCACTAATAAAAAAATTGAGCTAATTTTTAATTTCATTTTCTGGTTTTTTAAAATTTGATACAAATATAGATGAACTACCAATCTCTTGTTGTTGACCTATGTTAAGTTTTTTCAAAAATAATCGGATTTATTTAAAATCATTCTATTGACTGCAGGATTATGTTAAGGTTTAATTTGTTTGAATGGAAAAAAGGTAGAGGGTGGAAGGTTTAAAGGCGAAAGGTTTCTGTGCCACGACCTGTACATGCGAATAATCAATATTTTTAATTCTTAGTTTAGTTCTACTTATTGGTGGACTAAATAATATTATATTTAAAAAATAAAATCTAAATGCATTTATGAAAAATAAAACTTACGCTACCTTATACCTATTATGCTTATTGTTTGCCTTAACCAGCTGCAACTTTAATAGCACTTATCTAAACCGCGAAGAAGATAAAAAAGATGCTGAAAAAGTAACTGATGAGTTTTACAAATTGCTGGAGAAAAAAGAATTTGACAAACTAAATTCATTTTTTAGTCCACGGTTTACAGCTGTTACCAAACCTGAAAAGCTGAACGAATTTTTAATTGCCACTGCAAATAAACTTGGTGAAATAAAAAGTGAAAAATTAGATCACTGGGAATCAAAAATTGTAAGGGGCTCCAATGCTTCAGCTAACTATGTACTTTATTATATCGTGGAAAGAACAAAATTCCAATCGAAAGAAACCATTACCCTGACAGCAGAAAATAACCAGATTAAAATATTAGGTTATAATGTTAATTCTGAAGGCATGTATAAATAGTTAAAAAGCGCAAAAAAAAAGGGGCTTCCCTGAAGTTGAATATTGCCCCGGTATAGTTCAATATCGCTATTGCATAGCTCTAATACACTTCGTAACGAGAAGACTGAAGCCTAAAACGAATAATTAATATATCTTTTCAAGAAAAGTTATATTAATTATGGAATAACATCGCTATTAACATCTTAAAAGCATGAAAAAAATAATCCATCTCTTCATCATTGCTTTAATATTTAATTTTGCTGCATCTGCTCAAACTGTATCAAGTAAAGAAAAACAGTTTTTGAAGTGGTTTTTTACTGAAAATTTAAAAGTCAAAGACAAAAAAATATTTTACCTGGATCAAAATCCTGCTGATCTTGCTGAAGAGCTTAAGAAATCTTTTGATAAAGATACTTTAAAAGGCTATAAGTTTAACACCTTAGTAAACGAGATCGTATACATCAAAAAAGAGAAGGAATTTATACTTAATGAAATCGAAAAGCTAAAAAAGGTAACGTTACCAGACAATATTTTGCCATTTGCGAAAATGATTAGTAAAGATACTTTAAATAACATTTTTAACGATCGAACTAAAGGTTGGAATTACGCTTATAAAAACGGAATTAAGGGTTATTACCACTTTACGAAACCCATTTTTTTCAGGAACAGCACATTCTGTATTTTTGAATATGGTTATAGTTGCGGAAACTTATGCGGATACGGCACCACGAGTGTTTATAAAAAAACCGAAAACGGCTGGATTGAATTTCTACAGCTAGAGAATTGGATAAGTTAATAACAAAGAATAAATAAAAGTTTACACTCCAACCTCCTGGTTCCTAAACCTGACAGCAGCGAAAATCCTTTTTGTTTGCAGCAACCTTGAATACTATGTCATGCTGAGGTACGAAGCATCTGTTTCATAGCATGCAGATGCTTCGTACCTCAGCATGACAGTACCACAAAAAGATTGAAGCGAATGGCAGGGCTGCAGCTTCCGATGAAAAACCGGCACTCATTTCCAAAAAAAAAATCTGCAAGTTTTATGAAATGAATTCATATAACTTGCAGATCAATATGTTCGTGAGGACACGAACCTAGGCATTTGGACTAAGGCGATGGAAAGAAAAATCTTAAACCCTCAACCTTTCTACCCTCAACCTTAAGGAACGATCTCTTCTAAGTAACTCTCAATCGGCGGACAAGCGCAGATTAATGCCCTATCACCATGGCTATCGTTAACACGCCCAACTGAAGGCCAGAACTTACGCTCTAACACATAAGGAAGTGGGAACGCAGCAGTTTGACGGCTATAAGCATGATCCCATTCGTTAGCGGTAATAACCGAAACCGTATGAGGTGCATTTTTTAAAGGATTATCTGTTTTATCTAAAGTTCCGTTTTCTACCGAAGTAATTTCGTTTTTAATGGCGATTAGTGCATCACAGAAACGATCTAACTCATGTTTAGGCTCTGATTCTGTAGGCTCAACCATTAAAGTACCTGCAACCGGGAACGAAACTGTTGGTGCGTGGAAACCATAATCCATTAAACGTTTTGCAATATCAGTTACTTCAATTCCGAAAGCTTTAAACGAACGGCAATCTAAAATCATCTCGTGAGCACAACGTCCCTGAGCACCTGAATAAAGTACCGGATAGTGTTGTTCTAAACGCGCTTTCATGTAGTTTGCGTTTAAAATAGCATATTTAGTGGCATTGGTTAAACCTTCAGCACCCATCATCGCAATATAAGCATGAGAGATGATCAGGATTGAAGCCGAACCCCATGGTGCAGATGAAACTGCAGAAATAGATTTTCCTTTGTCGATATCAACCACAGCATGACCTGGAAGATAAGGAACCAGGTGTTTAGCCACACCAATTGGACCCATACCAGGGCCACCACCACCGTGAGGGATACAGAAAGTTTTGTGCAAGTTTAAGTGACAAACATCGGCACCGATATTGGCCGGGCTTGTTAAACCAACCTGTGCGTTCATGTTGGCACCATCCATATAAACCTGCCCGCCGTTAGCGTGGATGGTTTCACAGATTTCGATAATGCTTTCTTCGAACACCCCGTGTGTAGATGGATAAGTTACCATTAAACACGATAAATTATCTTTATGTAATTCTGCTTTCGCTTTTAAATCTTCAACATCGATGTTACCGTTTTCTAAAGATTTAACCACTACAATTTTCATATCGGCCATTGCCGCAGAAGCAGGGTTTGTTCCGTGTGCCGAAGCTGGAATTAATGCTACGTTACGGTGAAAATCGCCTCTATCGTGGTGATAAGCACGGATAACCATTAAACCTGCGTATTCGCCCTGGGCACCAGCATTTGGCTGTAAGCTCATTGCCGCAAAACCGGTAATTTCACTTAACCATTTATCCAATTCGTTGAAAACTGAATAGTAACCCAATACCTGATCGGCAGGGGCAAATGGGTGTACGCGACCGAAGTGAGACCAGGTAACCGGAATCATCTCTGCCGTAGCATTTAATTTCATGGTACAGCTACCCAAAGCAATCATTGAGTGGCAAAGCGATAAATCTTTTGCTTCTAATGACTTGATATAACGCAACATCTCATGTTCTGAGTGGTGCGAGTTAAAAATTGGGTGGGTTAAATAAGCCGTAGTACGTTGTAAAGCGGCTGGAATAACGGTTTCTACATTTTCTACCACCTCAACCTGATCGGCAGCAATGGCTTTAACCTTTGCAAAGATTTTAGCAATTAAAGCTACATCTTCGAAAGTGCTGGTTTCGTCGAACGAAATGGTTGCTACATTACCAACATAGTTTAAGTTGATTTCGTTATCGATACATCCAGAATGGATACCGCCTTTTAAATCACCTAAATCGAAACGAATGGTGTCGAAATAAGCTGAGTTTAACTGTTCAAAACCTAAACCTTTTAAAGTAGAGGCTAAACTGATGGCCAAACCGTGTGTACGTTCTGCAATGGCTTTTAATCCTTTCGGACCGTGGTAAGCAGCGTAGAAACCAGCCATAATAGCTAGCAATGCCTGCGCGGTACATATATTTGAAGTTGCCTTATCTCTACGAATGTGTTGCTCGCGGGTTTGCAGAGCCATACGTAAAGCGTAATCGCCATGACTATCGATGGTTACACCAATTATACGTCCAGGGATGTTACGTTTATATTCTTCTTTAGTCGCAAAAAATGCAGCATGCGGTCCACCAAAACCCATTGGTATACCCAGGCGCTGTGTAGTACCTACTACCACATCAGCTCCCCATTCGCCCGGAGGCGTTAATAAGGTTAAGCTTAAAATATCGGCAGCTACCGTTAATTTAATATTTTTGCTGTGTAATTCAGCTGCAAAGTTTTTATAATCGAAAACTTCACCGTTTCCTGCAGGGTACTGAACAATTGCACCGAAAAATTCTTCAGTAGCAACGAAATCTATATGACTTCCGATAACCAGTTCAATGCCGTAAGGATTGGCGCGTGTTTTTAAAATATCGATCGTTTGAGGAAAAACAAGTTCCGAAACGAAGAATTTTTTAGCTTCCTGGTTTTTACGCAAGCTGTATTGCATAAACATGGCCTCAGCAGCAGCAGTACCTTCATCCAATAAAGATGCGTTTGCAATTTCCATCCCGGTTAAATCGATAACCATTGTTTGGAAATTTAATAAAGCCTGTAAACGGCCCTGTGCAATTTCTGCCTGGTATGGCGTATATTGTGTGTACCATCCTGGATTTTCGAATACGTTACGTAAAATTACACCCGGGGTAATGGTATCGTAATAACCCTGACCGATAAAGCTTTTGAAAACTTTATTTAACAATGAAGTTTGTTTTAAAGCACCAAGATATTCAGTTTCTGATTTCGCAGCAGGCAAATTTAAAGGCTGTTTTAACCTAATTGCCGCCGGAACAGTTTGTTCAATCAGCTCATCAATAGAATTTACGCCAACAGTTTGCAACATTTCGGCTGTATCTGCCTCATTTGGCGCAATATGACGATTTTGAAAATCTTCCTTGTAGTGGATATTTAAGCTCATGCGGTATGAATAATAAATTTGCGTGCAAAGGTAGCAAAAATGAAGCTGTATTTCACTATCAATCAGTGTAAAAAAGGCGTCTTATTTATACTTAAAAGCGACAAAAAAGGTAGATTATCGGCTTGCAATCAAAACAAACGTTTGTTCAATTTTGAGCCAATATTTTGATTATTTGGAAAGCAGTGGCTGTGCTAAAATTTAAGTTTGTTCCCGCTATTCGTTTCAATCTTTTTGCAACCTTGTTATGCTTGTTCGAGGTTAGTGCAAGCAAAAAAGATTTCAACTGCTGTCGGGTTTAAAAATGAAGAAAATGCAAGAAACCCAAGCTGCAGGATGCAATAGGAGTACCAACTATTAATTCGGGCTTTCAGTTTTGGTCTTTGGTCTTTCAGCTTTAGTCTTTAACCTTACTTCTGCACTTTCCAACCTTCATCTTTACTCAACTTTAATTTATAAGTTTTAGTTATGAAATTACTGTTTTTATTAGCTTCTTTATCAAAAGGTTCGAAATCGGTGGTATTCATTTTTAAGGATACCGTAACTTTTGCAGTGCTGGAGTTTACCTGTGCAAAATCAACTGGTTTTTCGTCTGACAGCACATATTCTACCACTTTTACCGTAGCCCTGTCGCCATCCTGTTTCAATACTAACGGACTTGCTTTATCAGTTAAAGTAATCTGATAAACAAAACTGCTATCTTTCGAAAGGAATTTCTTTTTAGCTTCTTTTAAGCTTAAGGTAACCAAACCTTTACTGGCCAAAGATTTATACTTCCCCAGTTCGAACATATCGTTTGTACTGTTGAATTTCATCTCGCCAAACTTAAACCTGGTGGTTTTATATTCCGGATTGGCTTTCAGGTAACTGGTAATCACTTCAGCGGCTTCATCCTGATTGATGGTGGTTTTGGTTTTACATGCCGCTAAACCAATGATAATAAAGGATAAAATATAAATAGGAAGTTTTTTCATGTGTATATGCTCTATGCTTTTTTAAAGATATTTATTTTTTTGATATGCTACCAATATAAACCACAGAGCACACTAAGTTTTCACAGAGAGAACAGAGACTTCAGGCATCCTACATCCTTAATTGTTAGAAATAACAGCCCTGCTTTTTGCCCTCTGTGCCTTCACTCTGTGTACTTTGTGGTAAAAATGAGATTATTTCTTTTTTAGATATTTTAAATTCGGCAAAACCATCGCCGATAAAATTACCACAACTCCAACCCACCTCAAAAATGAAACCTGCTCTTGCAGTACAAACCCTGCCATCATTACCGCAACTGGTAATTCTGCCGCGCTTAAAATGGAACTAATGGCCGTACCAATTCTCGGCACGCCTTCGGCATAAAATAAAGGCGGGATTACCGTACCGAAAACTGAAATAATTAAACCCCATTTTAATAAACTTCCTCCCAAAGCACCATTAAATAAAAATGTTGGCGGGAAGATGATGAAGATTAATATACAGGCACCGGTTATCATCAGGGCACTTTTCTTTAGCGGAGCATATTCATTTCCTATTCTACCGCTCAATAGTAAAAAGCCTGCATAACACAGTGCAGCCAGCAAGCCGAAACCAATGCCTTTTAAATCCATGCTTCCGATGCTGGTTTCTACCATTCCGCTGGCTAAAACCGTGCCGCCTAAAACCAATAAAATAGCCGCTAACTGTAAGGCGGTAGGTTTCTTTTTAAAAATGAGGTATTCCATTAAGATACTCATCCATATAAACTGCATCAATAAAATAATGGCAACCGAATTAGGCACCAACTTTACGCACTGGTAATAAAAAATACTCACCAATCCTGTACAGGTACCGGCAATTATCATTTTCCACCAGGGTGTTATGGCAGGCACCGCTTTAGCTTTATAAGCCGTTGTTCTACTTTGGAAGAAAAATAACACCCATAAAATTACGGCTCCGAAGAAAGCCTGGGCCCCGGTAACATCACCTAAAGTATAACCTTCGTGATAAGCCAGTTTAACAAAAGTAGAGAGGATACCAAAACTGCAGGCACCAAAAAAAACAAGGAGAATTCCTTTTAACATTATAAATTATATGTTAGTATCGGGTATCAAGACTGGCCTAACTTAGTTAAGCCAATTGTTGTAAATATTTCTGAACGGTAGTTTCTAAACCTAAATAAAGTGCGTCGCTAATTAAAGCATGACCGATAGAAACTTCCAATAAACCCGGGATGCTTTGTGCAAAATAATGCAGGTTGTGCAGATCCAGATCATGGCCGGCATTAATGCCCAAACCTAGAGTATTGGCATGATGGGCAGCCGCGATATAATTAACAATTGCTTTTTCCCGATCGGCAAAATAATTATGCGCATAGGCCTCGGTATATAATTCGATACGGTCTGTTCCGGTTTCAGCTGCGCCTTCAACCATTTCTACAACCGGATCAACAAAAATAGAAACACGGATGCCCTCCTTCTGGAAAACAGCAACCATTTCTTTCAGGTAATCTTTATGTTTGATGGTATCCCAGCCATGGTTAGAGGTAATCTGACCTTCGGCATCGGGTACCAAAGTAACCTGGGCAGGTTTGTTGGCTAAAACCAGATCAACAAATTTATCTTCTTTACAATTTCCTTCAATATTAAACTCTGTAGCAATAACGGCTTTTAAATCGTACACATCCTGATAACGGATATGGCGTTCATCAGGGCGTGGGTGTACCGTAATTCCCTGCGCGCCGAAACGTTCGCAATCTAATGCAACTTTAACTAAATCAGGATTATTACCCCCGCGGCTGTTGCGGAGCGTAGCAATTTTATTGATGTTAACCGATAACTTTGTCATAAAGCAAAGATAAGGCTTTGCCCCTGTTAATCTTAAACCTTAAAAAAATTTGACTTTTTTTTGCTCATATTTGCTTCCTGTAAATGAACTTGAAAGACACCTCCCTATATAAAATTTTAATTGCCCTGATTGCCTTAGTCAGTATATTGGCACTTTTTGGTGGGGTAATGGAACCTGATTCGGCATTATATGCATCCATTGCCAAAAACATGGTGCTACGGAACGATTGGGTAAACATTTATGTACGTGGTGCAGATTGGTTAGACAAACCACACTTAACTTTTTGGCTGGCCGCCGCCTCTTTTAAAATTTTCGGGATTACGGCTTTTGCTTATAAACTTCCTTCTTTTTTATTTGGGTTATTGGGTGCATGGTACCTTTACAAACTGACAAAAGACATTTACAATGAAAAAACAGGATTGATTAGCACCCTGATTTTTTTAAGTTCGCTGCACATCCTCATTTCTACTTTTGATGTACGTGCAGAAGTTTACATCACTACATTTACCTTAGCGGCTATTTTTCACTATTACAAAGCACATCAAAGTCCTTTCTGGCACATAGTTGCGGGGTCGTTTTTCGCCGCATGTGCGATTATGATTAAAGGTATATTTGTGCTGATCCCCGTTTTCGGTGGTTTTATCATTTACTGGTTATTAACCAATCAGTTTAAGCAGTTGCTGAAACCAAAATGGTGGTTGGCCATTGTACTGATTTTCATTTTCATTATTCCGGAACTCTATACTCTATATATTCAGTTCGATTTACACCCGGAGAAAGTAGTTTTTGGAAAAACGGGTGTTTCGGGTTTAAAATTTTTCTTTTGGGACAGCCAGTTTGGCCGGTTTTTTAATAACGGACCAATAAAAGGCAAAGGCGATATTTCATTCTTTTTACACACTACCCTTTGGGCCTTTCTACCCTGGTCGATACTTTTTTATACTGCAGTGGTTAATCTTTTCAAAAAGAAAAACCGGGTTGATTTACCAGCAGAAAGCATCATGATCTGGACGAGTGCAGCAATTACCTTTCTATTGTTTTCACTTTCTAAATTCCAGTTGCCGCATTATATTTTGATAATTTTGCCACAGTTTGCCATCATTACGGCTTTGTACTTACAGAAACTGGAGGGAAAAAGTTTAAAAGTATTTTTTACCGTTCAAAATGTACTGGCAGTTTTAATTGTTTTGATTCTATCTGCTATTGCTGTCTTTTTTGGTTTTACAAATAATTATATAGCAATTGCTGTTTTAGTTATTTTACTGACCGTATCCTTTTTAATTTTCAAAGGATTAAAAACTGAAAATCTGCTGGCAAGAAGTGCTATGATTTCGGTTGGCTTAATGATTTTTCTTTCTGCATTTTTCTATCCATCGGTTTTGAAATACGAATCGGGCATGCAGGCTGGTAAATGGTTAAAAGAAAATTATCCAGGTGCAAAGGCTTCTGTATTGATGCATCCTGATGCTTATTCGTTCGATTTTTATGCCAATGGAGAACCGAAATACTTTTGGAGTTACGAGGAGCTGAATAAATCTAAAGATGAAAAAGATCTTGTGATTTACACCCCGGAATCAGAACTCGAAAGATTAAAAACCGAATACCACGCCGAAGTGTTAAAATCATTTGAATATTACCACATTACCAAATTAACAGGTAAATTCATCAATGCCAAAGCACGTCCGCAGGTTTTAGAACATTTTTATTTGGTTAAAATACATTAGCATGGATTTATTTTTCCGCATTTTAAAATTTGGATTAACAGGTTTTCTCGGCATGGCAATCGATTTTGGGGCGACCTGGCTGTGCAAAGAGAAAATCAAAATCAATAAATATATTGCTAACGCCATTGGATTTACCCTTGCTGTAACCAATAATTACCTCATTAACCGGGTATGGACATTTGAGAGTACCAATACCCACTGGGCAACTGAATTCAGTAAATTTTTAGTGGTAAGTTTAATAGGATTAGGTTTAAACACCATCATCATTTATCTTTTCCACCAAAGGAAAAACGGGACAAATTTTTATGTAGCGAAGTTTTTCGCTATTGTAATTGTTTTTGTATGGAATTTTTTGGCGAATATGTTGTTTACTTTCAGGTAGGCAATTAACCATTAAGGGATTAAGGACATTAAGAAAAAACCAACTAATTAACACCGCATTTTTGCAATTGGCACGGCCCAATGAACTAATGACCAATGAACAAATCAACTACTTAAGAAACGTTTTTGCCGACAAAATATATCACAACAAGCCATATTAATCCTTTAATCAGGAAGAATAAAAACCCTACCAGCCCTACCCGCTTAAACCATAATTTTACTTTTTCTTTGTTCATGGCGATGCTTGTAAAGATAACGGATTTGCGCTAAATTAGAAAGATTTTAAATAAGGAAATATGAAATTATCTAAACGTCTGCTCCTCATTGTTTTTTATAGCTGCTTTTTTTGTATTAAAATTTTAGCACAAAATTTTGAAGATATTAAACGCTATAAGGTAAGTTTTGCCCTGGCAACAGGTAATAATGAGAAGTTGATTGCGCTCAGAAGTTTTTCCGCAAATAACCAAAAATATTTATTGCTGGTGAATCCCGAAACTTTAGATACTAAAGTAGATCTAGCCAGTAATTATACCACAAGCAGTTTGCAGTTTCAAAATGTATTGGCAATTTTTAAAAATACAACTTATGTAAAATCAATCGAAGCCGCAGCTGCTAAAGATCTGCAGTTGCAAAATGCAGGGATCGACCACGCCATCCCTAATGAAAAAGGTATTACCTTAACCATCGATCTTTGTCCATCGCATAAGGCTTTAGACCGGATTATTTTCCAATCGGTTTTTGATGAATTTAAAAAGACAGAGCAGCCCGCCCCATTAGCCGTTTCCGTTTCGGGTAAATGGATGCTAAAACACCCGGATGACCTGAACTGGTTAAAAAGTTTAGTGGAGAAAAAGGAACTGAATATTACCTGGGTGAATCATACCTACAACCATGAAGTTAATAAACTGCCTTTGGCTGAAAATTTCCTGTTGGCACCGGGAACCAACTTAGATATAGAAGTATTGGAAAACGAAAAACTGATGCTTAAAAACGGTTTAACCCCTTCGGTATTTTTCCGTTTCCCGGGATTGGTATCAGATAAAGCAATTGTTGAAAAAATCGAAGCTTATGGATTAATCCCTGTTGGAAGTGATGCCTGGTTAGCCAAAGGACAACAGCCAAACGCGGGCAGCATTGTACTGATCCATGGAAATGGAAATGAAGAAATTGGGGTGAAAGATTTTATACAGTTGCTAAAAACGAAACAAGCTGATGTGAAAAATAAACAATGGCTGCTTTTCGATTTGAGACAGGGTCTGGAAAAGGAATTTTAATAAATTTATCTCATTTTTAACCGCAAAGAACACAGAGAAAAATGCAGAGCGCACAAAGCTGGGTTCAGATAGTTTTTTAATCAACCTTAGCGCATCTTTGCGAAAATTTTTGCGTTTTTTTTTTTGCGGCAAAACTACTTTTTAACCGGCAATAACTTTATTTCTTTTGCTTTAAATCGGTTGTTTACAATTTCGCCGGTAACTTCTGCTTTACTCACGGCATTGCAAAAACCATGTTCGCCATGTGCATCGCCGAAATCATCAATGCCTTTACCATCAACAAAATAGGGTTTGCCGTCTATCTTCACTGCTAGCTCACAATCTTTACCTTTCATTTTAAACTGGCATTCGCCACAGGCAATGTCTACTACCTGTTTGGTAATTACTTTTGTAGTTGCAGTTTTTTGAGGTGTGGTTTGGGCATTTACAGAAAATGAAAACAAACCAAGTATCAGCGCAAATATTAACTTTTTCATTATTTGTGTTTTTTCAAATGTAGGATTTCAGCGGCAAAAGAACCACACATTTTATAAAATAAACCTGATGGAAACGAACATCCCGATTCTTCATCGGGATAAAGTGGACAGCAGGACTGAAGCACCCGAAGAGAACAGGAACCAACGTTTTCAAAAATATTTCACAGTCATAAAACACCCCGTCCTGCGGACACCCCTCTGGGAGAGGGGAATAAAAAAGGGATATGCAAATCTGCACATCCCTCTTCATAAAATCGACTCCAGACTCTCGACTGAATACTCAGGACTAATACCTGTATGTATCTGCTTTGAAAGGACCTTCTACCGGTACGCCGATATAATCAGCCTGGTGTTGATCTAAAACATCTAATTCTACACCGATTTTTTCTAAGTGTAAACGTGCTACTTTTTCATCTAAATGCTTAGGTAAAGTATAAACTTTATTTTCGTAAGCACCAGTGTTAGTCCAAAGCTCTAATTGAGCCAAAGTTTGATTGGTAAATGAATTACTCATTACAAAACTTGGGTGACCAGTTGCACAACCTAAGTTAACTAAACGACCTTCAGCCAAGATGATTACATCTTTACCATCAATGGTATATTTATCAACCTGAGGTTTAATTTCCACTTTGGTATTGCCATAAGCACCGTTTAACCAGGCCATATCGATTTCGTTATCGAAGTGACCGATGTTACAAACAATCGCTTTATCTTTTAATGCCCTGAAGTGTTGCTCGCGAACGATATCACAGTTACCTGTAGTGGTTACCACGATATCAGCTTCTTTAATGGCTGTAGCTAGTTTTTTAACTTCGTAACCTTCCATTGCAGCCTGTAAAGCACAGATTGGGTCAATTTCAGTTACAATAACACGTACACCTTGTGAGCTTAACGATTCTGCAGAACCTTTACCCACATCGCCATAACCACAAACAACAGCCACTTTACCAGCCATCATTACATCGGTAGCACGACGGATCGCATCAACCAATGATTCGCGGCAACCGTATTTGTTATCGAATTTAGATTTTGTAACTGAATCGTTAACGTTGATTGCAGGTAAGTGCAACGTTCCGTTTTTCATTCTTTCGTATAAACGGTGAACACCAGTAGTAGTTTCTTCTGATAAACCTTTAATTGCTGCAATCAGCTCAGGATATTTATCAAAAACCATATTGGTTAAATCGCCACCATCGTCCAAAATCATGTTTAATGGTTGTTGCTCCGGACCAAAGTGTAAAGTTTGCTCAATACACCAGTCGAATTCTTCTTCATTTAAGCCTTTCCAGGCATAAACCTGAATACCCGCAGCAGCAATTGCAGCAGCAGCGTGATCCTGTGTTGAGAAAATATTGCAAGATGACCAGGTAACTTCAGCACCGAGGGCCACTAGTGTTTCGATTAATACAGCCGTTTGGATGGTCATGTGCAGACAGCCTGCAATACGCGCACCTTTTAACGGTTGTGTTGGACCGAATTCTTTACGTAAACTCATTAAACCCGGCATCTCTGCTTCGGCTAATCCGATTTCTTTACGGCCCCATTCTGCCAGTGAAATGTCCTTAACTTTGTAAGGAATGTAAGTTGTCTCTACTGATGACATAATTATTTGTTTTTAAATGTGATGCAAAGTTACGGCATCCCTTTGTGAAAGCCAAATAATTAAAAGAGCAAGCTGGTTTGAGGATTGTAAAATAGTGATGCGATTTCTTATAAACCAAGTTCGAAAACTTCATATCTTATTTATTTTTTTTTGGAAAGCAAGTCCTGTAGTTCTTAGATCAGCTTCGGCCCTGCCATACATTATAGCTCCGATGAAGAATCGGAGGCTGCCATTCCTGTCAGGTTTAGATTAATCAGGTCCTGCGGTATGGCTTCCAAAGAAGTCAAGTTTGACATGGCAAGGTGCACATTTAAAACTTGACTTCTTTTAAAACCTCAAAACACAAAATAAAACTTTGATATCCAGCTAATTATTTCTTAAATTGTTATAACCAAATTAACAATTATGAAAAGCGTAAAACACTTACTGGACAGCAAACAGGCCATCATTATCTCCGTATCAGAAAATATTTCTGTTCTGGATGCCTTAAAAGTAATGACAGAAAAAAATATCAGTGCCGTATTGGTGATGGAAGACGGGCAGCTTCGGGGCATTTTCACCGAACGCGATTATGCCCGAAAAATCATCCTGCAAGGGAAATCATCAAAAGATACCTTAATCAAAGAAGCGATGACAGCCAATCCTATTACCATCAAATTTAGCGACAGCATTGATCATTGTATGGAACTGATGACGGATAAACACATCCGCCATTTACCGATTGTAGAAAGCGGTGAAGTAAAAGGTATGGTATCCATCGGTGATGTGGTAAAATTTATTATTGCCGATCAAAAACAGACCATTTCGCAATTGGAAAGTTATATAAGTGGGTAGTGATGGTGTTGGATGGTGAGACATCAACCAGTAGATAATACTTAAGCTTTCACTGCTATTTTCTCTTCAGTTTTACCAGATTGGTGCATTTCGAGTTTACCGTTATACTGAGCACCCATCTCAATTTCAATGGCTTCTGTTTTAATGTCGCCGTTAACCTTGCCTGTTTTTTTTATTTCCAGGTTTTGGGCTTTCACATTTCCGTTAACCGTACCGTAAATAATGGCAGAATCGGTTTGGATGTCGCCTTTAATCATTCCTTTTTCACCTAAAACAATACCACCTTCAACATTTACATTACCGATTACCGTTCCATCTATCCTGATTACTGCTTTTCCTTTTAATTCGCCGGTAATGGTAAAACCAAGGCCTATAATTGTAGAAATCTCTTGCTGATTGAGGTCTTTTATCTGGTTGTTTTTCTTGAACATGTTTACAAGGTTAAAAAGGATCTTGGATTGATAACTTTACCGTTTTGGTGTACTTCATAATGTAGATGCGGTCCCGTTGAACGCCCGGTTGAGCCTACTTTGCCAATATTATTACCAGCAATAACATTTTCGCCTTCTTCAACCAAAATTTTAGAAAGGTGGCCATAATAAGTTTCAAAGCCATTGCCATGTTTTAGTATGATACAGTTGCCATAGGCACCGCGTTTACCCGCGAAAATCACTTTACCATTTGCCGTACATTTAACCGGATCGCCATAATTGGCCCTGATGTCCAGCCCTTTATGGGTTTCTACATTTTCTCCGGTAAAAGGGTTTTCCCTATGACCAAAACCGGATGTAATGGTACCCAAATGTGGATAACCCATTGGGGTATAAGCTACATTGTAAGTAATTTTACTCAGGTAGTTATCGTAAAATTCGCTGATTTCTTCATTCGATAAAACATCATCACTTTGTTCTCCACCTTCATTGCCTGTTAAAATCGGTTTCAGTCCTCGGGCTTTAAGGTATTTATTAATGGTAAGTAATTTCTTATCTATCGATTGATAATGTTTTTTAAGCGAGGAGGTATCAATAAACGATAACTGGCCTTTACTTTTTAGAAGCGCAGCCTGAAGTTTATTCTTAGTCAGTTCGGTATTGGCATTACTTCGGATGAGGTAAAATATACTGCCCACAAGGATTAAAAATAGCCCCAGGATGCCTAATATATATTTTTTCCAATGGACCACGTAAGCTGTTGGAACCTGGATGGGCTTGCTCGAATTTTGATTTTTACTTACAAAAATTACAGTTGTTTTATTCCGTTTTCTGTTCATTTTTGACACTATTTTTCTGTTTGGCACGAAAACAAATATATGATATCCAACCACATAGTCAAAAACAAAGTACAAGCTTAACACCAATTGTAAAAAAATATATCAATTAACATTAAGTTAATCTCTGTACCAAAATGCGCTCATCGTAAATAAAACTCCTGCATTACGGCAGAAAAAAAAGGTTTATTTACGATGAATCGGTGCAATCTCTAAATCGATGTAATCAACCCAAAGGTTACTTCCACCGCCACTCGCCCGCAATGCTTAATGGTTCTTTTAAGTTCTGCGATTCTAAGAAAACCCTTAACTCTTCCTCACCCTGAACACCTACCGGGATTTTCGGTGTATTAGCCAATGCATAAGTTAACATGGCACTGTAGCGCACGGTATTTTTTAACTGTTGTCCATCAACCAGTTTAAAACTATCACCATCAGAATGGTAAAAGGGTCCGGAATTATTTGGCAATTTACCACCGAAACCACCACCCGTGGGAATACCCTCTAACATAAATGGCTGGTGATCGCTGTGCAAACCTGCACCAGCATTAAACAGGTTTTTAAATCCAGTATCAATCTTTACAATATCAGCTCCCCAGGATGTAAAAAGCTCCTTCATTTCAGCACGTGAAGTAGAAAAACCTTTCGGATCATTGGTCATGTCGTAGTTTAACATAAACTTTACCTGGTTTAAGGTTCCGTCTTTTTTATTCTGATCGATATAAGCTTTAGAACCTAACAAACCTTGCTCTTCACCCATAAACAAAACAAATTCTACTGTACGTTTGGTTTTTAAATTCAACTTTTTAAACGTCCGTGCTATATCCATAATGGCAAAAGAACCGATTCCATTATCAATAGCACCAGTAGCTAAATCCCAGCTGTCTAAATGTCCGCCGACAACAATTTTATCTTTTGGTAATTCTGTTCCTTTAAAAGTAGCGACTACGTTTCGGGCTTTGATCAAACCAGAGAAATTCGTCATGGCGATATGCGCTGTTTGTGGCTGCGATTTAATTTTCTCTTTCAGAGCCGCTCCATCCTCCAAACCAATACAAACTGCAGGGATCGGAATTAATTTACCCGTTACTGATGCCGTTCCTGTTAAAAGCACACCATCCTTTACCGTATTAATAATGATTACACCAATGGCTCCATATTTTGTGGCAATCGCGGTCTTTTCCGAACGGTGCAAAGATTTTGTTCCTGCCGGAGAGCCTGGTAATACACCCAGATAAATCAAAGCAATTTTACCTTTAAACTTTTCCGGGCTGGCCTGATAATCTGCTTCCAACCCGTTACCAGCATCTGCAATTTCACCTGTAACATCCGCACTTACCGGCGAATGCGCCAGCGTAACGGCTTTCATTTTAACAAGGCTATTTTTATCAGCACCAATTTCTACACTGATGGTTTTCCGGGCCCAGCTTTCTACTTCAAAAGGTTGAAATTTTACCTCGCAACCATAAGATTTTAATAAATCGAAAGCATATTGCTCAGCCTTTGCCCCATTTGCAGAGCCTGTTAAACGGTGACCGATGGTTTCGGTTTCGTATTTAAGTGTTTGATAAGCTTTTGAGTTTTGCTGTACATCGGTATTGATTTTTGCAAAAACATCTCCGAATTTATCCTGTGCATTGGCAAATAAAGTGGTGCAAAGAAGGGCGGTAGAGAAAAGGTATTTCATTAGGTTTAGTTTATCTGCTGAAAGTACAAATTTTCGGTAGAGATTGAGAGCTGTAACGTTTATTTTGCTTTGGCGCGAACATTTCTTTCTCGTACCAACCCTAAATATGCTGTCATGCTGAGGCACGAAGCATCTGCAACCTATGAAACGCTTTCCTGTAGTAGCAAGAGATTCTTCGCTGTGGTAGCATTAACAGATTCCAATAGACTGGCCGTCATCTCGACCGGAGCAACGCGAAGTGGAGAGATCTTTGTACCAAGTTATTGAAATCAGATTTAAAAGATTTCTCCACTGCGGTCGAAATGACGAAACTTCGAGACCATTCAGCTTCTTTATCCATCTGTCCATTCATATTGACTTTTATACAATAAATTATCCCTCAGAATGACAAAACATAAACTAAGATTTTACATGTGCCTTTTTCTTCGGAAAAACTAACGAGGCTACAATACTGATCACCAAAATGCTTAGAATCACAATAAGCGAATGCTCAGTGGTAAATCCCCATTTCTCCAGATAAGTATGTCCTAACATTTTCACTCCTATAAAAGCCAGTAAAAATGCCAAACCTGTTTTTAGATAATGGAATTTGTGAATAATATTTACCAGTAAAAAAAACATAGACCGTAAGCCCATGATGGCGAAAATGTTAGAGAAAAATACAATATAAGGATCTTTGGTTACCGCAAAAATAGCTGGAATAGAATCGACCGCAAACAGCAGATCGGTAAATTCGACAATCAACAACACCAAAAACAATGGCGTAACCATTCTTTTATGGTCTATTTTAACAAAGAAGTTTTTACCCTCGTATTTTGGATGAATAGAAAATATTTTTGAAGCCCATTTCACCACAGGATGGTTTTCGGGATCAATTTTATCATCTTCCTCCTTGCTGAAAAACATCTTCACACCAGTAAACACCAGGAAAGCACCAAAAACATAAAGTATCCAGGCAAATTTGGTAATCAGTGCAGCGCCAACAAATATGAAGATGAAACGCATAATGATGGCACCCAATATCCCCCAGAACAATACGCGGTGATAATATTTTTCTTCGACCGCAAATGCAGAGAAAATGAGTACAATAACAAAGATATTATCTACCGAAAGTGAATACTCAATTACGTAACCCGTTAAAAACTCCAGTCCGAGATTTTGCTTATAAACCGCCAAACTCCCTTCAAAATCGCCTGGAATTAATTTTATGTGGTGCTGGTGTTTGGTTACAATCTCTTGCAGGTGCGCAAAATCCTTAATTCCATGTAGCTGATGTCCTTCAGTAAGCAAGATAAAATAAAAGCCGATGGCCAGGGCAACCATAATCAAACTCATTATCCCGGCTTGTTTTAAACTCACTATATGCTCTTTCCTGCTAAAAAGACCAAGGTCCAAAGCAAGAATCAGTACAATAAAAAGAAGAAAACCTAAGCTAAAAAGTAATTCGTTACCCATTATTTTTTACGTTCAGTAGTATACAGTACAAGCTGTTCTAAGCCTGTTCTGGCTTCACCTGCATCAAAACTGTGCAGAATATTAAATGCTGACTGCTGGTACTCCAACATTTTCTCATTGGCATAATACACACCTTGGTGGGCATTTACAAAATCAATAATCTGCTGTATTTTAACAGGATCGTCCTGATGGTTTTTCACCAGGTTGATCATTTTTTTACGTTCTGTCTTTTCAGCTTTATTTAAGGCATAAATTAAAGGCAGGGTTACTTTCTTTTCTTTAATATCTATGCCCAAAGGTTTGCCAACATCATCGGTTCCAAAATCGAAGGTATCATCTTTAATCTGAAAGGCAATCCCCACTTTTTCTCCAAACAAACGCATTTTTTCTATCGTAGCATCATCAGCACCTGCCGAAGCTGCGCCCGCAGCACAGCAGGAAGCAATTAACGAAGCCGTTTTCTGGCGGATCACATCAAAATACAAATCTTCCGATATATCCATTCTCCGTACCTTTTCTACCTGCAGCAGCTCGCCTTCACTCATCTGTTTCACCGCTTCCGATACAATCTGTAACAAACGGTGCTCGTTATTGTTTACCGAAAGCAGCAATCCCTTGGCCAGCAGGTAATCGCCAACCAAAACCGCAATTTTATTTTTCCATAAAGCGTTGATAGAGAAAAAGCCACGGCGCTCATAAGCGTTATCCACCACATCATCGTGTACCAAAGTGGCCGTATGTAAAAGCTCTACCAAAGCAGCTCCGCGGTGGGTCGATTCGGTAATTCCACCGCACAGTTTCGCAGCAAAAAATACGAACATCGGTCGCATTTGTTTGCCTTTTTGCTTTACAATATAATGGGTAATCCTATCCAGCAACGGTGCGTCGCTATGCATCGATTCCTTAAAGGTTTTTTCAAACGCTTTAATATCAGCAGCTATAGGTGTTTTTATCTGTTCGATTCCCGGCATTAAGTCGAAAAATTTTGATTGCAAACTTAAGCTAATTTCCCATAAAAAGGTAATCTGCAATCTTATTATTAAGGATTTGAAAAGCAAAGGATAGCAATCTTTAACATCTTTGCTCCTGCTATTGCCCATAGTCCTCGCCCTCATGCTTCGGGCTGTGGGCTATTTGGCGCTATCAGGTTTAACATGATGGGGCAGTGCAGGTAAACAGCACCCCTCAAAGCGAGAATTAATTCCCCTAAAAATTAGCTTTATTTAAATTCAAATTTTACATTTAAACCAATATTTAATGGCATGAAAAAACGCTACAAAGTAATTATTGGCCTTTCGGCATTCATTATTGCTGGTTATTTGTTAGGACCAAAACCCAAAAAGCCAGTATTTAGTGAGGAGCTCACCAAAGTGCCCGATCTGGAAGACCTTGACAGCTATGTAGCCAGTATCGAATCCATGCATAAAATAAAACCCGGCAACGAAGCCGAAATTGTATGGGCCGATAGCCTCCACCAACAAACTGAATATGCCATTGTGTATTTACATGGTTTTTCGGCATCAAAAACAGAAGGCAACCCGGTACATTTAAATTTAGCTAAGCAATTACATGCCAATCTATACCTTGCCCGCCTGGCCGATCACGGTATTGATACCCTGGCACCCATGCAATATTTTACGGCCGACCGCCTTTGGGAAACCAGTAAACAGGCTTATGCCATTGGCAAAAAACTGGGCAAAAAGGTAATTTTAGTAGGCACTTCTACCGGCGGAACGGTGGCTCTAAAATTAGCAGCAACCTACCCGGAAATTAACAGTTTGATTTTAATGTCGCCAAATGTGGCCATTAACGATAAAAATGCCTGGCTCCTTAACAATCCCTGGGGCTTACAGATTGCCCGTAAAGTAGTGGGAGGCGACGAGCGTAAAGTAGATGACCGCACCGACGAATACAAAAAATACTGGTACACCAATTACCGGCTCGAATCGTTGGTAGAACTGGAAGAATTTATTGAAAGCAGCATGCTCAAACCAACCTTTAAAAAGGTAAAACAACCTGTTTTACTACTTTATTACTATAAAAATGAACTCGAGCAAGATCCTGTAGTCCGGGTAGATGCCATGCTGAAAATGTATGATGAACTGGGTACGCCAAATAACTTAAAAATAAAGCACGCTATACCAAACGCAGGTAACCATGTAATGGGTTCTTATATTACTTCGAAAGATTTGCCAGGTGTGGAAAACGCTATTGAAAGTTTTGTAGAGAGTAGACTGAAGGTTCCTGTTTATTGATAATGATTTATAATTCTAAAAGAGTGGTTCGTCATCTCGACTGTAGCGCAGCGAAATGGAGAGATCTATCTAAACAGATTTCTCGACTGCGTTGCACGCCGCTCGAAATGACGACCCATCGCTAGGTAAATTAAGCTAAGCTTAGGAAGAAATTACCACCCTTAACCTACAATATTCTTTACGATCATCTCCGCATGTACCCTCGAGTTTTCAATAAATAGTTTGTGGGTATCTAATCCACCGCAAACTACACCGGCCAGGTATAAACCTTTTACGTTGGTTTCCATGGTTTCTTCGTTATAGGTTGGGCAAAGGCTTTCTGGCAAGTCGATTCCGAATTTTCTCAACATCGAAAAATCTGGCTGATAACCCGTCATTGCAATTACAAAATCATTTGGAATGGTTTTTACCCCTTCCGGGGTTTTAATGTCAACTTCACCGTCCCTTATTTCAACAAGCTCAGAATCGAAAAGGGCAGTAACTTCACCTTCTTTAATCCTGTTCTGTATATCCGGGCGAACCCAATATTTAACATGCGGACCAAGTTCTCCACTCCTCACCACCATGGTTACGTTTGCACCTTTGCGGTAAGTTTCTAATGCAGCATCAACACCCGAGTTATTGGCACCAACAACAACCACATTCTGGAAGGCATATAAATGCGGGTCTTTATAATAATGCGTTACTTTTGGTAAATCTTCACCCGGCACATTCATCAATAAAGGTACATCGTAAAATCCCGTCGCTACAATCACATTACCAGCCGTATAATCAGTTTTTGAAGTCTTGATTTCGAAAAGATTATTATCATTCTTAACCACTTGCTGTACTCTTTCGAAAAGATTGATGTTTAAATCAAATTTTTCAGCAACACGGCGATAATATTCTACTGCTTCGTTACGGTTCGGCTTTGGGCTGATGGTTACAAAAGGCACGCCTCCTATCTCTAATTTTTGAGAAGTAGAAAAGAATGTCATAAATACCGGATAGTTGAACAAGCTATTCACCAAAGCACCTTTTTCTATAATAACATAGCTTAAGTTTGCTTTTTGGGCTTCAATTGCACAGGCCATCCCTATCGGGCCCGCACCTATAATTAATACGTCGTAATGATTTTGATTGTCTGACATTCAGGTATTTTTATTTCGCTGTAAGATTGATTCCCCGAAAAGTCGGGGCAGGCTTTCGTTCCTGCTCGCAGTGACGAGTTATGATACTTTCATTGCTTTACTCGGGCAGGCGAAATCGGTTCTTTTTAAACCTGTATTTTTTATGGCACCATAACCACCAGCTACATCAATTACATTTTCTACCCCACGCGATTTTAAAATTGAAGCTGCAATCATAGAGCGGTAACCACCTGCACAATGGATATAATAAGTAGATTTTGTATTAATTTCGGTAGTCCAGTCGTTAATAAAATCTAAAGGGCGGCTCAGCGTAAATTCCAAATGTTCTGATTCATATTCACCTGGTTTACGCACATCAAGCGCCTTAATTTCTCCATTTGATGCAGCTTGCTCAAAAGCGTCGGCCGAAATTGATTCAATGGTATCGATTTCTTTACCTGTAGCAGTCCAGTTTTCGAAACCACCATCCAAATAACCAATGGTACTATCGTAACCTACGCGAGTTAAGCGGGTAATGGTTTCTTCTTCCTTGCCCTGGTCGGTAATCAATAAAATCGGTTGTTGTAAATCGGTAATTAAAGCACCAACCCATGGCGCAAACTGGCCGTTTAAACCAATATTAATCGAATTTGGGATAAAACCTTTAGCAAAAACCTGCGGATCGCGCGTATCGAGCATAATTGCTCCCGTTTGGTTCGCCAGATCCTCAAATTGTTGAGGGGTTAAGGCATTTAAGCCCTTCTCGTAAACATCATCAATACTTTCTACGCCACCTTTATTAATGGCGGCATTTTTAGCAAAATATTGTGGTGGTGGCATAATGCCATCCGTTACTTCAGTAATAAACTGTTCTTTAGTTTCAGCTTTTAGGGCATAATTAACCTGTTTCTGATGGCCTAAGGTATCGAAAGTTTCTTTACTCATGCTTTTGCCACAGGCAGAACCAGCACCATGTGCCGGATATACGATTACATCATCTGCTAAAGGTTTTATCTTTTCATTTAACGAATCGTAAAGCATTCCGGCCAAATCATCCATCGTTAAATGACCTTTTTGGGCTAAATCCGGACGACCAACATCACCGATAAATAAGGTATCACCACTAAAAATGCAATGATCTTTACCATTTTCATCGGTTAACAGATAAGTGGTCGATTCTAAAGTATGCCCAGGGGTATGTAATGCTGTTATGATTAAGTTTCCAATTTTAAATTGCTCACCATCTTTGGCGATATGCGATTTAAATTCGGTTTTTGCGGTTGGTCCGTATATAATTTCGGCACCCGATTTTTCTGCCAAATCTACGTGACCAGAAACAAAATCGGCATGAAAATGCGTTTCAAAAATATATTTAATGGTGGCACCTGCTTTTTCTGCTTTCTTTAAATACGTCGCAACTTCTCTTAAAGGATCAATAATTGCAGCCTCGCCATCACTTTCGATGTAATAAGCGGCTTCTGCCAGGCAACCTGTATATATCTGTTCTATTTTCATGTTTAATAAGTATCAAGTATGGAGAAGTGAGTATCAAGATATAACCTTACGCCTTAAACCTTTCGCCATATACCCTTCCATAGCAAAAATAGGGCTAAATACTTATAACCGAAATGATGTTAGTCATAATTGCAGAAGTTTTACTTATTATAGTGCATGATACAGCTTATCTAGATATTAAATTTAGTAATGCTAAATCTTAATCCTTTTTATTTGAAAACGAACGTTTTGTTGTTCTTGGCCAGTGAAGCCCTGCCATTCGCTTTAGTCCCGATAAAAAAATCGGGAGCTGCCGCTACTGTCAGGTTTATAACCGAAAGGCCTGTTCCTTACATCACGCCAAATACTGCACTTTGCTAGGTTTAGCCAATTGTACTTATCCTTTGTCTCTAAACCCGATCGAAGCGAGATGCCGATTCTTCATCGGCAGAAGCGTGAGCGGGACTGAAAACCTCCAAAAGAGCGGAACTGCTCATTTCCTTAAAAAAAATATTATAAACGCTGGAAACATTAATCCTTTGTTAGCTCTCCCCGCAGCGATTCATCCATTAATTTACGGCTTTCTTCAACTGATAAACCCAAGCCCATTACGAACATCAGTTTGGTTACGGTAGCCTCGAAAGTTAAATCGTAGCCGCTTACTATGCCCATTTTTAACAATTCCCGACTGGTTTCGTAACGACCGAGCTGTACTGAGCCTTTTTTACACTGAGAGATATCGATAATGATTTTTCCATTTAAAATGGCCTGGCGTAAACTATCTAAAAACCATTGTGCGGTGGAGGTGTTGCCTGAACCAAAGGTTTCTAAAATAATGGCATCGACCTTAGAATCGGTGATGGCCTGAACAGCCTGCGGGGTGATTCCCGGATATAATTTAAGCACACCAATATTCGAATTAAAATTGGTATGTAATTTTAACTCACCGCCGGTAGCTTTTAAAATATAATTTCTGTGAAACTGTAAATGTACTCCAGCCTCTGCAAGTACAGGGTAATTTGGCGAGCGGAAAGCTTCAAACTTCTCGCTATTGTATTTAATAGAGCGGTTGCCCCTAAACAATTGTGCATCAAAATAAATGCAAACCTCCGGGAATAATGCTTTGCCATCTTCTTTAGTTGCGGCTATTTCTAACGCAGTAATTAAATTTTCTTTAGCATCTGTCCTGATTTCTCCGATAGGCAATTGCGATCCTGTTAAAACAACAGGTTTATCGAGATTTTCGAGCATAAAACTCAGTGCCGAAGCGGTAAAAGCCATCGTATCAGATCCGTGCAGGATTACAAAACCATCGTACTGATCGTATTTATTATAAACGAGTTCGGCCAATGTTTTCCATATTTCAGGATCCATATTTGATGAATCTAAAACCGGATTGAAAGAGTGTACATCTAACTGGTAATCTAAACGACCCAGTTCCGGAACGTTTTCTTTTATCTGCTGGAAATCAAACGGAATCAACATCCCGTTTGTAGGATCGTTAATCATACCGATGGTACCACCGGTATAAATTATAAGTATTTTGGTCATTTGGTTTAGTGAAGGTTGCTCAGCGCAAAGAAACTAAAAATTTACAAATGATTGGGTGATATTTTTAAATTAGCAATAAAAAAGCTAAAATCAATAACAATATTATTAATTCAATAATTTATACAGAAAAATTTTGTCAATTTGATAATAAAAGAAATACAATATTGTCGTCATCCTGAACTTGTTTCAAGATCCAGCAAGAAAGAGAATCTAAAACTTAAGCGTCATTCCCGCACATGCGGGAATCTTAAATCCTGTAACTTATACACATCTCCGA
>NNBT01002895.1_pt1 | contig 33149 bp, 33 predicted proteins | sample 1173831 | NCBI WGS metagenome assembly NNBT01 (sample SAMN07173936, study PRJNA388173) | plant metagenome | isolation source: symbiotic tissue sample KVJ10 | place: Norway: Troms, Kvaloya island | reverse complement strand
GGTTGCGCATCCCGGACGAGACCCTGCGCCAGCGCCTCAGCGCGCTCAGGCGCAAGCTCGACGCGGCGCCGGCGGGTGAGCCGCTCGCCGACTTCGCGAAGCTGGACGGCGGGCTCTCCACCGGGGCGCTCAGGCGCGCTTTGCTGCCGGTGGTCAGGCTCGGCGGCGCGTCCTTTGCCAGCCATGATCCCGATGGCCACCTCTTTGCGGTAAAAATAGTGCGACAGAGGCCTCACAAACTGGCAGACGACGGCAACTAAGCTCTGTCACAACTCAATAAGGGGAGCTTGCCATGCTCAAGAACTGCCGGATCGGGAATATCTGCTTCTTCGTCAAGGATGTCGCCAAGACCGAAGCCTTCTATCGCGATGTCATGGGCCTCGAGGTCCAGCAAATGGGCGACGATGGCAGCGGCAATGACTGGATCATGATCGCGATCGAGAACAATATCGAGCTCATCTTCTTCAAGGGCGACAGCCGGCCGGGCACGACGCCGATTCTCGTCTTCGATCTGAAAGAGGGGCTGATCGACGACGTCATCGAAGGCCTGGCCCAGAAGGGCGCCAGCATCGTGACGCCGGTGAGCCATGCGCCCGGCGGCTGGTCGGCTGAGTTCGCCGATCCGGACGGCCATCAATTTTCGGTCTATCAGACCGAGGAAATGCCGCGCCGCAAAAAGTGAGACCTACAATATCCGCTTGCCGAAGGCGGAGAGCGCGAAATGCACGACCACCGAGGCGAGGCGCGGTTCCGCCTCGCCGTCGAGGCCGGTGATGTCCATGGCGCGCATCGCCTTGCTCTGGTGGATCGCTTCCATCACCTGATGCGTCTCACGCACCGTGATACCGCCCGATCCCGGCAGATGGCCTGGAATATCGGTCACGGCGGGATTGTAGCTGACATGGAAGCCCTGCATACCGGCGGAAGCGATCTGCACCGCCTGGCGGATCACCTCGCGCATGCCGAGCGCGTCGATATCGGCGATGGTGAAAATCTTGAGCCGGGCGGATTTCAGGATCTCCACTTCCTCGGGCGCCGTCTCGCGCAAGCCTATAAGCACGACATTTTCAGGCGAAAGCCTCGGCGTCAGCGGCTCACTGCCGGCGCCCAAGCCCAGCGCGCGGTAGAGAGCCGATTCTCCCGTCACCGGCTGTCCGGGCTGCTCGGGCAGCATGCTCGCCACCGAATCGAGCCAGATGAGGCCGAACGCATCGAGGTTCCGGCTCAGAGCCTTCATCGTTGCGAAACTCGCACGGTGATCGGCGCCGAAGACCAGAGGCGTGGCGCGCCGGTCGAGCGCCTGCGCGATATCGTCGGCGGAGACCGCGGTGGTGAAGTCGACGTCATAACCGATATTGGCGAGGCGGCCGTCGAGCGTCTGCTTGTGGAGCACCGGCGCCAAGGCTTCGTCAGCGAAGATGCTCACGCGTGAGGCAGGAGTCGCCGTGTGGCGGTCATACATCGGAATCTTCTCCACATATTCGGAGGTCATGGCGGCGAGCAGGGCGCCATAGCTCATGCGGAAACTCACTCTGTCGCCGACCTGGGGCGGATTGGCCGCGTCGGTGACGTCGAGGATCAGATGGTCGCTCGAGGCGCCGAGCACGATGATGCCGGGCGCGACCGGCAAGAGACCTTCGATATGCGCGTCCTCGCGCCCGATATTGACGATGCCGCGCAAGCGTTCGCCGATATCCTCGAAGACCGGGCGGCCGCCAAAGGCGTCGACACCCGATTTGCCGATCGGCATCGACGGCTTCATCTTCACTTCCAGCAATTCACCGGACAGCAGAAAAACGTCGCGGTCGAGCTCAGGGCGCGGTGTGTCGAGGAACGTGTCGCGCCCGCCCTGCAATATGGCTTCGCCGATGCGCAGGTTGTTGATGCCCTTGGGCATCCCACCCGACAGCAGCAGCGGCAGCGAGCTCGAATTGCCGCCCGATATGTAAGTGAGGTCGAGGCCGAAGGTCTTGCGCACTGTTTCGGCGAGATCGGTGAGCTGGCCGAGATTGACCTCGGTCGGGATGATGGCGCCGAAACAGGTGAGATTGGTGCCGAGCCCGGCGATGCGGATCCCCGGCAGCTCGAGGATCTGCTCCACTGTCGGGATGAGATCGTCGGGCCAGATGCCTTCGCGCAGATCGCCCAGATCGATCATCAGGATGATGTCGTGGACGCGGCCCATGCGCTCGGCGACGCGCGACAATTCACGGATGACGGCGAGTTCGGAATTGAGGCTGACATCGACGGAACGGACGACTTCGTCGATGAGCGACAGAGGCGGCGAGCGCAGCAGCATGATCGGCGCGTCGATGCCGGCCTCGCGCAACCGCTTGATGTTCTCGAAGCGCGATTCGGCGAGGCCCTGAACGCCGCCGCGCAGCATGGCGCGCGCCACTTGCGGCATGCCGCAGGCGCCCTTGGTGACGCCGAACGTCGAAATGCCGGCTTCGGCGCACCACGACACGACCGTCCTGGCATTGCGCTCGATGCGTTCGAGGTCGATGGTGACTTGTGGGCCGGGCATCGGGTCTGATCAATTCACATAAAGAAGGCCGTCGGTGTCGATCTCGGGCTTACGGCCGGCGACGAGATCGGCGACGAATTTCCCCGATCCGCAGGCCATCGTCCAGCCGACATGGCCATGGCCGCAATCGAGGAAGAGATTGGCGTAACGGGCCCGGCCCAATATCGGCACCGAGGCCGGCGTCATCGGCCTGAGGCCGGCCCAATATTCGGCTTGCGCGCGGTCGAAGGCGCCCGGGAACAGATCCTCCGCGGTGGCGAGAAGCCGCGCGAAATCGGTGGGCTTGTGGCTTCGGTCGTAGCCCGCGAATTCCGCCGTGCTCGCCACGCGCAGGCGATCGCCGAGCCTGGAATAGGCGATGAGCCGGTCTTCATCGACGCCGCCCATGGTCGGGCCCCTGGTGGGATCGCTGAGCGGCAAGGTGGCCGAATAACCTTTCACCGGATAGATCGGGACATTGAGGCCGATCTTGCGGGTGAGCAGCGGCGTTTCGGGGCCGAGCGCGATGACGACCGCATCGCCATCGAGCCTGCCCTTGTCGGTGAGCACGGTGGTGACGCGATCGCCCTGCGTCTCGATGCCGGTCACGGTGGTGCCGAGGCGCAGGCGGAGATTGAGATTCTGCTCGCACCAGAAAGCGAGATTGCGTGTGAACTTGCAGGAATCTCCGGTCTGGTCGATCGGCGAATAGACGGCGCCGGCAATGCCGGGCGCCGCCGCCTTGAGGCCGGGCTCGAGCTCGACCAGGCGGTCGCGGCCGATCACCTCCAGCGTCAGGCCGTTGTCCGAGAGGATCCGCATATGCTTGGCGCCGGCATCGAGGCTTTCCTGCGAGCGGAAGAAATAGAGGATGCCCTTGCCATCGGCGTCATAGGTGACCTTGGTCGCGGCGGCGATCTCGTTGATGCAGGTCTTGGAGTAGAAGGCGAGCCTGAGCTTGCGCATGGTGTTGATGTGGGCGCGCGCATGGGTGCATTCGAACAGGAACTTCCAGCCCCAGGCGATGAAATGGGGATCGAGATTGAAGCGCACCTTGATGCCGAGATCGGGGCGGTAGAGCGATTTGATGAAGACAGCGAGGGCTGAGGGCGAGGCCCAGGCATAGGAATCGCCCGGCGAGACGAGGCCGGCATTGCCATAACTCGTCTCGCGCGCCAATTCGGCATTGCGTTCGATGAGCTCGACCTCGTGGCCGTCACGGCCGAGATAATAAGCGGCCGCCACACCGACCACACCGCCGCCGAGCACCAACACTTTCATAGGATGCCTCCCCTGATGGCCATTCCCTTGGGCGGCCGCGTGCGCGGCGGCGCGTTGCCTTCGGCGAAACGGATGCTGCGCGAGCCTTCCTCGAACCCGGCGCAGGACTGGCGCCAGCGCGCCACCGGCCAGATCAGTTCGGCAGACGACTCTTCGGGCCGATAGAGTGCCGTATAAAGCGTACCATAGCCGCGCCCATAAGAGGTCTGGAAAACCGGCGGGCGCAAAAAGGCCTTGAGCAGCTCTTCCGCCTCCGGCTCATCCACCATCGCCGCGTCGAGGCTCTCGGCACGCTCCAAGGTGCGGGTGGCCGTGGCGTGGCGCGGCCATTCGATCTCATGCTGATGATTGGTGCTGATGCGCCGGTCGAGCACTTCGGTCGGCCGATCCGGCGCCACGAAGACGGTGGCATGGCGTCCCGTGCGGTCGAGCAGCGCCACGGAATAGGACATGTGCACCGGCACGCGGTCGAGGATCTTGACCGCCTCGGCGACGGTCGAGGCGAATTCGAGCACGTACCGCATGACGATCGGGATGCCGAAACCATCGCCCACCGCGGTGCGGCCGCCGAACGCCAACGACACGGCAAGGCCATCTTCGTTGATGCCGTCGAGCACGCCCCACAGGCAGTCGACCACGGCGAGGACGCGGCGGCCGTGAAGTCTGGAGGCGAGCCAGGTGCCTTCGAGGAGTTCGGGGCTGTAGTCGTAATTGCGCAGGAGAGCCGGGGCATCGCCGGCGCTGATCGCCTGCGAGCAGCCGCCGACATACATGGGCGGACACCACATCGAGAGAAACCGCGCTTCGAGATCGCCGCCGCCCGCCGTCTCGGCGATACGCTCATAAGCGGGGAGCAGTTCCGGCATATGCTGGCGGAGCGCGCGCAGGCTCGCCAGATAGGTCGGGCGAGCCTTCATGCCGTCGCGCATGAACCAGCGGCTGTAAGCGTGCCAATGGCGGTCATAGATGGCCCGCCATTTCGGCCCCGGCTGGTCCTCCGCGATCGCTTCGAAGACGAGGTTCATACGCCCATCCGCTTCGCTTCACTCTACAGTATCTTGAACGATCCCGCCGCCGGAGCTTCCTCGCGCTGCACTTCGGTCAGAGGCTTCGCCGCATAGAGCTTCTTGATGCCCTTGATCCAGTCGCGCGCCCGGTCGTTCAGGTCGAAATCGTCGCTCATCACCCGGCCGCGGGTGATCAATATGCCGAGATCGGCGCCTTCATAACGATAGTCGCCGGGGCCGGTGATGCGCAGGAAGAAAGCTTCATGCTCGGATTCGATCGCCTGGCGGTTGTAGTCGAAACGGTCATAGGAGACCGAGCCGTCGCTCGCCATGCGGTAGACGCCGGTCGGCGGCGCATGGGTCACGATGTCGACAATGTCGTCGGTCGATTTGATGACGAGCTGCGACCAGGAATCGATGAATTCCTTCTTCGCCCAGCGCTCATTCAGCTCCTCGACGTCGATCTTGTATTTGAGGCCGGAGAATTCGAGGAGATGGAACAGGAAAAGCGGAGCGTCGGCATAGGCGAAAGCCGCGTGATTGGTCATCGAGGAGGCGCCGCAGATGCGCGGATTGAGCTCGCCCAGATAAACCTCGCCGTCGGTCTCATCGATCAGGAAATCGAGATCGAAATAACCGCGATAGCCTTCCTTGATCAGCCGGTTGCCGAAGCGGAAGGCCATGTCGCGCGCCTTGTTGCGCACTTTTTCGCTGAAGGCGCCGGGGAAAATCTCGTTGCCGCACCAGCCGCCCTTGTAGGGCGTCAGTTCCTTGCGGCCGACCACTTCGGTCAGAAGCGGGCCGACCAATGTGCCGGATCTCGTCGCGCAGGCCTCCATCGTGGCGCCGCGGCATTTGATCCGCTTCATGATCTTCACTTCCTTCTCGCCCGTGATGTCCTTCGCGTGGCGGGCGAAGTCCTGCTCATTGGCGATGAAGAAGGTGGTGTGGCCGGAATCGCCGAATGCGCTCTGCACCACGAGGTCGCGGCCGATCTTCGCCTTGTCGGCGACCTTGATCAGCTCGTCATAGCTGGACGCACGGGCCAGCGTGTTCGGCACCGAGGCGACGCCCGCCTTGTTGCCGATGCGGACCGTCTCCATCTTGTTGTCGCAGCGCGAGCGCAGTTTAGCCTCGGGAAACCACACATCGATGCCGAGCTCGCCGCACAGGCCTTCGGTCTCCTCGTCGAACATCAGGAAGGTCGCCGCCGGCTTGCCGCCGCGCTTCTTCACATGATCGATCACCTCCTTGTGCTGGAGCATGTGATTGTTGATGTCCTCGATCGATTCGAACTCGTCATGCAGCGCCTTGGAGGGCACGAAGACATTCGGGTGGCGGCCGTCGAAGCAGTCGATATAGGAGATGAATTTGAGATTGCGCACCCACTGGTCGATGCCGAGCAGGTTGAAGTTGGTGGCCGAGATGAAATAGATTGGCTGCTCGTTGCGATGCATGACATTGCGCAAGTCAGATACGTTTCTTACCGTCTGCATCGCTCGATCTCTTTCCCTTAGCTGATGATACGTCGCGTCTTGTGCTTGACTTCGAGATAGGCATCGAGGCCCCAGGGGCCGAGCTCGCGGCCGATGCCGCTCGCCTTGAAGCCGCCCCAGGAGGTCTCGACGAAGATGACCTGCGGGCTGTTGATCCAGACGAGGCCGGTGTCGATGGCGTCGGCGATGCGCTCGGCCTTGACCGCATCCTTGCTGATCACCGTCGCCACCAGGCCGAAATCGCTGTCATTGGCGAGCGTGACCGCTTCGTCCTCGCTGGTGAAGGTCTTCACGCACAGAACCGGACCAAAGATTTCCTCACGCCAGAGAGAGCTCGAAACCGGGACATCGCCGAATATCGTCGGAGCGATGAACCAACCGGTTTCGAGCCCTTCCGGCCTGTCGCCGCCCAGGATCAGATCGAGTTTTTCGGCCTTGCCCTTGGCGATGTAGGACATGACCTTGTCATATTGGGCTTTGGTGGTGAGGGGGCCGAGAGTCGTCTTGGGATCGAGCGGATCGCCCGGCTGCAAGGCCCTGGCCGCCGCAATGACACGCTCAAGAAGCTTCGGCGCGATCGATTTCTCGACCAGCAGCCGCGAGGTCGCCGAGCACATCTGGCCGGCATTGAAGAAGATGCCGTTCACCACGCATTCGGTGGCGATGTCGAGATCGGCGTCGGCGAAGACGACGATTGGCGACTTGCCGCCGAGCTCGAGGCTCACCGCCTTGGGGCCGGCCGCGGCCGCCGCCATCACACGCGCGCCCACACCGTTGCTGCCGGTGAAGGAGATCTTGGCGACATCCTTATGCGTGGTGAGCGGGGCGCCGACATCGGGGCCAAGTCCGGTGACGAGATTGAGCACGCCCTTGGGCAGGCCGATCTCATCGGCGATGACGCCAAGCTCGAGCTCGACGATGGGCGTCACTTCTGATGGTTTCAAGACCACGGTGCAGCCGGCGGCGAGCGCCGGCGCCACCTTCCACGAGGTCGTCACCATCGGGAAATTCCACGGCACGATCAGGCCGGCGACGCCGATCGGCTCACGCCTGAGACTGGCGCGAAAGGCGCCGTCCGGCACCGAAACGGATGAATCCTGCTCGCGGTCGAGATCGGCGGCGAGCCTGCCATAATAGTCGAAGGAGGACGCGACATCCTGCATGTCGATGAGCGCCTCGGCCAGCGGCTTGCCATTATTGAGCGCGGACAGCCTGGCGAGCTCGTCCTTGCGTTGGCGCACTCTCTCGGCGATGGCGCGCAGGAATTGCCCGCGCACCGCGCCCGAGGTACGGCGCCAGGCCGGAAAGGCTCTGGCTGCCGCCTGGACCGCGAGGTCCACATCCTCAGGGCCTCCCGCCGCAACGTGGTGGATGACCTGTTCGGTAAAGGGATTGAAGACGGGCAGCTTGCCCCCGTTCACGGGGGCACGCCAAACGCCGTCGATATAGAGCTTGTCCTGCATCACTTGGCCAGTTCGCGGGCGAGACTGTCGCCGGCGCGGATTTCGATCACGGTCGGCACCTTGCGCTTGGGCGACTGGACGAGCTCCTTATGCAGTGCCGCGATATTGGCGGGACGCACCGCCTTGCAGCCGAGGCCCGATGCGATGGTCACGAAATCCGGCGTGTAGATATCGACGCCGATCTCGGGGATCTGACGCTCCATCATATAGGCCTTGATCTCGCCATAGCCGGTGTTGTTCCAGATCACCACCGCCACCGGCACTTGCGCCTCGACGGCGGAAGCGAGCTCGGGCAGCGAGAACTGCAGGCCGCCGTCGCCGATGAGACAGACCGCGGGACGATCGGGCTGGCCGAGCTTGGCGCCGATCGCGGCGGGGAGCCCGTAGCCCAGCGTGCCGTAGCCGGTGCTGGAATTGAAATAGGAGCGGGGCTTCGGCGCCTCATAGGTCTGGTTCGAGGCATAGACGGGCTCGGTCTGGTCGCCGGCGATGACCACGTCGGGCAGCGCCTTGCCGATCACCTCGAGCAGGCGGCCATGCGTCTTGCAGGCGGGCCACAATTTGCTGGCGATCTTCTTGCGCGTGGCGGCGGCGCGCTCGGTGCCTTCGCGCGACTGGACGGTGGACCCGACCGCTTCATTCAGCGCCGCGACGGCCAGCGCGCTGTCGGCGGTGATGGCGATATCGGCCGGCAGCTGGTTGACGAGCTGCAAGGGATCGATGTCGATGCGGATGAGCTTGCCCTTGACCTCGACGGGACGCGCCGCCGGGTACATTTCGGTCTCGCCGAATTCGGTGCCGATGGCGAGGACGACATCGCTCGCTTCGAGCTCGGCCTGCGCCGCATCCATGCCGAGATTGCCGGCAAGCGCCAGTTTATGGCCGGGCGGCAGGATGCCTTTGCCGTTGATGGTGGTGAAGACCGGCGCGTCGAGCGTCTCGGCAAGCCTCTGGATGCCTTGTGCCGCATCGGCCGCACCGCCGCCGGCGATGATCAGCGGCGTCTTGGCGTTCTTCAGGAGCTTCGCCGCCGCGGCGATGAGCTGCGGCTCGGCAGCGGGACGCGACGGCAGCGGCCAAGCCTTGGCCTTGCCGTTCATTTTCGCGGTGATGACGTCGAGCGGGATTTCGATATGGACCGGTCGCGGCCTGGATCCCGAGAAAACCGCGAAAGCACGCGCCAGCACTTCCGGCAGCTGCTTGGGATCGAGCACCGTGTGGCTGAAGGCCGACACGCCGGCGATGAGATTGCGCTGCGAGGGAAGCTCATGCAGGCGACCCTGCGCCATGCCGAGATGGGTGCGGTCATTGACGCTCGAGATCACCAGCATAGGGATCGAATCGGCATAGGCCTGGCCCATGGCAGTGGCGATGTTGGTCATGCCGGGTCCGGTGATGATGAAACACACGCCGGGCTTGCCCGAGGCGCGCGCATAACCGTCGGCCATGAAGCCGGCGCCCTGCTCGTGGCGGGGCGTCACATGGCGGATGCGCGTCTGCGGCAGGCCGCGATACAGCTCGACGGTATGGACGCCAGGAATGCCGAAAATCGTGTCGACGCCATAGGCTTCGAGAATCTTGACGAGGAATTCACCACAGGTGGGCACACTAGTTCTCCTTGCAGATGTCAGCGCGCGCAGCAGTACTTATGTTCGCGACGGAAGACCATCTCATTCCTCATCATGGAATTCGGCGGTGCGCGGCACGATGATCATCGGCACGGGCGCGTTGCGGATGATGCGGCTGCCATTGGAGCCGAGAAAGACCTGGGCGAGGGGACCGATGCGGCCCGAGCCGATCACCAGCATCTCGCCGGGCTTCCAGCCGATCGAGGACAGCGCTTCCTTCCAGTTGGCGCCATCGCCGATCTGGGTCTTGACCGGCACGTCACTCTGCAGACCGGCCAGCAGCGCCTTCTGCGCCGCGGTCGCCTGGCTCTTCCACTGATTGGAAACGAGATTCTCGACCTGGTAACCGGCGCCGGTCGGATACATCTGCTTGTCGCGCACCACGAAAGTGGAGAGGCGCAGCGGGACCTGATATTTGCGCGCGAATTTGAGGCAATATTCGACGGTGGCGCGCGATTTGCGCGTCGCCGCGAAGGCACAGGTCAAACGGGTGAGCACCGTTTTTGGTCCTGCCTCGAAGCCGCGCGGCGCCAGCGCCACCGGCAATTTCGACAGATGCAGCAAGTGGCGGGTGACGCTGCCTTCCAGGAATTTGCCCGAAGCGGCGCCGCGCGAGGAGCCGAGCACGATGATGTCGGCGCCCAGTTCCTCGGCGGTGGCGATGATGCCTTCCTCGGCCGAGTTGTTGTTGCGGGTGATGAACTGCACCGGCAGCTGATCGCCGACATAGGCCTTGGCCTTGTCGAGCGTCTTCTGCGCGTGCTTGTCGAGGAAGGCGGCATATTCCGCATCGACGTTCGCCATCGAGGGATAACCCCAGGTCTTCGGCAAGACGAGACAGACGACGAGCTTCGCCTTGTCGCGCTTCGACAGCATCATGCCGAGCGAGAGCGCTTCCTGTCCGCCGCGGTCGGCCGAATAGGCAACCAGATATTTCATGGCACCCTCCGCGTTTTACGACTTGGTGATGCGAGCTTTGGGCTCGAGCCGGGACTTCTTGATGCTGTAGAAGAAGTAGAAGACCAGCGCGAGGAACAGCCACACGCCGAACAGCTCGTAGACTTGCACCTTCAGGCTGGAGATCAGATAGAGCGAGGACAGGATGCTGAGGATGGGCAGCACCGGATAGAGCGGCACCTTGAAGCCGCGCGGCAGATCGGGCTTGGTGTGGCGCAGGATCATGACGCCGGCCGAAACGACGATGAAGGCGGTCAGCGTACCGAGGCTGGTCAGGTCCCACAGGATGTCGTTGGGGATGAAGGCGGCGATGGCGCCGACGAACAACGCCACCGCGATGGTGTTGGCGACCGGCGACAAAGTGCGCGGATTGACCCGGTGGAACAGCTCGGGGATCAGCCCGTCGCGCGACATGGCGAACAGGATGCGGGTCTGGCCGTAGAGCACGACCAGCGTCACGCTGAACACCGAGATGACGGCGCCGATGGCGAGGATCAGCGCCGGCCAGTTCGAGCCGGTGATGTTCTGCAGGATGGTGGCGAGGCCGGCTTCCTGGCCTTCGAAGGCGGCGGCCGGCTGAACACCGAGCGCCGTCACCGCGGTCAGCACATAAAGCGTGGTCACGATGATGAGCGCCGCGATGATGGCGAGCGGCAGGTTGCGCTTCGGATTCTCCACTTCCTCGCCGGCGGTCGAGACGGCGTCGAGACCGACATAGGTGAAGAAGATGGTGCCGGCGGCGGCGCTTATGCCGGCGAAGCCCGCCGGGGCGAAGGGCTGGAAGTTCGAGGCTGAGAAACCGGTGACGGCGATGGCGATGAAGAGGACGAGGACGCCGATCTTGATCAGCACCATGATGGCATTGGCCTTGGCCGATTCCTTGGTGCCGCGGATGAGCATCAGGCAGCAGAGGAAGACCAGAATGGCGGCCGGCAGGTTGATATAGCCGTCGCCGCCAACGGCGAGCCGGTGATTCTCGGAGATGAGGGGAGCTGAGGAGAGCGCCGCCGGGAGGCCCGAGCCGAAGACGATCTCGAACAGCTTGTTGAGATAGCCGCTCCAGCCGATGGCGACGGCCGAGGCCGAGATGCCATATTCGAGGACGAGACAGGCGCCGACGAAATAGGCGATGACTTCGCCCAAGCTCGCATAGGCATAGGAATAGGACGAGCCCGACACCGGGATCATCGAGGCCATTTCGGCGTAGCAGAGCGCGGTCAGGCCGGCGACGACGCCCGCCATGAGGAAGGAAATGATGACCGACGGGCCGGCGGTCGGCACGGTCTCCGAAAGGACGAAGAAGATACCGGTGCCGATGGTGGCGCCGACGCCGAACATGATGAGCTGGAAGAGGGTGATGGAGCGGCCGAGATGGCCATGCTCGGGATCGGCCCCTTGCGTCTCGCTGATCAATTTCTCGACCGGCTTCTTGCGCAGCAGGCGGAGACTCAGCGTTTGCTGTTCTGACATAGATTTTCCTCCCAATTCCCGTCGACGGTGACCGGTCTCGCGGCAGGGCGGCCGGGTCTGTTCGTGAGATGGCGCAGATACGCGCTTCTTTTGACGGCGCTTTTAACGCGAAACGGCCCAAATGTGCTGCCGTTGTTGAGGGCAGGGACAAGCGAAGCTATCGGCATGTGTCCCCCGCAAAGCGGTTTCTGCTGTCCCACTCGACAGCATCCGCGCTTCGGTGTCAAATGGTCCCGGCGGGAGGGAGACTATGAAGGACAGCGACGCATCGGTGAGGCTCGACCATCTCGACCTCAAGATCCTGGCCAAGCTGCAGACCGACGCCCGCATCACCAACCAGGAATTGGCCGATGCGGTGGGTCTGTCGCCAAGCCCGTGCCTGCAACGCGTCAAAAGGCTGGAGCGGGCCGGCATCATCGCGATGTACCAGGCGCAGATCGACATCAATAAAGTATGCCGGCATGTCGACGTCATCGCCGCCGTCACCTTGAACAGCCACGGGCTCGAGGATTTCAACGATTTCGAGAAGATGGTCGCCGACATGCGTTATGTCGTCGAATGCACCAAGGTGTCCGGCACCATCGATTATCTGGTGCGTTTCATCTGTCCCGATATCGGCTCCTATCAGATGCTGTCGGACGAGCTTCTGCGGCTCGGTCCCAAAGTGGGAAATTTGAGCTCCTATATCGTGCTGAAGGCGGTGAAGCCCTATCGCGGCGTGGTGCTCGACGACCTCGTCCATCCCGGTTAATGACTCGCCATGAAAGCCGTCTATTACGAAGCCTTCGGGCAACCGCCGGTTGTCGCCGACCTGCCCGATCCCGCCCCTGGCCGCCATGGCGTGGTGGTCAAGGTCGAAGCGACCGGCCTTTGCCGCAGCGACTGGCATGGCTGGATGGGCCATGACCCCGATATCGTCCTGCCGCATGTGCCGGGCCATGAGCTGGCCGGTATAATCGTGGGCGTCGGCAAGGATGTGCGGCGCTGGCGGGAAGGCGACCGGGTGACGGTGCCCTTCGTCGGCGGCTGCGGCAGCTGCCCCGAATGCGCCAGCGGCAATCAGCAGGTCTGCGAGAAGCAGTTTCAGCCGGGCTTCACCGCCTGGGGCTCCTTCGCCGACTACGTCGCCATCGATTATGCCGACATCAATATGGTCCGGCTGCCGGACGCGATCGACTTCGCCATCGCGGCGAGCCTCGGCTGCCGGTTCGTCACCTCTTTCCGCGCCGTCGTCGACCAGGGCCGCGTCGGGCCCGGCGAATGGGTGGCGGTGCATGGCGCCGGCGGCGTCGGGCTTTCCGCCATCATGATCGCCAGCGCCATGGGCGCCAATGTCATCGCCGTCGATCTTTCAGCTGAAAAGCTGGCCTTGGCTAAGGACTGCGGCGCCGTGGCCGGCATCGATGCGGCGACGACAAAGGACGTGCCGGCGGCGATCCGTGATCTGACCCAGGGCGGCGCCCATGTCTCGATGGATGCGCTGGGCTCGCCCGTCACCTGCTTCAATTCGATCGCGTGCCTGCGCCGGCGCGGCCGTCATCTGCAGGTTGGCCTGATGCTCGCCGAACAGGCCAGGCCGCAGATCCCAATGGACAAGGTGATCGCCCATGAGATCGAGATCCGCGGCAGCCACGGCATGCAGGCGTATCGTTATCCGGCGATGATGGAGATGATCCTGGCGGGTAAGCTCGAACCGCGGAAGCTGCTCGGCAAGACGCTCAAACTCGCCGACGCGCCGGCCGCGTTGATGGCGATGGACAAGTTCGCCGGCACCGGCATCAGCATCATCGTGCCGTAGTCACCGCCGGGATCCTGTCATGTTCAACAAACCGGAGGCGCGTGCCGTCCTCCGTGAAACGGGATAAGACCTCCGATGAAAGCGATGATATTGAGCTCCAGTCCGCGCCGGACCGGCAATTCTGCTACCCTGGCCCGCGCCGTCGCCGACGGGGTTCGCGATTCCGGCCATGAATGCGACTTCCTCATCGCCGATGACGTCATCACCGACTTTCTGAAGGACTGCCGCGTCTGCCGGCGCGCCGATGGGAGCTGCTCGATCGAGGACGGCTTCGCCACTGCCTTCTTCGAGAATTATCTGCCAGCGCAAGGCTTCATCGTAGCGAGTCCGATCTACTGGTATGGCATGTCGGCTCAGCTCAAGGCGTTCTTCGACCGCATGTTCTGCTATGTCGCGGCATCGTATCCACAATCCTCCTCCGTCGTGGCGCGCATGCTGGATAAGCGTATCGGGCTGGTGCTCAGCTCCGAAGAGACATTTCCGACCGTTTCGGCGGGGATCGTCCAGCAGATCCAGGAATTCACCCGCTACACCCGCTCGACCTTCGTCGGCACTGTCCATGGCTATGGCAATTCGCGCGGTGAGGTTGCGCGTGATCCGCGTGATCCGATGGCGAGCGCCTATCGTTTCGGGCACGATTTCTTTTCCGCACATGCGACCGACTATCAGATCGACACGCCGCGTTCGGGGCGGGTCTGGGGACCGGCCGCGTGAGCTGTTTGTCCGCTCGGGCAGATGAGATGGTTAACGGCTTGGCAAGAACAGGAGCGCAGACTGGATCCGACATCCAGGAAAGTGCCGTGCCATGCCCACGACCGCAGTGCCTGACGCCCCGGCTTTCACCTTGACCTGCCCGGCCAAGGACAGTCCCGACCATGAGGTCCGGGCAATCCGGGCGCGCGGCAATCTGCCCTTGATGATCGACGACCGGCTGCTCGCCGAAATCGCCAGGGGCGATCTCGCCGAAAGCTGGGAGACGGCGGTGCATCTGCCGGCCACGACACTCGCCGATATGAGCCGGCTCGCGGGCTCCAGGCTCGCCAATGTGCTCGACGACAATATCGATTCCGCCGATCTCACCGATGTGGTGAGCGATGCGGCGGTGCTGTTCCTGCTCGCCATGCGGCGCGCCGGGGTCAAGAGCCCCGACGATATCGGACCCTGCACTCTATTGTGGGACGAGGAGCGCCGTCAGGAGCTCATCCTCAAGCGCGCGTGAGCCATGGCCGAGACTGAAGCCTTCATGCCGGCGCCGGAGCTGGGCCGCTCCTTCCGGCCGGGCCTCGGCGTCAATCTCCTGATGCGCGACGTCGGCGCAGGCGTGCGTTTCGCCAAGGAGGTGCTCGGCGCCACCATCCTTCATGCCGATGCCGATTTCGCCGCCATCCGCTTCGGCGACAGCGTGTGGATGCTGCATCACGACAATACCTATCGCGGCAATGTGGTGCGCGGCCTCGTCGAAGGCCTGGAAGGCCGCGGCGGCGGCGTCGAGCTCAGGATCTACGGGCTTTCGCCGGACGAAGCGGAAGCGCGGGCGCGCGCCCAGGGCTTCACCGTGCTGGCGGGATCGATCGACAAGCCGCACGGGCTTCGCGAATGCGTCATCCTCGACCATGAAGGTTATGTGTGGGTGCCGGGCATCGGCATTCCCGATCCGACAAGATAAAGTCCGGGACCTGGGGCCGGCCGGTCCAGCGCAAGCGTGTGCGCTCCTGCTCGGGCGTTCCTGAGCGGACGATATGCCAGTAGTGGTGCGGGACCATCAGCGCCGCCAGTCGAACACCGCGGTGACGAAGCCCTGCGCGTCATGCACGAATTCGTCGAGGAGCGACATCGGCGTCGGGCCCGGCGGCGTGACTTCGCCCGCCACTTCGCCTTGCGCGAAAGAGAGACGCGCGCCGAACTTGCCGGCGATATGACGCATGCGGGCATTTTCGCTGAGGCAGATCATGTGGAGGCGCGCCACGCCGCGATTCTGGGCGGTGGTGAGGATGCGGTCCATCAACTCGCTGCCGAGGCCCTGGTCCTGCCAGTCTCCCTCGACCGCGAAGGCCGCTTCGGCATCGGGCGCCATGCCGCCGAATATGCCGCGCAACTCGGCCGACGCGCGGATCTCGCCGTCGATGAAGACGCCGAAGATGGTGGCGTCCAGCCGGAAGGCGGTATCCACATAGGCATCGATGAAATCGTCGGTGGTGACGCCGCCGAAGCGCAACCGTCGGGCTTCCGGGTCGAGGCGCTTCAGATGGGCGCGCAGCGCCCCCAGATCGCCCATCCACAACTTACGTAAAGTCTTGCTCATAATAGATAAGTCCGGCCTCACATTGTGATTCCGACCTGGACTGTCCATCCCTAACGTGACAGAAGTTATGCTGCATTGCATCAAAATCAAGGAGATTTTTTGTGCAGTGCATGATAGAAATTCCGGCAGCGCAGGGCTGATCCGAACGGCATTTTGGCGCATGTTCGGGATGACGAGGTGCCTATAGAGGCAGCCCAACGCCATGCGGAGGATTTCATGACCAAGACCATCGGACATTTCATCGGCGGCAAACGCGTCGAGGGCAAATCGGGCCGCTTCGGCGACATCTACAATCCCAATACCGGCGAGCTGCAGGCCAAGGTGGCGCTCGCGTCGCAGGCGGAGTTGCGCGCCGCGGTCGCCAATGCCAAGGCGGCGCAGCCCGAATGGGCGGCGAAGAATCCGCAAGTGCGCGCCCGCGTGATGATGAAATTCCTCGAGCTCGCCAATGCCCATCGCGAGGAGCTGGCGCTTCTGATCTCGATGGAGCACGGCAAGACCATTCCCGATGCGCTGGGCGACCTGCAGCGCGGGCTCGAAGTGGCGGAATTCTGCACCGGCATTCCGCATCTCCTCAAAGGCGACTTCACCGACGGCGCCGGCCCCGGCATCGACATGTATTCGATGCGCCAGCCGATCGGCATCGCCGCCGGCATCACGCCGTTCAATTTCCCGGCGATGATCCCCTTGTGGAAAGCCGCCCCCGCCATCGCCTGCGGCAACGCCTTCATCCTGAAACCCTCCGAGCGTGATCCGTCCTGCCCGATGCGCTTGGCCGAGCTCTTCATCGAGGCGGGCCTGCCGCCCGGCATCCTCAATGTCGTCAATGGCGACAAGGAAGCGGTCGATGCGGTGCTCGACGATCCCGAAATCGGCGCGGTCGGCTTTGTCGGCTCGACGCCGATCGCCGAATATGTCTATTCGCGCGGCACGTCGCACGGCAAACGCGTGCAGTGCTTCGGCGGCGCCAAGAACCACATGATCGTGATGCCCGATGCCGATATGGACAAGGCGGTCGATGCGCTGATCGGCGCCGGCTATGGCTCGGCGGGCGAACGCTGCATGGCGATATCGGTCGCTGTGCCGGTGGGCGAGGCCACTGCCAATGCGCTGGTCGAGAAGCTCATCCCGCGCGTCGAGAAGCTGAAAGTCGGTCTCTCGACCGACCGCGAGGCCGATTACGGCCCGCTCGTCACCAAGGCGCATCTCGACAAGGTGAAATCCTACATCGATCTCGGCGTCAAGGAAGGCGCCAAGCTGAAAGTCGACGGCCGCGGCTTCAAGATGCAGGGCTACGAAAACGGCTTCTTCCTCGGCGGCTCACTGTTCGACAATGTCACCAAGGACATGCGCATCTACAAGGAAGAGATCTTCGGCCCCGTGCTGTCCGTCGTGCGCGCCAAGACCTACGAGGAGGGCCTGACGCTTGCCAATGACCACGAATATGGCAATGGCGTCGCCATCTTCACGCGCGACGGCGATGCGGCGCGCGATTTCGCGTCGCGTGTCCAGGTCGGCATGATCGGCATCAATGTGCCGATCCCGGTGCCGCTCGCCTATCACACCTTCGGCGGCTGGAAACGTTCGGCCTTCGGCGATCTCAACCAGCATGGCCCCGATGCGGTGCGCTTCTATACGCGCACCAAGACGGTGACCTCGCGCTGGCCGTCGGGCATCAAGGAAGGCGCGCAGTTCTCCATTCCGACGATGCGCTGACGATGCGCGAGATCGAGAACGCGATCGCCGCCGCCCAGGTGCTCAGCTTCAGGCTGCCGATGCTGTGGGCGATGGCGTTCTCGCCGACGCCGGAACGGCGCGCCGAAGCGGTGAAGATGATCGCCGAAAAGCAGATGGCGGTGGCCGAAGGCCTCAATGCCGCGGCGCTTTCGGCGCTCGCCACCTGGATGAAGCTCGCTTCGGGCGCCAAGATCTCGGCGCCCGCGGCAGCGACCAGGATGATCAAAGCGGCGACGCGGCCCGGTGAAAGACGGGTGCGCGCCAATGCCCGAAGGCTGTCGCGCCGCAAGCGCATCTGATCGCGTCGAAAGGCCCGGCTTAGGCCGGCTGCCGCGCTTCGTCGAAGGAGACCAGCCGCCGCTTCTTCTCGTCCCATAGGACAAGCCGCACCGACCGTAGGCTCTCGAGTAAAGTTAGGCGGCCGACATGATGGAGCTCGGGACGGTCGCGCAAGACTTCCGGCAGGCGGTAAAACGGAATCCGGCTCGACAGATGATGCACATGGTGCACGCCGATATTGGCGGTGAACCAGCGCAAGATGGGCGGCAGGTCGTAGTGCGAGCTGCCATGCAGCGCCGCCTCATGGAAGCTCCAGTCGCCGTCATGCTCCCAGAAGGTTTCCTCGAACTGGTGCTGCACATAAAACAGCCAGACGCCGATCGCCGCGGCCAGAAACGTGATCGGCAGGTGAACGAGCAGGAAAGGCACAAGCCCGACCAGCCAGATCGCCGCGCCGGCGAGCAGCGCGATCGCCGCGTTTGTCGCCATGGCGCTCAACCAGGGCCGCCAGCCATTGCGCATCAGCCCCATCGGCAGCCGATGGCGCAGGAGGAACAGATAGGCCGGCCCGATGCCGAACATGACGGCCGGGTGGCGATACAGGCGATAGAGGCGCTGCCGCCAGGCAGTCCGTCCCTCAAACTCAGCCACGGTCAGCGTGTCGATATCGCCGATGCCGCGGTGATCGAGATTGCCCGAGGCCGCGTGATGCAGGGCATGGGAATGTCGCCAGTAGTCATAGGGCGTCAGCGTCAGCACGCCGAGGACCCGCCCGACCCAGTCATTGGCGGGCCGGTGGGAGAAGAATGAGCCGTGACCGCAATCATGCTGGATCAGGAACAGGCGGACGAGAAAGCCCGCCGCCGGCACCACCAGAATCAATCCGATCCAATAGCCGGCGTCCATGGCAGCCCAGATGGCCAGCCAGATCAGCAGAAAGGGCACAAGCGTGATCGCCAGCTCAAAGAGGCTGCGTGCATCACTCGGTTCGCGATAGGCGGCCAAGTATTTCATCAGCTCGCGGGCATTGGGCGCGACGCCGGCTTTCCGGGTTCGTTCATGCATAGGCGGGCTCCCGACCGGCTGGAGGGCGCGTACTACACCACGCCGCCTGTTGTTTCCATCGGTGGGAGGCACTCCCCGAAATTGCAGCCAATGGAGCAAGATGAACTCGTCTGATGGGATTGACGCTTAGAGACTCCGGAGGCCGGCGTCCAATCAATATTGAGTGCGCTATTGGGGACGCCACTACCGCGCGACTCATCAAGACGCCGGCCGCTCCGCCAGCTAACGCTCGTCGTTCTTGGTCAGCACAGGACCCTTTGCGCCAAAATCACCGGTATGAAGATGCGAAACCTGTCGTGGCGAGCGGTCATCGAACACCAAGGGCCGTCGGCTGATCGCCAGGCGCCGCCATTGGCTGACCAGGTTCGGATGCAAACCATGGCGGGTCGCCAGCTCGGCCACCGTCGCGCTCCGGCGGATCGCCTCCAAAGCGATGCGGGCCTTGAAGTCCGTCGAAAATCGCCTGCGAGTCTTCATGATGGATCCGCTCTCTCGTCAAAATGCTCCATCCGATCATCGTTCCTGACAGCGCGAAGACCTCTATTTGCCGGATCTCGCGCAGAACTCATCCAAATACGGTATCGATTCGTCGCTCCGCGAGCGGCGTTTGCTTATAGATCGCAGGTCCGATGGCGACGGGCGTGTCCCGATGGAACGCGGCCTTCATCTTTCGGTAAGCTTTCGGTGCGAGTCTTGCAGTCCTAGCGCGGAGCGTCGCCTGATGCTCCGGGGCCCGCCTGACCGAAACGGCAAAAGACCTCCGGCCAAACGGCGTCTCGGACCGAGATGGAGGTTTGCATGTCGTCGACCCATGTCCGGCGCGCCCCGCTCATCGCTCTCGCCGCCGGTTTTTTCGTCCTCACCGCGCCCGCCGTCGCCCACGCGCAATTCGCCATGTGCGGCGCCAGGGCGCAGATCGTCGAGCAGCTCAAAACAAAATACAAGGAGGCGCCGAAGGCCGTCGGGATCGTCTCCGACAATGGCGTCGCCGAGCTCTTCGTGTCGGAGAAGGGCACCTGGACGATGCTGATGACGCTGGCGAGCGGCAAAAGCTGCATTATCGCCGCCGGCCATTCCTGGGATGCCGTGCCGACGCTGGCGCGCGGCACGGGCATCTGAGTCTCGCGGGTCAAGGCGCCACGGTGATGCGGCCTTTCATGTTGGGATGAAAGCGGCAGTAATAATCGAGCGTGCCGGCCTTATCGACGGTGACGCTGCCTGCTTTCTTGACGGGCAGCTGGATGTCCCAGCCGCCTTTCACCGTCGCCGTGTGGACGAACGCGTCCTTGTTCACCCATCGAACCGTGTCGCCGATCTTTGCGGCGATCTCGGTGGGTGAAAAGGCCGTCTTTTCGATCGTCACCTCGATGGTGGCGGATTGCGCCATGCCGGCGCTCAGGATCAGCGTCGGCATGGCGATCAGGAGGAATTGCCACATCTGCTTTCTATTTCAGCGCCGCGGCGACATGCTCGGCATGCTGCTGATGGCCCTGGAACAGCTTGAGGCCGGTCTCGAGCAGGCTCTTGAGCTCGGCATTCTGCGCCGAGGGAATGAGCAGCGTTTCGAGCGCGCCGTTGACCTGCTTATGATAGGCCACTTCGTTGTCGACATAGGCCTTGTCGAAGGCGGCGCCCTCGAGCTTCGCGAGCTTGTCGCGCTCCGCCGTGGCGGCCTTGGCCAAGGCCTGGCTGGTTTCATTGTCCTTGGGCGTGACATTGAGCTTCTTCACCAGGTCGAGCGCCTGGGTGTTGACCGCCTCATGGTCGCGCAGCATGCTCTCGGCGAAGGCGAGAACGTCCTTGTTCTTGGATTTGGCGATGGCCTGCTTCGCCGCCTCGACATCGATGACGCCGGCGGTATAGGCGATATGGGCGATCTGAGGATCGCTCGGTTTGTCGGCGGCGGAGGCGAGGGACAGGGAGCCGGCGAGGCCGAGAGCGGCGACGGACGCAATCAATCTGAGACGCATGAGTTTCTCCATTGTCCGGCGCGGCGCGCCGGGTTTCGCTGTGGGTGACGATGATTGGATGACGGGAGCCGAAAAAGGTTCCCGTGCAGCTCAGTCGGGAAAACCCAGGCGTTTCATTACGGAAACAGTCAGCCTCTCGCAGCGCCGGCCGGCAAAGGGAAAGGCGTCGAGCAGCAAGGGGCCGATCTGCTCGTCGAGCTTGCGGCGCACCAAGGCGCGGGCGCGGTGCAGGCGCGTCTTCACCGTCTGCGGCTTGAGGCCGAGAAGCTCAGCCGTCTCCTCCAGGCTCAGGCCCTCGATGACCCGCGCTACGAAGACGGTGCGGTAGACGTCGGGCAGCGCGTCGGTCGCCTGTTCGACCAGCGCCAGGATCTGTCTCTGTGCCATGGTTCGTTCCGGATCGTCGGGGCCGGCGGTGAGCGGGAAGGGGATGATCTGGGCGTCGTTCGCCGGCGCCTCCAGCATCACCGTCTGGGCACGTTGCCTTTTGCGCAAGCGGCCCAGCGCCTCGTTGATGGCGATGCGCGAGAGCCAGGTCGCGAGGCTCGCTTCGCCGCGGAAGGTGCCGAGATGCGCGAAGGCCGTCACATAGGTTTCCTGGACGATGTCCTCGGCCTCGCCGTCATTGCGGATGATGCTGCGGGCGAGGCGGTAGAGCTTCTGATTATGCCGGCGCATGATGGCGCGGAAGGCGTCTCCGTCACCTGTCCCTGCCCGGCGGGCGAGGTCCAGGTCCTCCGGCACGGCAATGCCTTGATGTGGCTGCGGCATAGACATCCTCCTTACCCGTAGATGCCGCCGGGGAGAAATGGTTCCCGGATTTTTGCGGCGGTTGCGCAGAAACGCGCCCCACGCCATAAGGCGGCATGGGGTTCTGGGCGGATTATCAGGACAAGATCGAAACTGGCGCGCTGAAGCCCGACGAGGCGCAAGGCGCCGTGGCGCGTAAGCTCGACCGGCTGGCCGAAGCGCTCAAGGCCTATGCGCCCAAGCCGGCCGGCTTCTTCGCGCGGCTGGTCGGCGCGAAAAACGGGCCGGCGCCGAAAGGCCTCTATATTCAAGGCGAGGTCGGACGCGGCAAGACCATGCTGATGGACCTGTTCTGCGCCCATGCCGAGATCGAGCCCAAGCGGCGGGCGCATTTCCATGGCTTCATGCAGGACATCCATGCCCGGCTCCATGAAGCGCGGCGCGGCGCCAAGGATCCGCTGCTGACCGTCGCCAATGAAGTGGCGGCCGAAGCGCGGCTGCTCTGCCTGGATGAAATGCAGATCGCCGACATCGCCGATGCGATGATCGTCGGCCGGCTGTTCGACATTCTCTTCGAGCGCGGCAGCGTGGTGGTGACGACCTCCAATCTCAGGCCCGGCGATCTCTATAAAGACGGCCTCAACCGCCAGCTGTTCCTGCCCTTCATCAAGCTGATGGAAGAGAAGCTCGAGGTGGTGACGCTCGACAGTCCTACCGATTACCGGCTCGGCCGCGTCAGGGGGCATGAAACCTTCATCTTTCCTTTAAGTCCCGAGACCGACCGCAAGCTGCAGGCGCTGTGGGTGAAGCTCACCGACACGGAGAAGGGGGCCGCCACGGCGCTCGACGTGCTCGGCCGCAAGCTCGTGGTTCCACAAGCCGCGCATGGCGCGGCGCGCTTCACTTTTGCCGATCTCTGTGAGGCGCCGCTCGGGCCGCCCGATTATCTGGCGCTGGCGCAGAATTTCCGCACTTTGTTCATCGAGCATATTCCGGTGCTGACGCCACGCCACCGCAACCCGTCGAAGCGGTTCATCCTGCTCATCGACACGCTCTATGACGCCCATGTGCGGCTGGTCGCCTCGGCCGCCGCCCCGCCTGAGGCGCTCTACAGTGAAGGTCACCACGCCCAGGAATTCCTGCGCACCGTCTCGCGCCTGCAGGAAATGCAGTCGGCTTCCTGGTGGGGCGCAAAAATAGTCGAAACTTGACGTTTTGGTCAAGAATTTCCGAATGATTTCTTGAAGATGTCGGTCGATGGGCGTACAGGTTCCGTCGCTTTTGCACTGCGAAAAGGCGCGCGTAACGCGTTGACCTGCACGTCACAGGGAAAAACAGAAATGGCACGAAATAAAATTGCGCTGATCGGCGGTGGCATGATCGGTGGGACTCTCGCACATCTGGCCTCCTTGAAGGAGCTGGGCGACATCACGGTATTCGATATCGCCGAGGGCCTGCCGCAGGGCAAATCGCTCGACATCGCGCAATCGGGACCGGTCGAAGGCTTCGACGCCAAGCTCTCCGGCACCAATAAATATGAAGCCATCGAAGGCGCCGACGTCGTCATCGTCACCGCCGGCGTGCCGCGCAAGCCGGGCATGAGCCGCGACGATCTGCTCGAGATCAATCTGAAAGTCATGGCGCAGGTCGGCGCCGGCATCGCCAAATACGCGCCCAAGGCCTTCGTCATCTGCATCACCAACCCGCTCGACGTCATGGTCTGGGCGCTGCAGAAATATTCGGGCCTCCCCGCCAACAAGGTTGTCGGTATGGCCGGTGTGCTCGATTCGGCCCGCTTCCGGCATTTCCTCGCCGAGGAATTCAATGTCTCGGTCGAGGACGTCACCGCTTTCGTGCTCGGCGGCCATGGCGACACGATGGTGCCGCTCACCCGCTACTCGACCGTTGCCGGCATCCCGGTGCCCGATCTCGTCCAGATGAAATGGACAACGCAGCAGCGCATCGACCAGATCGTGCAGCGCACCCGCGACGGCGGCGCCGAGATCGTCGGCCTGCTCAAGACCGGCTCGGCCTATTACGCGCCCGCCACCTCGGCGATCGCGATGGCCGAATCCTATCTCAAGGACAAGAAGCGCGTGCTGCCCTGCGCGGCGCAGCTCACCGGCCAATATGGCATCGAGAATCTCTATGTCGGCGTGCCGGTGGTGATCGGCGCGAACGGCATCGAGCGCATCGTCGAGGTCAAGCTCGACGGCGATGAAAAGACCGCCTTCAAGAAGTCGGTCGACGCGGTGAAGGGCCTGATGGACGCGGCGAAGAAGATCGCGCCCGATCTCGCCTGATCTGACTCTTAAATCCGTCATCCCGGCTTGCGCCGGGGTGACGTTGTTTCGCCGCGACGACGAAGTGAGGGAGACGCCATGAATATCCACGAATACCAGGCCAAGCAGGTTCTCAAAGCCTATGGCGTGCCGGTGGCCAAGGGCCTCCCCGCCTTCACGGTGGATGAAGCGGTGAAGGCCGCCGAAACGCTCGGCGGTCCGGTCTGGGTCGTGAAAGCGCAGATCCATGCCGGCGGCCGCGGCAAGGCCGGCGGCGTCAAGGTGGTGAAGTCGATCGACGACGTGAAGAGCGAAGCCAAGCGGCTGCTCGGTTCGACCCTCGTCACCCATCAGACGGGCCCGCAGGGCAAGGTCGTGCAGCGCATCTATGTCGAAGAAGGCTCGGCCATCGACAAGGAGTTCTATCTGGCGCTGCTCGTCGACCGCGAAACCTCGCGTCTCGCCTTCGTCGTCTCGACCGAAGGCGGCATGGACATCGAGAAGGTCGCCCATGACACGCCGGAAAAGATCGTCAATGTGTCGATCGATCCCGCCACCAATATCTGCCCGCATCACGTGCGCTCGATCGCCAAGGCGCTCAATCTGCCGCTCGGCGGGCCGCAGCAGAAGCAACTCGCCAAGCTCGTCACCGAGCTCTATCGGGCCTTCGTCGAGAAGGATATGAGCCTGCTCGAGATCAATCCGCTGATCGTGACGAAAGCGGGCGACATTCTCTGCCTCGACGCCAAGATCAATTTCGACAGCAACGCCCTCGACCGTCATCCCGACATCAAGGAGCTGCGCGACGTCACCGAAGAAGACCCCAAGGAGATCGAGGCGTCGAAATTCGACCTCTCCTATATTGCGCTCGACGGCACGATCGGCTGCATGGTCAACGGCGCCGGCCTCGCCATGGCGACGATGGACATCATCAAGCTCTATGGCTCCGAGCCCGCCAACTTCCTCGATGTCGGCGGCGGCGCGTCCAAGGAGAAGGTCGCGGCGGCGTTCAAGATCATCACCGCCGATCCCAAGGTGAAGGGCATCCTGGTCAATATCTTCGGCGGCATCATGAAATGCGACATCATCGCCGAAGGCGTGGTCGCGGCGGTGAAGGAAGTGGGCCTCAAGGTGCCGCTCGTCGTCCGCCTCGAAGGCACCAATGTCGAGCTCGGCAAGCAGATCCTGCGCGACTCGAAGCTCAATGTGATCGCCGCAGACGATCTCGATGACGCGGCGCAGAAGATCGTCAAGGCGGTGGGGGCGTAAGTTGGCGTATGCAATGAGCCTCTTATTGCTGTTGATGGTGCTGGTCGGGTTCGGCGGATCAATCCTGAGCAAGCGCTTCGGAAACTGGCTATATCCGTTCGGCCTGATCGCTGCGCCAGGTTATCTATATCTCCTGCGTGATGGAGTAGATGCGTCATGTGCGATCAATCAGAGCGAGTGCATCGGAGCCGGCGGTGCTGCGATGATCTTTGAAGCCATTATCGTGTTGGCTGCGGTCGTTGGGGCCGTCGTGCTCGTCATGCGAAAAGTCAAGAACAGAGCGGTGAATCACTAATGTCCATTCTCATCGACAAGAACACCAAGGTCATCTGCCAGGGCATCACCGGCAATAACGGCACGTTCCATACCGAGCAGGCGATCGCCTATGGCACCAGGATGGTGGCGGGCGTGACGCCGGGCAAAGGCGGCATCACCCATGTCGGGCTGCCCGTCTATGACACGGTGGCGGAAGCGCGCGACGCGACGGGGGCGGATGCCACCGTCATCTATGTGCCGCCGGCTTTCGCGGCGGACGCCATCTCGGAAGCGATCGAGGCGGAGATCCCGCTCATCGTCTGCATCACCGAAGGCATTCCGGTCATGGACATGGTCAAGGTCAAGCGCTCGCTCTCGGGCTCCAAATCGCGCCTCGTCGGACCCAACTGCCCGGGCATCCTGACGCCCGGCGAATGCAAGATCGGCATCATGCCGGGCAATATCTTCCAGAAGGGCTCGGTCGGCATCGTCTCGCGCTCGGGCACCCTCACTTATGAAGCGGTGTTCCAGACGACGCAGGAGGGCCTCGGCCAGACCACGGCGGTCGGCATCGGCGGCGATCCGGTGAAAGGCACCGAATTCATCGACGTGCTCGAGATGTTCCTCGCCGATCCCAAGACGGAATCGATCATCATGATCGGCGAGATCGGCGGCTCGGCCGAAGAGGACGCGGCGGAATTCATCCGCAAGTCGAAGGTGAAAAAGCCGATGGCCGGTTTCATCGCCGGCCGCACGGCGCCGCCTGGACGCCGCATGGGCCATGCCGGCGCCATCATCTCGGGCGGCAAAGGCAAAGCCGAAACGAAAATCGAAGCGATGAAGCGCGCAGGCATCGCGATCTCGGATTCTCCTGCCGCCCTCGGAAAGACATTAAAGCATGTCTTGAAAGGCAAGTGACTCTTTCTATGTAGCAAGGAGGAGGGCCGGACAGGGTTCCCGGTTCTTGATGGAAATGAACAAGACAGATCTCACGACCGCTTTCGAGCAGACATCCTTCCTCTATGGCGGCAACGCCCAGTTCATCGAGCAGCTTTACGACAAGTTTCTTGAGAATCCCGCGTCGGTCGATCCGGCGTGGCGGCAGTTCTTCTCAGGCCTTGCCGATGACAAGGACGCAACCAGGAAGCAGCTGAAAGGTCCGTCCTGGGCCAGGCCCGATTGGCCGCAAGCGCAGAATGGCGAGCTGATCTCGGCGCTCGACGGCAACTGGCCGGCGGCGGAAGCGCAGGTCGGGGCCAAGATCGCCGCCAAAGCCAAGGACAAGGGCCAGGCGCTGTCGATCGAAGAAGTGCGCAAGGCGACGATGGACTCGGTCCGCGCGCTCATGATGATCCGCGCCTATCGCATGCGCGGCCATCTCGCCGCTGATCTCGATCCCCTCCGTTTGCGCGAGCCGGTGCCGCAGCCCGAGCTCGATCCCAAATCCTACGGCTTCACCGACGCCGATCTCGACCGGCCGATCTTCATCGACAAGGTGCTGGGCCTCGAGCAGGCGACCATCCGTCAGATGGTCGACATCCTGCAGCGCACCTACTGCAACACGCTCGGCGTCGAGTTCATGCACATCTCCGACCCCGAGCAGAAGGCCTGGATCCAGGCCCGCATCGAGGGGCCGGACAAGGAAATCTCCTTCACGCCGGAAGGCAAGATCGCCATTCTCGGCAAGCTCATCGCGGCGGAAGGCTTCGAGCATTTCCTCAACGTGAAATATACCGGCACCAAGCGCTTCGGCCTCGATGGGGGCGAGTCGATGATTCCGGCGCTCGAGCAGATCGTCAAGCGCGGCGGCCAGCTCGGCATGCAGGACATCGTGCTCGGCATGGCGCATCGCGGCCGTCTCAACGTGCTCGCCAATCTGATGTCGAAGCCGTTCTCGGCGATCTTCCACGAATTCAAGGGCGGCTCCTCGACGCCCGACGAGGTGGAAGGCTCGGGCGACGTCAAATACCATCTCGGCTCCTCGTCGGACCGCGAGTTCGACGGCAACCGGGTGCATCTCTCGCTCACCGCCAATCCGTCGCATCTCGAGATCGTCGATCCCGTCGTGCTCGGCAAGGCGCGCGCCAAGCAGGACCAGCGTGGCGACAAGGAACGCATCACGGTGCTGCCGCTCCTCATCCATGGCGATGCCGCCTTCGCGGGCCAAGGCGTGGTGGCCGAATGTTTCGGGCTTTCGGGCCTCAGAGGCCACCGGTCCGGCGGCTCGATCCATTTCATCGTCAACAACCAGATCGGCTTCACCACGAGCCCGCTCTGGGCGCGCTCCTCGCCTTATCCGTCCGACGTCGCCAAGATGATCGAGGCGCCGATCTTCCATGTGAATGGCGATGATCCGGAAGCGGTGGTGTTCGCGGCAAAGATTGCCATCGAATTCCGCCAGAAATTCAAGAAGCCTGTCGTCATCGACATGTTCTGCTACCGCCGGTTCGGCCACAATGAATCGGACGAGCCGTCCTTCACCCAGCCATTGATGTATAAGCGGATCGCGGCGCATCAGACGGTCGTGGCGCTCTACAGCAAGCGTCTCATCGATGCGGGCGTGCTCACTGCGGACCAGCTCGAGGCGATGAAGGCCGAATACCGCAAGCATCTCGACGATGATTTCTCGGCGTCCGAATCCTACAAGGCCAACAAGGCCGACTGGCTCGACGGACGCTGGGCGCATTTGAGCTATTCCAAGGACCATGACGACCCGCGCCGCGGTCAGACCGGCTACGATCTCGCCAAGCTCAAGGAAATCGGCCTCAAGCTCAACAAGGTGCCGAAAAGCTTCAAGCCGCACCGCACCTTGCAGCGCGTGCTCGACGCCAGGCGCAAGACGATCGAGGAAGGCCAGGGCATCGACTGGGCGATGGCCGAGCAGCTGGCCTTCGGCACGCTGCTCATGGAAGGCTTCCCGGTCCGCCTGTCGGGGCAGGACGTGCAGCGTGGCACCTTCTCGCAGCGCCATGCCGTGCTGGTCGATCAGGAGACCGAGAAGCGCTACACGCCGCTCAATCACCTGGTGAAGCACCAGGAGGTCAGGATCAACGTCATCAACTCGATGTTGTCGGAGGAGGCGGTGCTCGGCTTCGAATATGGCTATTCGCTGGCCGAGCCCAACACGCTCGTTCTGTGGGAAGCGCAGTTCGGCGACTTCGCCAATGGCGCGCAAGTGGTGTTCGACCAGTTCCTGTCGTCGGGCGAGCGCAAATGGCTGCGCATGTCGGGCCTCGCCTGCCTCTTGCCGCATGGCTATGAGGGGCAGGGGCCGGAACATTCCTCGGCCCGGCTCGAGCGTTATCTGCAGATGTGCGCCGAGGACAATATGCAGGTGGCGAACTGCACGACGCCCGCCAACTACTTCCACATCCTCAGGCGCCAGCTCAAGCGCGACATCCGCAAGCCGTTGATCCTGATGACGCCGAAGTCGCTGCTGCGTCACAAGCGGGTGGTCTCGGCGCTCGCCGAAATGGGGCAGGACACCTTCTTCCACCGGTTGCTGTGGGACGACGCGCAATATTCGGGCGGCCTCGTCGCCGACGACCAGATCCGCCGCGTGGTGATGTGCACCGGCAAGGTCTATTATGATCTCTTCGAGGAGCGCGAGAAACGCGGCCTCAAGGATGTCTATCTGCTGCGCATCGAGCAGCTCTATCCGTGGCCGCATAAGTCGCTGATCCAGGAGCTGGGGCGCTTCAAGCAGGCCGAGATGGTGTGGTGCCAGGAAGAGCCGCAGAATATGGGCGCCTGGACCTTCGTGCAGCCCGGCATCGAACGTGCGCTCGATTATCTCGGCGCCCAGCACCGGCGGCCGCGCTACACCGGCAGGCCCGCTTCCGCCGCCACGGCGACGGGCCTCATGAGCAAACATCAAAGGGAACTGAAGGCGTTTCTCGAAGACGCGCTTGGGGAGAAGTAAATAACCATGGCAAAGGAAATCCGCGTCCCGCAGCTGGGTGAATCAGTCACCGAGGCGACGATCGGCAAGTGGTTCAAGGCGCAAGGCGAAGCGGTGAAGGTCGACGAGCCGCTGGTCGAGCTCGAGACCGACAAGGTCACGGTGGAAGTGCCGGCGCCCGCCGGCGGCGTGCTCGCCTCGATCGCGGCGCAGCCTGGCCAGACGGTGAATGTCGGCGCACTTCTCGGCGCCATCGAGGAAGGCGCGGCCGCCGCTGCTGCCGCGCCCAAGGCCGAGGCCAAGAAGTCCACCGAAATTCCGGCGCCGGCGCCTGCCGCCGCGGCCGAAGCCAAGCCGCTGTCGCCGGCGGTGCGCAAGATCGTCGAGGAGAACAAGCTCGATCCCAATGCCATTGCCGGCACCGGCAAGGATGGCCGTCTCACCAAGGGCGATGTGCTGGGCGAAGTCGGCAAGCCCGCGGCGCCGCCGCCGGTCGCCTTCGTGCCGCCACCCGCGCCGCAGCCTTCGGCGCCGCGCGCGGCGTCACCCCAGGCCGATGCGGAACGCGAGGAACGGGTGCGCATGTCGCGCCTGCGCCTCACCATCGCGCGCCGCCTGAAGGATGCGCAGAACACCGCGGCCATGCTCACCACCTTCAACGAGGTGGATATGAGCCACGTGATGGCGCTGCGCAATCAATACAAGGAAGTCTTCGAGAAGAAACATGGCGTGAAGCTCGGCTTCATGAGCTTCTTCGTGAAGGCGGTCATCCAGGCGCTGAAGGAGATCCCGGCGGTCAATGCCGAGATCGACGGCGATGACCTCGTCTACAAGAATTTCTATCACATCGGCGTGGCGGTCGGCACCGACAAGGGCCTCGTCGTGCCGGTGGTGCGCGACGCCGACCGGCTGTCCTTCGCCGGCATCGAGAAAACCATCAATGATTACGGCAAGCGGGCGCGCGACGGCCAATTGCAGATCACCGAGATGCAGGGCGGCACCTTCACCATCTCGAATGGCGGCGTCTATGGTTCCCTGATGTCGACGCCGATCCTCAATGCGCCGCAATCGGGCATTCTCGGCATGCACAAGATCCAGGATCGCCCGGTGGCTGTCGGCGGCCAGGTGATGATCCGGCCGATGATGTATCTGGCGCTTTCCTATGACCACCGCATCGTCGACGGCAAGGAAGCCGTGACCTTCCTGGTGCGCGTCAAGGAAGGGCTGGAAGATCCGCAGCGCGCGCTGCTCGATCTGTGATCCCGTTGTCGACGATGGTGCTCCTGCAATGATCCGGACCGTCGGACATGATGTGCAGTTCGCGCCATTGATCGCTTACCTCGGCCGTGTGCCGGCCATCCAGAAGAACGACACACCGTCAAACGGATTTGGCACGGGCACGGAGAGAGACGGATCATGGTGGGTGATTTTCTCGATCGACATTGGCCACAGGCTGGCATGGAACGTCGTTCAGGAATTTGGCCATGTTCTCAACGATCTGTCGGCGACCGAGAAACTGCCGACGGTGTTCTTCCCGAAATCGCCGCCGCCTTATCTGAACGGCGGCCCGCGGGATTATCTGTCCTGGGTCATCGAATGCAGGAACCCGTCCTTCAAGCCGAAGGACGCCGCTGAATGGCTCGAAGGTCGTCTGCCGCGGCCGGTCGACGACATGTCGCAATGGGAATCGACGGCTGACGAAGAGCCGAATGAATGAGAGAGGCGTGAGAGCATGAGTTACGACATCACCATCATCGGCACCGGCCCCGCCGGTTATGTGTGCGCCATCCGTGCCGCCCAGCTCGGCATGAAAGTGGCGGTGATCGAAAAGCGCGCCACCCATGGCGGCACCTGCCTCAATGTCGGCTGCATTCCGTCCAAGGCGCTGCTGCATGCCTCCGAGCTGTTCGCCGAAGCCGGGCATTCCTTCGCCAAGATGGGCATCGGCGTCTCACCGACGCTTGATCTCAAGCAGATGATGGTCTTCCGTCAGGAAGCGATCGACGGCAACACCAAGGGCATCGACTTCCTGTTCAAGAAGAACAAGATCACCCCGATTCGCGGCACCGCCAAGATCATCGCCACCGGCAAGATCGAGGTCGACGGCAAGGACATCGTCGAAACGAAGAACATCGTCATCGCCACCGGCTCCGACGTCGCGGGGCTGAAAGGCGTCGAGGTCGACGAGAAGCAGATCGTGTCCTCGACCGGCGCGCTCGTCCTCGACAAGGTGCCGGAGACCCTGGTGGTGATCGGCGCCGGCGTGATCGGCCTCGAGCTCGGCTCGGTCTGGGCGAGGCTCGGCGCCAAGGTTACGGTGATCGAATATCTCGACCGCATCCTGCCCGGCATGGATCTCGAAACGGCGAAGAATTTCCAGCGCCTCCTCACCAAGCAAGGCTTCACCTTCAAGCTCGCCAGCAAAGTGACGGGCGCGGAGAAAACCAAGACCAAGGTCAAGCTCAGTGTCGAACCGGCCGCCGGCGGCACGCCTGAGACGATCGAAGCCGATACGGTTCTGCTCGCCATCGGGCGCGTGCCGTACACCAACGGCCTCGGCCTCGATGAGGTGGGCGTCAAGCGCGACGGCAAGGGCCGGGTCGAGGTGGGGGATCATTTCGAGACCAATGTGCCGGGCATCTATGCCATCGGCGACGTCATCCGTGGCCCCATGCTGGCGCATAAGGGCGAGGACGAAGGCGTGGCGCTGGCGGAACTCCTCGCCGGCCAGGCGGGCCATGTGAATTACGGCGTCATTCCGAGCGTCGTTTATACGACACCGGAGATCGCCGCGGTCGGCAAGACCGAAGAGGAGCTCAAGGCGGAAGGCGTCGACTACAAGGCCGGCAAGTTCCTGTTCCTCGCCAATGGCCGCGCCAAGGCCAATCAGACGACCGACGGTTTCGTGAAGATCCTCGCCGACGCCAAGACCGACCGTGTGCTCGGCGCCCATATTCTGGGTCCGCAGGCCGGCGAGCTCATCCACGAGGTGGCCGTGCTGATGGAATTCGGCGGCTCGGCGGAAGATCTGGCGCGCACCACCCACGCGCATCCGACCCTGGCCGAAGCCGTGAAGGAAGCCGCGCTCGCGGTCGCGGGAAGAGCGATACATTCGTAGGCATCGGCGAGCTCTCTCACCGCCCAACACACCGTCATCCCGGCGAAGGCCGGGATCCATTTGACGTTCTCCACTGTGCGCGCTGATGGAATGTAGTGGGCCCCGGCCTTCGCCGGGGTGACGGACGGGAGGAGTGGGGTCTGCCTCCCCTCTATCGTCATCCCGGCGAAAGCCGGGATCCATTGGGCTGTTGCAAAAGAGCAGCCGTGCGTTACCTTACGGGAATGCGCGAGGAGAAGGTTCCGGCCGTCTATATTCTGGCGAGCAAGCGCTACGGTACGCTCTATATCGGCGTGACCAGCGATCTCTGCAGCCGTGTTGCTGCGCACAAGGAAGGCAAGATTCCGGGCTTCACTCGGCAATATGGCGTGAAGACTCTCGTCTGGTACGAGCTCCTTGGGTCCATGGAGGAAGCCATCAAGCGCGAGAAGCAGCTGAAGGAGTGGCAGCGGGACTGGAAGATCAAGCTGATCGAGAAGGTCAATCCGACTTGGCGCGATCTCTATGAGGAAACATGTGGGGCGTGGATTGAATAACTCTTCTCCCCTCCATCCGTCATCCCGGCGAAAGCCGGGATCCATTAAATTCCATCCGCGCGAGCGGAAGTGATTGTTC
>NNBT01003146.1_pt1 | contig 33282 bp, 34 predicted proteins | sample 1173831 | NCBI WGS metagenome assembly NNBT01 (sample SAMN07173936, study PRJNA388173) | plant metagenome | isolation source: symbiotic tissue sample KVJ10 | place: Norway: Troms, Kvaloya island | reverse complement strand
GGCGTTCCGGTGTAGCTAGCGACGAACATGTTGGTCGGCTTGTCATAGACTTCCTGCGGCGAGCCGATTTGCTGGACCACGGCCTGGCGCATGACCACGATCTTGGTTGCCAATGTCATAGCTTCGATCTGGTCGTGCGTGACATAGACGACCGTGGCGCCCAGCGTATGATGCAGCTTCTTGATCTCCGTGCGCATCTCGACCCGGAGCTTGGCGTCGAGATTCGACAAGGGCTCGTCGAAGAGAAATATCTTCGGGTTGCGCACCAGCGCGCGCCCCATGGCCACGCGCTGGCGCTGGCCGCCGGAAAGCTGGCTGGGCCGGCGGTCGAGCAGCGAGTCGAGCTTGAGCATGGCAGCGACGCGCTTGACCTCGGCGTCGCGCTGCGGCTTCGGTATGCGGCGCACGCGCATGCCGAAACTGATGTTGTCGGCGACATTCATGCTCGGATAGAGCGCATAGGACTGGAAGACCATGGCGATGTCGCGGTCCTTCGGCTCGAGGTCATTGACGATTTCGCCGTCGATGCGAATTTCACCGGCCGTCGTCTGATCGAGGCCTGCGATCATGTTGAGAAGCGTCGACTTGCCACAGCCGGATGGCCCGAGGAGCACGAGGAATTCGCCATGTTCGGCCTCGACATTCACGTCGCGCAAGACTTCGAGATGGCCATAGTGCTTGCGGACATTGTGTATCTGGAGCGATGCCATCTGTGCCTACCCTTTCACCGATCCGGCCATCAGGCCGCGGATGAAGTATTTGCCCGCAAGAATGTAGACGAGAAGCGTCGGCACCGCCGCCATGATGGCTGCCGCCATGTTCACATTGTAGGGCGACTCTCCGGTCGTCGTATTCACGATGTTGTTCAGCGCCACCATGATGGGAGCATTGATCCCGTAAGTGAATGAGGCACCGAACAGGAAGTCGTTCCAGATATTGGTGAATTGCCAGATCACCGAGACCACGATGATGGGCAGCGAGATCGGCAGGATGATGCTCCTGAAGATCAGGAAGAAGCCCGCCCCATCGATCCGCGCCGCGTTGATGAGCTCTTGCGGCACGCCGATATAGAAGTTGCGGAAGAACATGGTCGTGAACGGAAGCCCATAGATTGAATGGACGAGCACGAGCCCCCACAGGCTGCCGGAGAGGCCAAGCTTGCCGAGGAGCTGCGCCATGGGGATGAGGATCGACTGATAGGGCGTGAAGCATCCGAACATGATCAAGCCGAAGATCAGTTGATGGCCGCGGAACTTGAATTTGGTCAACGCGAAGCCGTTCAGCGCGCCAAGCAGCGTGGAGATGATGACTGCAGGAATGACCATGAAGAAGGTATTGTAGTAGAATCCGCGCACGCCGACGCATTCGACGCCGACGCAGGCCGATAGCCAGGCGGTCCGCCAGGGCTCGAGCGTCACCTCATGAGGAAAGGCGATCATGTTGCCGGCGCGGATCTCCGCCATGGGCTTCAGCGACGTCAGCACCATCACGATGAGCGGCAGCAGGTAATAGACGGCGAAGAGCGCCAGCAGCGCATAGATGAAGACGCGCCCCATGAGGCGCCGCCCGGCCCGGCGGCGCGCAGGTGGCCGGCCGGCCAACGCTGCCTTATCGACTGTTGCGAGAGTCATTGCGCAACTCGGAATAGATGTAAGGCACCATGATTGCGGCGACGGTGAACAGGATCATCATCGAGCTCGAGGCGGCGAGTCCCATGCGGTTCCTGCTGAAGGCGAATTGGTACATGAAGTTCGCCGGCAATTCGCTCGAGAAGCCTGGTCCGCCGCCAGTCAGCGCGACGACGAGGTCGAATGAGCGGACGGCTTGATACATCAGGACCACGAACACGGTCAGGAACACCGGCCGTATCATCGGGATCACGATGGCGCGATAGGTGAGAACGGCGCCCGCTCCATCGATCTTGGCCGCCCGGATCACTTCGCTGTCGACACCGCGCAGCCCGGCGAGAAAGACGGCCATGGCGAAGCCCGAGCTCTGCCAGACGCCGGCGATGACCAGCGTGTAGACGGCCATGTCGGGATTGACGATCCAATCGAAGCTGAAGGATGGAAAGCCCCAGTCGCGAACCAGCTTCTCAAGGCCGAGGCCGGAATTGAGTATCCATTTCCACGCCGTGCCGGTGACGATGAAGGATATCGCCATGGGATAGAGAAAGATCGTCCGGATCGCGCCCTCGGCCCTGATCTTTTGATCGAGGAGTATCGCCAGCAAAAGGCCAAGTCCCATGGCGAGCGGTACGAAAAGGCCGCCGAATATCGCCAGATTGGCCACGGCGGTATGCCAGCGATCGTTCGACCACAAGGTGAAATACTGATCCAGGCCGACAAAATCGTAGCGCGGCACGAGCTTTGAGGACGTCAGCGAGATGACGGCCGACCAGAGCATGAAGCCGTAGACGGCGACGGAGAGCACCGCCAGGGTCGGCGACAAGACGAGAACCGAGACGCTCCCCGCCACCCAGCGCAACAGCGGACTGGATTTGGACTTTACCGCCCGCGCGGCCTCATTTGGCCCGGACACAGACGCATCATGGTTCCTGGGTTTCGACCGATCCAGGGCCTTTACAATCGGCACAGAGGAGGCGTCTGTAGCATTCATTAGATCGATCTAACAATATCGTACATCGAATGTCAACGATCGTTAATCCGAGCCCCGCGGTCGCAAATGTCGATGGCTTCGGAAATATCCGCTACTTCAAGCAAGCACGCCGTTTGCGGCGGATTGCGCGCTTTTGATGACGCGCCGTATCTCTGTCGAGCCAGTCCTGTCCAGGTCAGCACCATTGGCCGGGATCCCAGAATTGGCCACCGGCAAGCGTCGCCCCAGAATGGCATCAGCACCACGTTCCCCGATCATGAGGGCGGCCGCATTCGTATTTCCGCTGACGAGCGTCGGCATGATCGAATTGTCCACCACACGAAGCCCGGAAATGCCGTGAACTTTGAGTTCGGTGTCGACTACGGATGATTTGTCACTCCCCATCTTGCAGGTTCCGGCGGGATGAAAATCCGTCTTCGACCATTGCCGCACATAATCTTCGATCTGGGCGTCTGTCCGCACATGCGCGCCGGGCAGGTGCTCGCCGTCGAAGATCTTGCCGAAGCTCGGCGCGGCCAGGATCTCTCGCGCGATCTTGAACCCTTCGATCCCGTCCTTCAGGTCCTGGGGCTCGGCGAGGTAGTTGGGGTCGATGAGGGGGTCGAGCAGAGGATCGGCGGATTGCAGACGGATTTCGCCACGGCTCTTCGGACGGAGTACCGCCGTGTTCAAGGTCATCCCATGGCCTTTGACGCGAACGCGCCCGTGATCGATAACATAGGCGGGCAGGAAATGCATCTGGATGTCCGGCCACTCGGCATTGCCGCTGGTCGAGACGAAGGCGCCGCCTTCGCAGACATTGCTGGTGATCGCGCCCGTGCCATAGAGGAGATATTGCAGGCCATGCCGCAACGCCCACAGGCCGCGGTCCTGCCCGTTATAGGAGACCGGCGCGTTGAGCCTGACGCAGCAATAGATGTCGAGATGGTCCTGCAGGTTCTTGCCGACGCCCGGAAGATCGGCGAGCGGCGTAATCCCGAGCCTGCGCAGATCGTCCGCGGCGCCGATGCCAGAGAGCATGAGAAGCTTGGGCGACCCGATGGCGCCGCTGGCGATGATGACCTCCCGCCTCGCACGCATGGTTTCAGGCCTGGCACCGTCGCCGCGGATGAGTTCGACGCCGACGGCCTTGCCCTTCTCGATGAGGATCTTCGTCACGCGCGTCCGGGTGAGAACGGAGAGGTTCTTGCGTGTCCCCTTCTTGCCGAGAAAGACCGTCGCCGAACTCCGGATGCCGTGGCGCTGGGTGACCTGATACAAGCCGACACCATACTGCGAGACGCCGTTGAAATCGTCATTATAGGGAACGCCTGCTTCTTGCGCCGCGCGGATGAATATCCGGGTGAGGTTTATGGGTCCGCGCTGGTCGGCGACACCCAAGGGCCCGCCGACGCCATGATAGGCATTGCGCAACCGCTCATTGTCCTCTGATCTCTTGAAATAGGGGAGCACGTCGCTATAGCCCCAGCCGCTATTGCCGAGCGCGCGCCAATGGTCGTAATCACGGGCATTGCCCCTGATATAGACCATGGAATTGACCGAGCTGCCGCCGCCGATGATTTTTCCCTGTGGAAAGAGGAGGCGGCGATCGTCGAGGTGGCGCTGCGGGACCGTCTGCCACTCCCAGCGGATGCGCTCGCCCGACAGGCGCGAATAGCCGGCCGGCCACCGGATCAGCGGCGAATTGTCTGTCCCGCCCGCCTCGGTCACTAGCACGTCGCACTGCACATCTTCGCTGAGCCGGCCGGCTACGGTGCACCCGGCCGAGCCGCCGCCGACGATGATATAATCAAACTCGCTGCCGTTCTTCTTCACTTTGCTCTCGCTCATCATCGTCCGGAAAAGCTGGTMCGGTCTCGGCCGATAGGCCGCGCCTCGCGCGCCATATCGCGCTCATCGCCTCCCTATTTACCGCACTTCGAGAATGGTTGCGCCGGAAGGGAGTTGTTTTCAAGTTCGCCTCCGGCGCAAGTATATGTCCGGCTCAGAGGGACTTGAGCCCCTTCACGATCTTATCGACGGCTTCTTTCGACGTCATGTTGGGGTCATGCGCGAAACCGGTGATGGCATCCTCGAAGACGCCGCGCACTTCGCGAGACTGAGCGTGGTTCTGGGCCAGTGACGGCAGCATGCCGCCAGACGCCATGGCGGCTTTGCGGTCATCGACCGCCATCTTGCCGCAGGTGTCGAATTTGTCGCCCGAAATATCGATCCGCGCGGGGATGGAGCCTTTGCGGATGTTGAACTCCGTCTGGACATCCGGATCCATCGTCAATTCGGCCATGCGCATTTGCGCTTTCTTCGCCGCCTCGTCTTTGACCGCGAAGAAGCCCCAGAAATCAGCAAGATATATGTAGGTTCCAGCCGTGCCGGGCGCCGGCACGCAATAATAGTCGGCGTCGGGCTTCTTGCCGGCGACCGTGAATTCGCCCTTTGCCCAGTCGCCCATGAAGTGGAAGGCGGCCTGGTCGTTGATGACCATGGCGGTCGCCAGATTCCAGTCGCGATTGGCATTGTTGGAATCGGCATAGCTCAAGACCTTGCGGAACGTGTCGAAGGTCTTGACCATCGTGTCGCTGGTGAGTGCCGCATCATCGAGCTTCTCAAAGGCGGCGCGATGAAAATCCTTGCCGCCGAGAGCGGTCGCGATGTCTTCCCACAGCATGAATTCCTGCCAGGGCTGTCCGCCATGGGCGATCGGGAGGACACCATCCGCTTTCATCTTGTCCGCCAGCGCGAAGAACTCGTCCCAGGTGGCCGGCGCCTTCCCGCCATACTGGTCGATGATCTTCTTGCTCACCCACATCCAGTTGTGCCGATGCATATTGAACGGCACGCCGTCATAGACGCCCTCATGCTTGGCAAAGGCCTGGAGCTCGGGCGACATGACCTTGTCCCAGTCCTGCGCCTTGGCAAGCTCGTTCAAATCGCCCAGCAGGCCCTCACCGGCATAGGATTTGATCTGCTCGCCGTGCATTTGCATGGCGGCTGGGGGATTTCCAGCGGCAATGCGCGCCTGCAGCACCTGGAGCGCATTGGTCCCCGATCCGCCGGCGACCGCTGAATCCTCCCAGGCGATCCCGTCTTTCGCCAGCGCATCCTTGAGCACGCTTAAGGCATTGGCTTCGCCGCCCGAAGTCCACCAATGCATGACTTCGACCTTGCTGTCGGCGCTGGCGATAGCGGTCTGGACGCCCAGCGAAAGGACCACCCCCGCGACACCGAACAATAGTCTTCTCGAAAACTCTGCAACCATGAACATAGCCTTTCCCGATATGACCGTTCCTCCGGTGGAAAGTTTAATCGCCGCTATTAGATCGATCCAATATCGCGGGCGATACCTCCTCTTATGGAACTGTACTTCATATCCTTAACACAATCCATTAGATCGATACAATAGACAAAATCGTATTGCCGTAGTGGCGCAAAAATTCAAGCCTGACTTTGGAATAAGCTGGACTACCTTCAATGGCGTAGTAATTTTTTCACTCGTATTCACCGCATACCTTTGTGCCTTGTGACTACTCTCAAATGCCCCCGTCTTAGAAGTGAGAGTCTTTCCTTGACGAAGGTCAATGCGTGACGGCTGAGTTTCGCTTTCAAAATTCAAGGCAACGTCTCTATCGTTCATACCGTGCTTCCTCGCGACCTCATTGAGAAGTCAAAAAGATGTCAAGAGGTAGAAAGGCGGTTACTATGAAGTTCGGTGCATCTACGATCTCACTTAGACGCAGATCCATGGCGACGCTGCAGATTGCATATGATTGTTGAGGATCATAGCCGCGAGACCCAATGTATTTTATCATATCTTGAATCGCGCGGCGCGCGGCGAGGGTCATGCTCTCAGACACATTGGTTCCATCATCCGCTAGCGACAGGCCGGTTACTGCCATATACTGTCGGTGGGACCTACTTTTTTCTGTGTAGAGGAACCGCACACTGGATATCCCCTCGGTTGCCGCTTTGCGTTTATGCAGCTGAAACCGAACCTTGAGGCTTGCGCAGATTTCGATTGCTGTGCCACAGACCTCTCCGTCCCCTTGAGCAAAGTGAGCATCGCCTGCCGAAAAGAGAGCCCCTGGAACAAGGACTGGAAAGAATACTTTGGCACCGATCCCGGTTTGTTTTATATCAAGATTTCCTCCATTTTCACGAGGCGGCCCGGTTCGAAGAGCTTCAAATCCGACCGAGCGGGGCAAAGCCCCCTCAGGTTCGATTGGAGGCGACCCAAATTCCCCTCTCTCCAGCGACTGTTGTTCACGAAATGCTGCCCGCTCGAGCAGGTCATAGTCCGGTGCGACTCCCATAATGCCCATAAATGGCTCTCCGGAAATCACGATCCCGGGCAGTTGGTCCGAGGTAGCGACGCCCGATTGAATATTCCACTTTACAAGATACCGATCCGGAAAAAGATCGCGCAAGAAGCCAAAATTAGGGGATACCGTCGTATAGCCAAATACATCCGGCTTTATGTCGAGAATCTCAACTTCCAGTAGGTCGCCGACTTCCGCCCCTTCTACATACACAGGGCCAGTCAGCGGGTGAACGAGATTGAGATCTGCTTTTTCGGCCTCTGGCAAAGTTGTCGATGGCGATATTTGACCGTCCATCGCATCCCGCGTTTCCAGCAGAACAGTTTCACCAGGCTTGCAGTATGCAATTGGCGGTATGGCTGGGTGCCATCGATTGTGCCCCTTCGTCGGCTCATATATCAAAGGTGTGCCAGGCTTTATTCTAATCTCTATATCTTCCACTGGCATGTTTGGCTCGTTCAAGATCACAGCATCAACGCAGACGGTTCCCATTGCTATCGAATAACAGCACCTTATCGACGGAAATATGAACCTGCACCTTGTCGCCGAATTGCGGTACTTTCTGTCGCTCCTCCACAACTATTCGCTCTCCAGTCGACAGCGTGCCGTATACATAGGATGTCGAACCTAGTTGTTCGACGACGTCCACAGTCATAAGTAAGGGGGCCTCTCCTTCAACACCAAAATGCTCCGGTCTAATACCAACTAGGACATTTTGCCCCGCACGGAGCTTCGACCGCAGATCGCGAGGACGGATAGTCGCGCCGCCATCAATCAATATTCCTTCCTCCGACGCGGTTGCATTGAATATATTCATCCGAGGCGTTCCGATAAAGGTCGCCACAAATGTGCTCTCAGGATCATGATAGAGGGATAGTGGACTGCCTACCTGCTCGATCTTGCCCTGTCTTAAAAGAACAACTATCTCTGCCAGTGTAAGCGCTTCCACTTGGTCATGAGTCACATAGATCATGGTGCCGCGAATTGATCGGTGGAGACGCTTGATCTCGGCCCGCAAGTCCGTCCGAAGCGCCGCGTCAAGATTGGAAAGTGGCTCATCGAAGAGGAACAGTGCTGGATCGCGCACCAATGCCCGGCCGATGGCTACGCGTTGTCGTTGGCCGCCCGAGAGATCTCGCGGACGGCGATCGAGAAGGGATTCGATCTTCAGAAGTCTTGCAACCTCCGCAACTTGCTGCATGGCTGTACTCCGACCGACGCCACGCATCCGAAGTGGAAAGCCGATGTTCTCAGCAACCGACATAGTCGGATAGAGTGCGTAGGACTGAAATACCATCGCCACGTCGCGCTCTCGCGCAGGCAGAGTAGTGACATTACGCTCACTGATCAGGATTTCGCCGGAGTCGATCGGATGCAAACCGGCGATAGCATGCAGCAGCGTAGACTTGCCGCAACCAGATGGGCCTAGGAGCACCACAAGCTTGCCATGGTCCACCTCTATCGAGATATCGTCGAGAACCCTGACGGCGCCATAGGACTTTGAGACAGACCTTATTGAAAGCTTCGCCATTTCCCCTCAACCTTTTACGCTGCCTAGTGTTAATCCGCGCACCATCTGGCCTTGAACCAAAAGGCCTAGCAAGATCATTGGCAGCATAATTAGGGTAGCAGCCGCCGTGAGCGCACCCCACTGTATGCCCTGGTATGTCAGGAAAGATGTTAGGCTCACCGGGAGCGTCTGAGTCGATCGCCCGCTGAGAACCAACGCGATGAAGAATTCATTCCAAGTGAACAGAACACATAAAATTAGGGTTGCAATGATGCCGCCACGCGCAGCTGGCACGTATACATGCCAGAATACTCGGAACTCGACGGCGCCATCGACTCTGGCAGCGTCGCGCAACTCCTTTGGAATATCATCAAAGAAGGTAATCAGCAGCGAAATTGCGAAGGGAACGTTGATGAACGTATAAGCCGCGATGAGAAGCCAATGCTGATCGACTGCACCTATGCGCCTTGCTAAGTAATAGATCGAAATAACAAACAACAAGGCTGGTGCGATCCGCAGGCTCAGAATGAATTTTTCTTTGGCGCGTCGCAACGGCGCCGGCTGCTGTGCCAGGCCATAGGCGGCAATTGAAGCAATCGCGATAGCAATCACCGCGGACAGTATGGAGATTACTAAGCTATTACCAAACGCCCGCAGAAAAACTGTATTAGACAGCGCGGTGCGGTAATTCTCCAGTGTAGGCTCGAAGAGCCACAATGGAGGCATTGCGAATGCATCCCGCGTCGTCTTGAAAGAGGTAACAACTACCCAGTAAAGCGGAAACAAGACGGCGAGCATAAGGGTCAGAACCCCCAGAAAGAAGAGTATCTTCTTAATCATGACCGCTCGACAGAAACCGGGAATAGAACGTTATACATTGTTAGAAGCGCCACATTGGTGAAAATCGTTAGGATGATTGCGATCGTCAAGGCGTAGGAGAGCTCGAAGTTTGTAAAGGCCGTTATATATCCATAATAATTCAAGGTTTCAGTTGATAGCGCGGGGCCACCACGCGTCATGATGTAAAAGAGATCAAAGGCCTTGATACTGTCGATAGCTCGGATCAACGCGACAATAGCGATGGCTCTGCGCAGCATTGGCAACAATACGAACCAGGTTACTTGCCACTCGCGGGCGCCATCCACGCGCGCAGCGTTCAGCGGGTCGAGAGGTGCCGACTCCGACGCTGCCATGACCAGAAGAACGACAAAGGGCGTCCATTGCCAAATGTCTGCAATGAGGATTGAGAACAGAGCAACCTGCGGGCTACCTAGCCAGTCAACCGGCCTAGCTACACCTAGGATCGAAAGCAGGTAATTTGCCATGCCGGCGGCTGGATCGAAGAGAAAGCGCCAAGTAAGACCGACCACAACGGGCGTCATTATGATCGGTACAAGCAGCAATGTTCGGACTAGCCTTTTCATCGCAAACTCGCGATCAAGGAAAAGCACTACAGCGAGCCCCAATGCGATTTCCAAAGCCGTGGCCAGAGTAGTAAATGCAACTGTCCGCCAAAGCGCTGATAATGCACGTGGGTCGCCGAAGAACTTAAGATAGTTGTCGAACCCGACGAACTTTGTTTGCCCTGCTCGTATCAACGATAGATCGTGCAGGGAGATCCACACCACAAAGATCGTTAATGCAGCCGATGCGATCGCCAGACAGACAACGATTGGCTGATAGAAACGCTGGGTGGGATCGGACGTCATGGCCGCTACGCTCCGGACTAGCTACCTTGTAAGAGCAGCATTGTTCGCTGAGTCGGCCTCCTTGAGCGCGTCGATCGCGGTAGCTGTGCCCGCCAGAACCTTGGAGACGGCTATTCCCGTATTGTTCATAATCTCGTTCGCTTGCGGCAATGTAGGCACGTATTCGGCATTTCCTTCATTGACCGCTTTAATCATCGTATCCTTGAAGGCGCCATATCGCTTTTCGAAGCTTTCGCTATTCAGGGCAGCCAGAGATGTTACTCCGGAGTTCGGCTCGAGGTCTAGTCGCAAACGATTATGAAAGAAAGCATTGCTTTTGGCGCGCAGACTTACTTCGGTCGTTCTCTCCCGATGATCCTACTTGGTCCGGTATTGGCGGCGATCGGTGGTATAGGTTTCGCACTATGGCTCGTGAACCGACATTAAGCTGTACAAAAGCGCAGCGGTATATTTGTCGGTCTGCGATCTTTGTTGCTGGTCGTTGGCACCTGGTGTGACGCCGATCGCCCAGAGCCGGATTGACCATTGCCGATGATATTGGCTTGCAGTTGGCGACGACGACAGCTGACTGTGGGTTGTCGTGATGACACGACCCGCTTGCACTATACTCGCCCTGCCCTCGCGTTGGCAGCCGGCGGCGGGGAAAGTGAAGGTGTACCGAGGCCGTCAAAAAGCCACACGCCGTTGGTGCCCATCGCCTCATTTCGCTGCGATAGTAGTCTCATCACTGCTGGGCATGGCGGCCACTGCTACGGAGTGCGCCAATGAATCTCGCTTATATATGCCTGAACCCAGCGACTGGGACGATCTGAATCGTACCTGCGTAAGGACTGGGCATAGTCTTCATCCTTGATTCGGACCATGGCGTCTGCGTTCGAGAGGACGCAGTACTCATCGTACGAGGTTCAATCATCTGGATACTTGAGCGGCTGCCGTATCGCCCCTTACATTTATCGCAATGCAGATTGTTGTCTCCTTTGCCCGAACGTAAGGTCACATGTTCACCATTCAGTATCCAGCAATGAGGACACTCTGTTCCATCCCCTCTTATAGGCGTGTATGAAATCAATCTTTCAGCTGCTCTGGCGCAGTTTTCGGCATCCCTCCTCAAGCCCTCCAGTTCGTGGCTCGGCTCACCTCGCTCAATGCGTCTCTCAAGCCTCATCATATTGGCAAGCAAACGAACCCGCCGCACTGCCTGCTTGCTCGCCACTCTCGCCGCTTCTCTCAGGAGCGCACTTTCTATCTGCATGGGGCACCCATCATTATGCGCGCACCTCCTGGCGCTGGAAGATAACGTAAGCTGAGGCAAAGAGGATCACCATGGCAGCCACAAGACCAGAGAGCTGCGGCCAGACGATCAGCAGGCTTTGGAGCGTGGGCAAAGGCGCATTCAGGACTGCGCCCTCGATCTGATCATAGAACAAAGGTCCGAGCGCGCGAGCGGTCGGATCGAGCAACATAACCGTCACTTCCGCATAAAGCGTCTGGGGCGAAAGCCGGGCAATCGCTTGGCGCCATTCGAACTGCGAGAGCGCGCTCATCGGATCGAGTGGGTCAAGCGGCGCGATGATACTCGCAACCAGAGGTGCGATCATGCTCCAGAAGACGCTAAGAACCAGCCAGATCGACAGCGCGGCAAGCGCCGACGTCGCGGGTGCCCTGATGATTGCCGACAGAGCGATCGCCAGGGCCAACCACACGCCGGCATAGGCGAGGGTCGCGAGAAGAAAAACGAGACTGCGGACGATGTCACCTCCCGAGGGTGGTAGTCCGAGGAACAGGATGCCGAGGCCGATCATCAATAGCCAAAGCGTCAGAAGCGCAATAGCGATGACCAGCAAGCCACCCAAGAATTTCCCGAACAGAACGGCGTCGCGATAGATCGGCTGCGCCAGCAGGCGGCTCATGGTGCGGCGGGCGTACTCGCCATTGATGGCATCGAAACCGAGTGCGATGGCGACGAGAGGCAAGAGGAAGCCGAGGAAGGCGGCGAAGGAGGGCAACGGCTCGCGCGCCACCGTGAACAGCTTGAGGAAGAGATAGGGATCTTCCGCGGTCGTGGCGGTGATCCGCCCGATCGCGCCATAGACTGCTCCTACCGCAGTCAACAACACAAGCAGCATGATCATATGCATGCGCGCGCTAGACATGTGGTCAGCAGCCTCCTTGAGCGTCACGACGCCCACGCCCTTTAGAGGCGAACCTTCACGCCGCATCGGCAACCTCCCTGAAATAGCGGTCATAGGCTTCATCTAGGCGGGCGCGGCGCAGCTCGATGCACTTCAGCGACCCGCCCGCCTCCACGACAAGGCGGGCAAGATCGGAGCGAACGTCGCGCGTCGCCTCGACCTGCCAGTGCCCATTGCCGTTCGAAGCTACGGACTTGACGCCATCGGCAACCGCTGCGATCTTGCCGAGATCGGCTCCATAGGCTTCGACATCGACGACATAGGCTCCCCCGCCGATGCGTGTCGCCAGTTCCTCAATCGTGCCGAGAAAACCGATGCGGCCCCGGTTGAACAGCGCGATGCGATGGCAGATTGATTGAACGACGTCCAGCATGTGCGAGGACAAAAGTATGGTCATGCCGTCGCGATTGAGCTTCATGATCAGATCGAGGAGCTCTTTCGTCGACTGCGGATCGAGGCCGGATGTCGGCTCGTCAAGGATCGCGACCCGACAATCGCGCATCAAAAGCTCTGCGATGCCGAGGCGCTGTCGCATGCCGCGCGAATAGGTAGCGACCGGCCGGTCGGCCGCATCCGACAGCCTCACATTCTCGAGCGCGTTCGCGATGCGCGTGCGCGCCAGATCGCGCGGCATTCCGGCGAGGCGCGCGGTGTAGCTCAGATTCTCGCGGCCGGTCATGGAGTCATAGAAGCCAACAGTATCCGGCAGATAGCCGACTTCCCGCTTGACCTCCAAGGGCTGGCGCAACGGGTCCTTGCCCAGGATGCGTACAGTGCCGCCGCTGCTCTCGGTCAGGCCGAGCAGCATCAGGATCGTGGTGGTCTTGCCGGCCCCGTTGGGCCCAAGCAGGCCGATGACCTCGCCCGCTTTGACTGTGAGGTTGATGCCAGCGACGGCGAGGACCGCGCCATAGCGCTTGCTGAGCCCATTCACTTCGATGACCGGAGTGCTCATCTGCGTCCGTACCTCATCACTGCGCCCGCCAGAACGAGGACCGCGACGCCGATGACCCCCAGGCCAGCAATGCCCCAGACCGTAGAGGTCTTGACCGTGGTGCGGAACTGGACATCTTCGGCGATGGGACCGCCTGTGGCACGGAGGTCAACCATGTAGTCGCCGGCGACAGCACGTTCGGATGGCGTGATCTTGACTTCGACCGGATTGCTCGCTCCTGGCGCGAGATTGACGACCTGCTTCGGATCGAACTCCACCTTCCAGCCGGAGGGCGGAGTTGCCGAGAGCTCAAGATCGGTCGCGGGTGCGCTGCCGCTGTTCACCAGGGTGAAAGTGAAGGTCGATCCCTGCCCCGCCGTCGCCTCGCCCGAAAGCCGTTCCTGCGGGCCGATGATCTGCAGCTGTGGCTCGCCGGTTACCTCCACGCTGAGCTCGGTCGAGGCGTTCTGGTTGCCACCTGAAACCTGGAAGGTAACCGGATAGCGGCCAGCGGGCGCGGCGCGCGAGGGCGTCACGTCTAGAGTCACCGTTTCGCTTGCATCCGCAGCAATGGGGAGGCCGGTGATCTCCTCGGAACCATACCCCTTCTTGAATCGCGCCCGAAACCCCTCCGGCAGCTGCGCCGCGAGATTGAACAGCCCTTCTTCGGTGCCTTCGTTTGTGACCTTGATCTTGAAAGAGAAGGTCGAGCGCGCCGTACCGCGCAGTGCAGGCAATTCCGACTCGAGCTTCAATCCCGCGGACGCAGTTTCTTCACGGGCGACCTGCACCTCGAGCGGAAGGCTGATGGTGCTGTCGGCCGTCCGTGCTTTGACCTCAAGAGCATGGCGCTCGCCCATCGCCGCCTTGGTGGGCGGTGTCAGCTCGAGGGTTAGCCGTTCGGTCGAATCCGGTCCCACGATCGCCGCATAAACCTGGTTGCTGCCGCCCTTGAGCTTCCATTTCCAGTCCTGCGGCACGCCCGTCACTTCGAGGTCCGCGCGCTGCGGCGGCAGGTTCTCATTGCGCAACGTGAGCGATATTGATTCGGTTTCACCGGGCGAGATCGCAAGCCTTGGATAAGGCGTCGTCAGCCAGAATCCAGTGAGCTCGGCGGGCGAGTTAGCAGCCTGCTGCGCCATGGCGGGTGTCATCAACAAGAACGCCAATATTGCGCCAATAATCCCTTGTTTCGTCGTCCTCATTGTCTACTCCCTACGATTTCCTAGTCCTTGTCTTCGTCTGGGGTTCCTCATCCGATCGCCAGGAAAAAGCGCGTGCCATCACGCATCAGATCGAACGCGATCGTTCCTCTTACGCTCTGCAATGCTTTGCGTAGATCGGACGTTGTCGCGACAGGCTTGCGATTGACAGCGACGATGATGTCGCCTTCGCGCAGGCCAATCCGGCTTGCTGGGGTGCCAGGTTCGACCGCTGCTACGACGACTTTGCCGCCACTATCCTCAAAACTCGCACCGGCGAGGCTCCGGGGAAGCATTGCGGAAAGAGCCGCGCTATCGAACCGTTCTTCGATGCGCACTTTCGTCATGCCGGGCTTACCGTCGCGACGATACTCGAGGGTAAGATTGGATCCGAGAGGCGCCAGGCCGATTCTGTTGCGGAGATCGGTCGCCCCAGACACTTTTTCGCCTTCAAGGGCCACGATGACATCGCCCGCCTGGAGACCGGCCATCGCCGCCGGTGAGCCTGCCTCCACGTTGCCAATAACTGCCCCCCAATCCTCCTCCTTCAGGCCCAGCGCATCGGCAAGATCGGGGGTCAGATCCTGGACCGCGATACCGATGCGCCCTCTCCGCACCTCTCCATGCTCGATCAATTGCCTCATCACTGCGGCGGCCATTTCGATCGGTACTGCGAAGCCGATCCCAACATTGCCGCCGGCGGGCGCGATGATTGCGCTGTTGATGCCGATAAGACGGCCATCCATGGTTATGAGCGCGCCGCCGGAATTGCCTGGATTGATGGACGCGTCGGTCTGGATAAAATCCTCATAACCTTCGATATTGAGGCCGCTGCGGCCGAGCGCGCTCACGATGCCGGAGGTCACCGTCTGACCCAATCCGAACGGGTTTCCAATCGCTACAACGCTCTCTCCAACCCGCAGTTCGCCTGAGTCGCCCAGGGGAAGAGCGGTGAGATTTTCGGTCGGGATCTTCAGCACCGCGATGTCGGTCGCCTTGTCGCTGCCCACGAGCTCTGCCGTGAAACGGCGCCGATCCTTCAGCGTAACCTCGATTTCGCTCGCTTCGGCAACGACATGATGATTGGTAATCACATAGCCTTTGGCGGCATCGACAATGACACCGGACCCAGCACTCAAGCGTGGCTGCTGCCGCGGCAGATCGGGCAGATTGAAGAAGCGCCGAAAGTAAGGGTCATTGTAGAGGGGATTGCTCTCCGTGTGCGACAGGGACAGCACGGCGATATTGACGACCGCGGGCGTCGCCCTTTCGAGTACATCCGGGAGGGATGGTGCCTGGAGCTCGGCCGAGCGCTGGACCTGTGCGATGACTGCCGCGTTGTCAACAGGCAGCATGAGCGTCAGAACAATGCCAAGTGTTCCTAAAATCCGGCAAGAGTTCATCGTCGTATTCCACCCAAACAGGTCACGACGAAAGACGCGCAAGCCGGCGCGCCAGACGCGTGACGGTCGTTGCATAAACTTAGGTCGTCGCATGGCCCGCCCCCGGCTCCCGGAGGCGGGCAAGGTCAATGGCGATCAGAAGTCCATTCCGCCCCCGGGCGGCATCGCCGGCGCCGCTTCCTTCTTCGGCTTCTCAGCGATCATCGCTTCGGTGGTCACGAGCAGCCCGGCAACCGACGCAGCGTCCTGCAGGGCGGTGCGCACCACCTTCACCGGATCGATGACCCCTTGCGCATAGAGATCGCCGAACTCGCCAGTTTGCGCGTTCCAACCGAAGCCGAAGGCGCTGTTTTCACGGAGCTTGCCGATAATGATGGAGCCCTCGGCCCCGGCATTCTCCGCAATCAGGCGCGCCGGCGCCTCAATGGCACGGCGAACGACCTCGACGCCATACTTCTGATCAGCGTTGTCAGTCGTGACCTTGTCAAGGGCCTTGGCAGCACGCAGCAGCGCCACGCCTCCGCCAGGAAGAACGCCCTCTTCGACAGCCGCGCGTGTCGCATGCATCGCGTCGTCAACCCGGTCCTTCCGCTCCTTGACCTCGACCTCGGTCGAGCCGCCGACCCGGATGACCGCCACACCGCCGGCAAGCTTCGCCAGCCGTTCCTGCAGCTTCTCGCGGTCATAGTCCGAAGTCGTTTCCTCGATCTGCGCCTTGATCTGATTGATGCGGGCGTCAATATCGCGCTTCGCACCCGCGCCATCGACAATGGTCGTGTTCTCCTTCTCGATGGTTACCTTCTTGGCCCGCCCGAGCATCTCGACTGTGACATTCTCGAGCTTGATACCGAGATCCTCAGAGATGGCAGTACCACCTGTGAGGATGGCAATATCCTCAAGCATGGCCTTGCGACGATCGCCGAAGCCTGGCGCCTTGACCGCTGCCACCTTGAGGCCGCCCCGCAGCTTGTTGACCACGAGTGCCGCCAGAGCTTCGCCTTCGATGTCCTCCGCAATGACGAGCAGTGGCTTGCCCGACTGCACGACGGCTTCCAGCAGCGGGAGCATGGGCTGGAGACTGCCGAGTTTTTTCTCGTGGATCAGAAGGTAAGGGTCCTCCAGTTCGACCCGCATCTTGTCCGGATTGGTGATGAAGTAGGGCGAGACATAACCGCGGTCGAACTGCATGCCTTCCACCACTTCCAGCTCGGTCACCGCGGTCTTGGCTTCCTCGACCGTGATCACGCCCTCATTGCCGACCTTCTGCATCGCCTCGGCGAGGAACCGGCCGATTTCGGCATCGCCATTGGCCGAAATCGTTCCGACCTGGGCGATCTCGTCGTTCTTGGTCACTTTGCGGGCATTGGCCTTGAGCTCCGCCACGACGGCGTCAACCGCCTTGTCGATGCCACGCTTCAAGTCCATGGGGTTCATGCCCGAGGCCACGGCCTTGGCGCCCTCCTTGACGATCGCCTGAGCGAGGACCGTCGCCGTCGTGGTGCCGTCGCCGGCGATGTCACTGGTTTTCGATGCGACTTCGCGCACCATCTGGGCGCCCATGTTCTCGAACTTGTCTTCGAGCTCGATTTCCTTCGCCACCGTCACACCGTCCTTGGTGATGCGCGGTGCGCCGAAGGATTTATCGATGACGACGTTGCGGCCCTTGGGGCCCAAGGTTACCTTCACTGCATTTGCGAGAATGTCGACCCCGCGCAGCATCCGCTCACGCGCGTCGCTATGAAATTTGACTTCCTTGGCAGCCATTTGATCACTCCTTCTAAGGCAGCTTCATTGACTGAATCGTTTTGTGCCAGGTCAGGCCGCCCGCTTTACGGGCTCCTTCCCGTCGATTACGCCCATGACGTCGCTCTCCTTCATGATGAGCAGCTCTTCGCCATTGAGCTTGATCTCGGTGCCGGACCACTTGCCAAACAGGATGCGATCACCCTTCTTGACGTCGAGCGGCTGAAGCGCGCCCTTGTCGTCGCGCCCGCCGGGGCCGACGGCCAGGACCTCGCCTTCCTGCGGCTTCTCTTTGGCGGTGTCTGGGATGATGATGCCGCCTGCCGTTTTCTCGTCGGCATCGATGCGGCGGACCAGGATTCGGTCATGCAATGGACGGAACGTCATATCGTTCTCCTCGTTTGGACAAACAGATTGTTGAGAGGTTCCACCGCCCAGCCCACGGGGGCCGCGGCGGGTCCGCGACACCTCATCGGCATCGCGTGCTTATCGAGCTAATTTGCCGTGGCGCGATTTCAAGAGGTCAGGCAAAAAATTTTAGCACTCAGCCGAAGAGTCTGCCAGCAATGAGGGCAGCAAAGGTGAGTGCTGGAACCCTCGAAGAGGGAGTCTGTTATTGTAAACCTGCTTGCAAGGTAGAGGGACGAATGGTCAGCAAAGAATTCCTGCTTCGCATGGACGGCTACGGTCTCACCACGGCCGAGATCCATTACCACCTTCCCGATTATCCCGGTCTGCTGCAACTTTTCCTATGGCAACACTACGATCTGGCACCGGAATTCCCGACACTTAAGGGCTTTCTCCGCTATTGGGAGCGGGAGATCGAGGGCACGCTTCACTCGGTGCGCATAGCCCATCACAGCCTCGTCGAACCGGCGGAATGGCGCCATGTCGGCAAGGAAATTACCCTCCAGTGAGCGCGGCCAACTCCGGTCCACCCAGGGCAACATCAGACAGAAAGGCCGGCCCGATGTCGGACCGGCCCACAAGCCTCATGCCGTCGAATAAGGGCGGGTCGTGGTGAACCAGAGGCTTGCCACGGCAGCACCCAGTACGAGAATCCCCGCGACGACATGGGCGGTGGCGGCCGGCGAGACAGCCGAGAAGCCCAGCGCCCAAGGCGAGATCAATGACCAGAGGCCGAATACGCCATTGATCCATTCTTCAGCCTGGTGATATGCGAAGAGCGCGATCATGCCGATCACCGCGATAGCCCCACCGACAAGCCCGGCATTCCACGCAGCTGTGGTCTCGGCGGCAAAACCGAGATACCAGGGCGACAAGGCAAGGCCCAGCCCGGCCACGATGCTCAGCACATCGAAGGCCGACTGGTTATTGAGAGACAGTTGTTTCACCATGGTCCTTCTCCTGTTGGATGAGTTGCATCATCACTTGCCGTTTCCCACGAGGGGAAACGGACGCGATAGCGCCCCGACGCACGGGCGCTGTCGCAGAGCTTGCGCTTCGGGGGCGTGCGCCGCCGAGCCTCAGGAAGGGCGCAAGCTCTTCCCGGCTGAATGCACGCCCGGCTATTTCCTGAAGCGAGACTTCGGTTGCTTTTTCGCCTGACCGCGTAAGCCTCGGCCGCTCACCACGCAGCAATGCCCGACTGCGCGCCGCAGCGGCAAGCGCCAGGGAGAACCGATTCGGCACTACCTGCTGGCAATCGAAAACAACGAAGGGGTCCATAGCCGCACCTCACGTCTCGATCACATAGGGCAGACCTTGCCGTTCGGCGTACCGAATGGCCGATCCGAGCGTCGGAAACTCGAGTTCGACCTCGTTCATCATGTCATCGCTGCCCGTCCACCCCATGAGCGGTTCGGCGAAGGGCGCGCTGCGTCTCTCAAAGCTGAGACGCCAGCCTTTGGGCCGCGCCTTGGCCGAGGTCATTGGAGACCGTGCCGGCTTCCAGATCCGGGCGACCGCATCTTCAGGGAACGTGGAGCGCCCCATGGGCAGCGGCGCACCCGAACTATCATTGGCGGGCCATCCCGCCGGAAGAATGATTGTGTTTGTGTGTTGACTGACAATCTCCATCATTGCTGATCCCTCCCAATTTTGGCGAAGGACGCAGCCGGCGGCGGTCGAAAGCCCGCCGCCGGCCTCACAAGACTCAGCTCTTGATCGCGATGCGCTTAATTTGCGACTGCGCCTTTTCGCTCTTAGGCAGCAAGACATGCAGCACGCCGTTTTTGAAGCGCGCCTCGACCTTGTCTTCTTCGACGTCGACCCCGAGCGGGATGCGGCGCTCGAAATGGCCGTAGAAACGCTCCGAGAAGCGTCTATCCTTGTCTTCAGTTTCGGACTGCTTCTCGCCTTTCAGTGTCAGCACGCCGTCGCTCAGCAGAACTTCCACGTCCTTCTCGTCGAGGCCGGGGATCTCCGCTGTGACTTGGATGTCTTTGTCCGTTTCGGAGATCTCGACATTCGGCCAGGATCCGTTGAAGGATGAAAGCGATCCAAAGCTCGGCAGCTGGGTGTCGAAGCTGCGGAAGACGTCATCGAACAGGCGGTTCACTTCGCGGTGGAGCGAGAGAAACGGGCTACGTTCCTCTTCGCGATAGGTAGTCGGGGCCGTGGAATTCCGGCCCCAGGGTATGAGAGCACGTACATTCATGGCTTCCTCACTTCTGTTTCTCTGTCAAAGTTTGTTCCCAAGCGCTGGGCTCATCGCCCAGCGCCCTGCGCACGAAGCGCGTCCGGAAGAACTCAGGCTGCCTGCTTCCCGGCTTCTATCCGCTTGGTCTGGACCTTCGGAGGCGACCCGGTGGATGCAACCGAGATGCGGCGCGGCTTCATCTCCTCGGGAAGCTCGCGCTTCAGCTCGATCGTGAGCAGGCCGTTTACCAGACTTGCGTCTGAGACCTTCACATGGTCCGCGAGCTCAAATCGGCGCTGGAATGCGCGACCGTTAATGCCGCGATGGAGGTATTGTCCGTTGTCCTCGCCGGTTTTCTCGCCCGACACAACGAGCATGTTCCGCTCTTGGGTCACGGTCAGTTCGTCTTGGGTAAAGCCGGCCACCGCCATCGTAATGCGATAGTCGTCCTCACCGATCTTGGCGATGTTGTAAGGCGGCCATTTATCGATCGATTCGACGCGGCTCGCGGCCTCGAGAGCGTCCAACACTCGGTCAAAACCGATGCTCGACCGGTACAGTGGGGTGAAGTCAAAGGTGGTTCTCATAGCCACATCCTCCTTGGAGCAACATGGATACAGGGTTTCCCATCGTGGATGCCTTCCGGCACCCTCCGACCGCGCTGGCCCCGCATTGGGCGGCCCGCGCTCCTACGATTTAGTTAGGCTTGTTGGCGGTTCAAGAGGGCCCAGACTGGTTAAGCCGTTGTTATCACTTTGACCGGCCCCGGGCGGTCGAGAACATCGACGACGACTTGCGACCCGGACCGCTTAGCATCACGTCAGCAGTAGTCCCGTCAACAACGGTGAGGTTTCGAAGCGTGACCTCACCGATGAAGTCCGGCAACTTCGGATCCTCGAAGGTAAGATGCACCCGCGCGGGGTCGAAGCCCCAGGCCGAGACGAGATTGCAAAAGGTAAAGGGGTGCGGCGGCGGGGTAGTGGGTCAGTCTGAAATCTGAGTTTCTAGAATCTCAATTTCAAAGACCAAGGCGGTTCTCAGCACCTGACGGGATTGAGCGTCTCTGACCAGCACAGCGAGCTCCCGTCGAACGCTGCCAGGGAGTATGTCACGGGCCAGATCGGCCAGACTGCGCGCGGCTTCAGTCTTAACGGCTTCGAGACTTGAGAATTCAAGTCCTACGTCATCAATGATAACCTCATCGCCATCATGAGTGTCGAAGTAATAGCGCGGCATATCAAAGAATCCTTTTCCTATAAGGCCCACGCTTACGGTCAGTCTGGCCTCCTCGGCCTCGACAAGCGCAACGATGTCGCCGATCTCACAAAGTTGCTTTGACACGCCAGCCGCCATGGCGGGCGACATGGCGCAGCTTCGAATGGATGCGGACGAAATTATAATACATCATGTGGAGCGCCACGGCATAGGCATGGTTCTCGACCTACTTTGAAAGGCATTGGTCAGGCGAGTAAAGCGCCGCATATGCATGCGCACGGTCAGGTTCGACCCTTCGACATATGACGTGCTGACGTGGGCCGAGATCGAATGCACCTTCGACGGCTTCGAGGTAGGGCCCTATGGCGGTCACTGGTCAGTTGCACCCGATTGGCGAGCCGGTCGCGCAAATCGTCTCGGCAAGGGCTATCGGTCCTCTGGCAAGCTCACCATCCGCGCATGGAAGATCGCGTCATAACGGTCCTTCCAGCCCTGATTGACCAGCTCGCTCGGATTCCGGCGGCCAGGTTCCACGAAGCCGTCCCCGTCCCGATCGCCGTGTTCTTCCGGTCGCTTGGGGCGGTCTTGAAGAGACTCCGAGGCGCACTAAATCATCTTCCAATCGAGCCCCAGCCAGATCGGCCGCGGGAAAGTGTTTTCTGTACTTATCAGGAGGAGGAAATGAACAGCACCTATTTCGAAGTGCCAGTTATAGTACTGGTTGGCCTGGGCTTTCCGAGGAAGGTCGAAAGCGCGATCGAAGCCTATCAACTACTTTCAGACATGCGGCTAACGACGAGCAAGGCAGCACATAAGGTGGCGATGCAGGCATGCAAAGCGGCCATCGATGGAACGATCGATCCCGAGACCGCCAAGTCCGCATTTGTCGCGTTCGCTCGCCGCAATGCCATGCTGGTATCGAACGATCCTCCTTCAGAACCGAACCGAGCGTGGAGCTCCCCGGCAAAGGTACGAGGGCAGGTCAGAACGAAACTACTCCCTAAGCCAATTCCTGCGACGACTTGAAGCCAATTAGCGCGTGACCTACATCAGCCTAAGCATCGGAGCTAAAGGCATGCTGGCTGTGGAGTCCGCTTCTGTTTCTACGCTCCGAGTAGGCGCGCTCGATAAGGCCCGAAGCCAGGCACCCGTCGTGCCATGGAAAGGCAGACGCATGAGGGCGACGACAATGGCAAAAGTTGAAAATCCAGACGACAATGCGACTGGTTGGGCTACTGTCTTGGTACCCCCGACGCTTGTCAGGGCCTTAGATCGTTATATCGTTGAGGAGGCTCCTAACATGAGCCGGCCCCAGGCCATGTGCCGTGCATTGCAGGACTGGTGCACCGAAATGGGTTACCTGTCATGTAATGGCATGGATGCTGATTCGGATTGAGGCCAGGACGAGCGGTACGACTTAACACACCAGCCCGGGCTGCCGTCAAAACGAAGATCTTCTCTCTGTTCAGTATATTCCTATTTCTAGAAAAGTTCCAGTCTCGGTTTGGTCCGGCTCAAAAAATTTTTGCGGTCGGGACTTGAACTCATAGCTACCTGAACTAGATCGAATTTCACCGGGCTTGTCATCGGGTTAAGCCCGGGGCGGACATCCCGATGCGCTGCTCGTACCCATGTTGCTCAATGGAGGATATGGCTATGAGGAATTTCGACTTTTCAACCTTATCACGCTCGAGCGTCGGCTTTGAGCCTCTATTCAACCTCATCAATGAAGCTCAGAAGCGTTTTGACGCGGAAGGCGGTTTCCCGGCCTACGACATCATCCGGAAAGACGAATCAACCTATTTGATCCGATTGGCGGTTGCGGGGTTCTCGGAAGATGAACTCACCATCACTGCCAAACAAAATCTCTTGACCGTTTCCGGTCAAAAGAAACCGGATGAAAAGCACCAGTACCTGCACGAAGGCATCGCCGGCCGGGCCTTTGAACGACACTTCAGCCTTGCCGATCATGTCGAGGTACGCGGGGCCTCTTGTGACAACGGCATTCTCGAGATCGAGCTCCATCAGGAAATTCCGGAAGCAGCAAAGCCCCGGAAAATAGCTATCAACGGTGGAGCATCGGCCAAGCTCATCAACTGATGGGAGGTCGTGATGCGAGGCATGTATCCAATCCGGAAAACCGCGTGCGAGCTGGACCTTGATGACATCCTGAGGCCCGCTGATGCGTTCGCACATCCCCAGGAAGTTGTCTGCGACCCAGATTTCACCGTAAACGAAAAGCGAGCCATCCTGGCATCGTGGGCCTCCGATGCCTGCGCCGTGGAGGCAATGCCGGGCTTACGAAGAAATCCAGCCGGTCGGACGGTAACGTTCGACGAGATCATGGATGCTCTGAAGGAATTGGACGAGGAGGCTAGACGAGGGATGAAGCGAACGCCGTCGTATCGTCGTTTGGTGAGACAGGGAGATGTTCTTTAATTTAGAGATGGCCTTTCCCTAGATCGTCACCAATAGAGCATTTAAGCCCGCTGTTCCTACGCAGGGAGTGGCGGGCTTCCTGGTCCCGTATTCGTGGCATGAACCTACCCAATCACTTGCTCAGAGAAGCTGGCAAACTCGCCAGCAGCCAAACCGTCCGTCGTGTTGAAATATCCGCCGACATAGGTCGGCTCGAAGGCCGTGGAGCGCTTACCGAGGATGAGAAAACCCGTTTGGACGAACTGAGGGCAGAGCTCGACGTATGTAGCCAGGCATTACCGAGATTTTCTAGCTACCGGCCGTGGAAAGAAGCCGAGCCGAATTGTCCTCATTGTTGGATTATATATGGAGAACATTCTCCGCTTCGTCTTGGCGCCGACCCGGATACTTATGAATGCGGCACGTGTCGAATACAATACCCATGAAGCTTGGCGTCAGATGATTTTGGGGCTTTAGAGGAGCCGAACGCCAGCAATTCGTTCGCCGGATTAGATATCACTCCAGAGTGCCGTCAGACTTGGTTTAGGTCTGTTCGGAAGTGCTCAGAAGGTCCATTGTCTAATCGTCCAGGGGATATTCGCATCTTCATGACGGCCGCATCGAGATCGACAACAATGCTGCCGAGCGCTCGATCCGCGCTATTGCGCTCGGTCGCAAGAACTATCTCTTCGCCAGATCTGATGCCGGTGGCGAACGCGCCGCCGCCATCTATTCGCTCATCGAGACCGCCAAGCTCAACGACATGGATCCCGAAGCCTATTTGCGCGACGTCCTCGCCCGCATCGCCGACCACAAGATCAACCGCGTCGGCGAGCTGTTGCCGTGGGCTTGGAAGAGCACAGATCCTGTCAATACATAATATCAGGTGCAAATACGGTCGAGCGTCCTCGGAAGTTCGGTGTTATCATTGCGCGTTAGTAAGAGCGGAGAGAGGCGCCAATGTTGAGGAGACTCGCGCTTGTCGGCATAGCCGTGGTCGCCATACTCGCCGTGACCGCTTATGCCGCATTCCAGTTCAGTCCCTGGCCATCTGTGCTGTTGATCCGTTACTCCTTCGACAAAGGCGGAGCGGAGGCCGCAGCGTCGATCTCGCATCTCGTACCTAAGGATGTTTCCGTACAGCGCGCCCAGAGCTACATTCCCGGCGATCCCGACGCCCTGTTCGATGTGTTCGCCCCCGGCAATATACGGACGCCTCTTCCTGCGGTCGTCTGGGTGCACGGCGGTAGCTTTGTCGCCGGCACGCGCTCGGATTTGTCGGGTTACCTGCAGATCCTGGCCGCGCGCGGATTCGTGACGGTTGCCATCGACTATTCGCTCGCGCCATCGGCACGGTTTCCGACACCCGTGCGGCAGACCAATGCAGCGTTGGCGCATGTCATCGCCAATGCAAAGCGTTTCAACATTGACCCTCAGCGCATCTTTTTGGCAGGCGATTCTGCCGGCGCGCAGATTGCTGCGCAGACGGCGCTCTTGATCTCTGACGCGAACTACGCCCGGCGGATGGGAATGGACCCCGGCATGAAGCGGGCGTCGTTGCGCGGGGTAGTGCTCTTCTGCGGCCCCTATGACCCGACCACCATGAATTTCGAGGGGGCGTTCGCCAATTTCATGCGCACGGTTATCTGGTCCTACGTCGGCACCCCCAATCCGCACGATGCGCGCGTGGCGGAAATATCGGTGACACCGCACGTTACGGCCGCATACCCACCGGTCTTCATTTCCGTGGGCAACGCCGATCCGCTCGCAGCGCAATCGGTGGCGCTCGCGGAAGCGCTGCGCGCTCAGGGTGTCGAGGTCGATGCTCTGTTCTTCCCGAACGACCACCGTCCGCCGCTCGACCACGAATATCAGCTCCTGCTCTCGACCGACGCGGGCCGCCTGGCGCTCGAGCGAACGGTCGCGTTCCTGACGGCGCACGCGAAGTAACCACCGCCCGGCGTTGCCTGAGTGAAGTGCAAGCTTCGGACGCTTACTTCGCATCCGCAACGTTCGCAGCAGATCGCATGAATTGGACCCGGTACCGGCGCTAGGACTGAATGCCTGCCATCTATTATCCAGCAGTAAGGGCACTCCAGCGGGCGTTGATGCAGGTGCGGCTTGTATTGCTCCAGGCGTCCTTCGGCGGCCGCGACAGCTTCCTGTTCGCGGATCAAAGTCTCCAGTTTTGATGTATGCCGTCCCTGATGTTGACTGAGTTCCCGGAGCTCGAACACAGTGGATGGGAGTTCCCGCTTTAGGGAGTTCGCCATCAGTTCGGCGTCGGCGCGCAATCGGTAGCCAATGCCCATCGCAACGACTTCAGAAAAAATGCCTGATTACATAACGTCAGCGGTCGTTCTTAGTTTCCTGCCGCCGGCGTCATCGAGCTATTGGGGAAGCTTGCGTCGGTTTTACTGAGAAATGCTAAAGCTTGAATGCTCAAGGGCTCTCGCCTCAGCGAGAAGCTTTTCGGCTCTCTCGAGCAATCCTTGCCGCACATCCGGAGCGGAAGTTCCGAGGGCTATAGTGATCGCTTGTTTAGCGGCAGTGCGAAGTTCGGCGCTGGTAAAAAATCGCTCCATCCCGGACCAGAACGCACGTCTCGTCTGTTGGTTTCCGAGATCAGGAGGTTTATTTGTAGACAATCTTTCGGTCTCAACCCGGGTCGGCCTTGGCTAGAGCCCTTTGCGGTCAAGCTGGTCTTTAGGGATCGCAAGATCATTCGCCCCTGTTCCTCCGGAGAAGATTGAAACCGAGACTGGAACAGGGTCGGTAGACGAGATGACGACACGCTTGCGGACCCTGAGCCGCCTCCCTCATGGCGAAGCGGCGAGCGTTATTTATCAAAGGATCATTCCACCCCCCTTGAGTTCCATCAGCTCCTGCTACCCTTAGCCGTGACCTCTATGATCAATGACCAATGCTAGTAAAGCGCGAACTCAGGAAGTGTTTCCTGCTACCGGCTCGGATTCCCCAAGGCGAGCAGCTGGATGGCGGCCCAAGATGATTGCGACCGCATTTTCAATGCTGATTAAGTACGCCGTAGTCGGAGGATTTCCGGCCATCAGCGGAGTCGAAGCCATCGGCCCTTAAACCGCGATTAATTAATTCTCTTACCGCGGCAGCTCGGTTTGGCATGCGCATCTTAAACCGCCAATTGTCAATCGCTTCCAGCTCTTCATGATTCAACATAATTTGGAGTCGATTGTCTTTTGTCCTAAGCTGGCTGCGTTTTCTCACGCCGCCTTTGCGGACGTTGTCAACCGGCGGTTTGTTTGTTGCCATGCGCGGTCCTCCAGGAAGCAGTCTGGCTTTCAGATAATTCCAAAATGGTCGGTTTAGTTCAAGCGAGTTAAAAATCCGGCGATGGCTGAGGGTCGACAGCAGGATAGTAACGGGTGAACCGGCGCAACCAACACGGGTCTACCGATCGTGACCCACCCCTTGGACATGGCGGGCTCATTCTCTCGTAAGCATCGCCAGTCGGATATTCATTCGCTGAGCAGAGAGAAGTTCTATCGACCTCGATTGGCAATCCGGATTCGGACAGGAACGCTGCTCATGTAGCCAACAGACCAGGAAGTCCTTGCACGCCTCGAAAACAACAAAACTACGTTCGATTTGATCCGATAAGGCTAATGTATGTTGACTATGAGGGCAACACATTTGGCCCTTCCGTCTAACCCGTTCGCTACCAGTCAAAGAGCCCCTTCAATCAACACCGGCGGGCTCTTCGTTATTAGCCGCGAAGTCGCGGAAGTGCGAAGCCCCGAATCACGCTAAGGTCAGGTTCGGCGGCGCGTGGTCAACCCCCGAACCATGGCTGTCATAGAAAGCTCCGCCGGCCCAATTAGCCGGCGGGGTTTCGTTTTGCGGGTTGAGGGCTATCCGACACACTCTTTCGAAACGGCCTCACCTTTCCGGTCTGGGGAACCTAGTTTCATCTTTCTATCGGGTTCCAGGACATAAGCGTTAAGGCCGCATTTGCTGCACACGATCGATCGTTCTTGCGGGTAAACACCGTTCGACCATACGTGTCGGCAGTCAGACCCAGAGAGAACCATTTGGAGAAGAGCGCGGGTGTTGATCATGCTCACGGGCGTCTCCTCAATGCAGCCTTTCATATTTTGCCAGGCGCTCCGCTTCCCGTTCCATCCTGCTTCGGTCGCCGGCATGGTCCTGCACGATATTTCGAGCCGTGGCGCGGGAAAGACCGTAGAGATTGCAAAGATGGTCTACTTCCCAGCGCTCGCTGAACCCCGGGCTGGCACCCATATCATTGACTGCAACTTGCTTTTGCATCCCCTCTCTCCAATGTGCTGTTGAGTGCCGGCACCTGCCGGCTGGATTCATGTAGTTTGGGGTTAGGGGTCTTCAAGCCCTTGGGATTGCCTAATCGAGCCATTTGGCTCGGGAGAATAATGGGGCCCGTCGGCCTGTCACCATACACCTCCGTACACGGAACTTATTGTCAACAGCCGGCGTTTTGAGGCTATGGGACAGTGCAAAAAATGGCCCGACGGCCTTTGGGACCTAAAGTTACGGGAGGAATCTCAAATTGAACGTGCGCGCCTTCTGGCGGAAAATTCCCTTCCCATGGTCGCGGAGCTATATCGCATGCATGCAGATATTTGTGAGGCGACGTCCGCCCCTACGCAGGGCCGGTTGAAGGAACTAAAGCCGGAGCCGGCGGGGTAGCGGAAACCTCGATTGCCGGTCCTGTTATCGCGTAGGCTCTCTCAGCTCGCCCATCGTCAACGGTGCCCCAAGAACCGCCCGCCCAGGCGACAAACCGGCGGGCTAGGTATGGTGAGCGCCGCCGAAGGGAACGGCGCAGTATGTCAAAGGCCTCCCACCGTTCGAAGTTCTATTCCATACAGGAACGGTCGCCGAGTGGAGGCGTTATCCAGCATGGCCACCATTCCCACACCCCCGCAACCCGGGGCCCCGGATCCCACCCCGGCACCCGTTCCGCCTCACGATCCATTGCCTCAACCGCCAGGCCCCGAGCCCGATAAGCCGAAATAGCGGCCGAGCTCGCCTGTCCAACTCCAAGGTACATCTTTCGCCAATATAGGTTCTTGTGGTGCCCATGACAGCCAAGGAACCCTCAGCCGGGGAATTGCATCAAGCGGCAGAATATGCGCGGGCTTTTACGGCATAGCCAGAGATCAGGTCCGGAAGGACGTCGATGATTGGTATAACCGACGGCGGTGGTAAAACGAGCATATGCCTTCTTAGAAACTTTGCCCGCGCTTTCGGCGCGGGTTTTTTTAAACCCGTCGTGCTTGGCAGGGCTCGGGAGCTTTCGGATCTCGCTTCTGATCCATAGGGCCGATCACATCTATAATCTTTATTGATTATCAGTCACTGCGATTAGGCGCTTAATTCGGTCAACGACCGCCTTCTTGTCATAAGGCTTTGTGACTATTGGTCCATCATCGCAGAGGTCGGCTGCCACGTCGGCAGCCTTGGCGATCGTGCCAGCCAGCATCACCTTGATAGAAGGTCTATTTGCACGAATCCATCGCGCAAGCTCGAAGCCATTAACGACACCAGGAAGGTCTACGTCCGTGAAAACCACATCGATACTGATGTCGCCTTCGCTAAGAATAACCATTGCTTCGTCGTAACTGGCTGCCTCAAGGACTTTGTATGCACAGCCCCGCAAATATTCGGCTAACACCATGCGCACGAGCACCGCGGATTCGACAACGAGAATTGTCCCGGCTGTCTTTTGGACGCCACCAGACAAATCAGTCACGCTTGCTGGAACCCTCAACCGCCTTGGCCATTCGTCAGGCGCTTCTCGATTTCCTCAATGATCCTCTCGTGTGTATAGGGCTTACTGATTAGCTGCCCGAATTCAGCTTCAAGCTGATGGGCTGGAAAATGTCCGGAGGTGATCATAACTTTTGTCGTCCGGTGATTAGTTCGCACATATCGAGCGAGATCCAGCCCATCTGCTTTGCCTGGCATTCGGATGTCGGTAAAGACCATCGCTACTGCCACGCCACACGCCAGTATACTGATTGCCTCATCAGCGTTAGATGCCTCAAGCACCTCAAATCCCTCGGAGCGCAAGGCTTCGCTGATATCGATACGGATCAGAACCTCGTCTTCAACAACTAGTATCGTTCTCGGCGATTGATCAACAAATGTCCTGCTATCAGGATTGGGAACCATCTCCACCTCCCCAGCGCCTTAAGCATGTCAACAAAGTTTCATTGAACAAGTTCCGCCGCGGCACTCAATTCTCTAACAGCCCCTAGAATAACAGAAAAATCAATTAATTAGCTGTGGTTCCCACCAAATGCTAGATTGTTGCCCAGCTCGGCGGGCTCGTCCGGAAGCGACCAGGTTGGCCTGTACGAAGACGCAGAAGTCGTTGCCGTCGCTAGCCAATGAATGGCCGGCTTGAATGTGCGATTAGGATGGATTTAGGGGCGCGGTTCCTTCGTTGAGGATATCCAGATAGGCGCGATAGCTGAATACGCGACCGCGTCGGCGCCCTGTAATTTCTTCGACGATTTCGAGCCGTTGCAGGTCGGCTAGCGCGGCGTTAATTGTGGGTGGTGTCAAGCCGGTGCGCCCCACGATCGCATTTGAGGTCGCAAAAGGGTTCTGCTGCAGCAGGTCATGAACGCGCAGCGCCGATCCGGCTCGCTCACTCTGAGTAGTGATCCGCTCTCGATCGCGTTTAAAGAGGTCGACAATCCGTGTCGCCGCGTCGAAGGCCTGATTAGCAGTTTCCGCGATTCCATCCAGGAAGAATTCAAGCCAAGCCTCCCAAGCACCGCGTTCGCGTACCTCCTGGAGCAATCGGTAATAGGTGGCGCGGTGTGTTTTTAGGTAAAGGCTCAGATAGAGCAGCGGTTTGCGCAGCACATCGTTGACGCACAAATAGAGGGTGACTAGCAAGCGCCCGATGCGGCCATTGCCGTCAAGAAAGGGATGTATGCTCTCGAACTGTACATGAATGAGGCCCGCCTTGATCACTGGTGGCAACCTCGATGTGTCCTCGTGTAGAAAGCGTTCGAATTCATCAAGGCAGCGATCGAGTTCGCTGACCGGCGGGGGCACATAGACGGCGTTGCTTGGTCGTGTTCCACCTATCCAATTTTGAGATCGCCGGAATTCTCCGGGATTCTTCGTCTCACCTCTTGCGCCCTGCATGAGCCGCTCATGCATCTCGCGGATCAATCGTAGCGACAAGGGCAGCTTATCGAGCCTTTCGAGCCCGTACATCATCGCATCAACATAATTCGACACTTCGCGAATATCGTCGATCGGCTGGCCGGCCTGAGCTTCAGTTTCGAAGCGGAGGAGATCAGAAAGCGTGGATTGCGTCCCTTCGATCTGCGAAGAGAGAACCGCCTCCTTTCGTACATACATATAAAGAAAAAGTTCCTGGCGGGGCAGCAGGACGGTAATTCCGTCGAGACGTCCAAGAGCGCGTTCAGCCAAGCTCAATTTCGGCGATAGGCTCATGATATCGACGGGTGGATTGGGTGGTAGCGGCGGCGGTACAAAGGCGCGCACCGTCTCACCCGCAACTGAGGTCTCAAGCAAGCGACCAAGCCGGGAATCGGTACTATCGTTCATGCCCAATTATGGCCGAACGGTCTTATTTAAGCAATCGTCACATCGCTTAAATAACGGCAGGCCGATAGAAAGTAGCCTTAAAATAACGAATCTTCTCCAATCAAGGCGCGAGCTATTTAACTAAAATAGCCTTTGTTTAAATAACTGCGGGCGATAGTAAAGCAGCCTAAAACAAGACGTCATTGAGCCTGCGGGACCTTTGAACCACTGAGGCTCATTCTTCTACCGTTCTTGGGACCAGCTTTCTTATCGACTCTCTAGCCCTGCCAGAAGCAATCGGATCGATCTCCGCCGCAACCGCCGTAGCCCACTTGTGCCATTCTACAAGACCAGGAGGGTCTACGTCGGTCACCGCATTCGATACAGCCGACACATATTCTCGAATGTGCCTTGCAGTTCGCCAAAGCTCAGCTTCCTCAACCAGACTATCGATCTGTGCCTTCTTGAGGGCAGCCAAGCGCTCCCGCTCACGACGTTCATCGTCTTCTTTGCGTTTGCGAGCTTCTCTCTCCGCCTGCTCGCGGCGCTGGCGTTCCCATTCTATCTGACGTTCAATCCATTGCCGGTAAAAGCTTTCCGCGGCGATCGCCATTCCGACAATCACATCCGTGATTTGGCCCTCTAAAGGACGATCCTCCTCATCTTCCCATCTAATTCGAAGATCTTTCGGTGGCTCATACTGACTCAATATGAGGCCAAGCCTTTCTTCCTTCACTGACACAACTGCGCCTGATCGGCGCCCGCCATCACTCCGTCCGACCCGGTCTAGTGTGAATTCAACGGGCATGTTTCCGATGAGTATTGAGTGTTCACGAGCATTCTCGCCTCGTATCCACCCACCGCAGTTGACCTTTGCAAATCCAAGAAGCAGGCTATTCAAGAAGCACAGCCGGCGACGCTCAAACGGCGACTCAAACTGCGGCTCTCGCCAATAGTACCTCTCCGACAGCTTCTTCTGCCGATGCTCTTCGTCTCTTGCCAGATATTTCGCTATTATTGAGTGCACATTCTTGAAGTTTCGAGGTGCACTGACATTGCCCAACCGCTTTCTGAATCGTTCAGTCAGGACTTCGATGCTCTCACTCTCAGGGTCGATTGCTCCAGGCTCGCCTCGAAACCTATTGAGCAACTCCGGAACGAGAGTGCCTGAGACTTCAACATGATTGAGCGTTGCAAGATCACGAGGGGGCAAAGGAGTCTTTTGTACCTTCTTCCCCGCGTGAAGCCGGTTCCAATATCCGCGCTCGGGAACAGGAATTCCAATTTTTCGACATGTCTTCGCCAATGCGACATCAGAGATGCCAATCTGTTTGCTTAGCTTCTGAATAGCCTCGGACCAAACGAGGTCGTAAAGCTGTTCTCTTGTCAGTTTGAAGGACATGTTGCTGTTCCCGGCTATGTCTCACTCGCTTCAACTATCATAAGATGAGATTGATGGGTTGAGCGGTCGTTATCCTCACTTTGCCAAGACATTGTAGTCGAGGAACTGATTAATCCGCGGCAATCAAGTTTGCGGTCTGCTGGCTATATCCCCTAATCGCTTGTGTAAGGTGATCCGCATAGCGCAACGTCGTCTGAGCTGACTTGTGCCCGAGAAGAGCACCTGTTTGGGGAAGCGACAATCCTCCCATCACAGACCACGATGCAAAAGTGTGCCGCAAACTGTTGATATTTGCGGTTCTATCGATATTTGCGCGTCCTCGAATTCGCTCCCACGGCTTTCCGAGAGCTGGCCGCCCCTGCCCGGTCGCGCTCTTGATAACGAAGTCTCCATTCTTGGACTTATAGTGTTTTCGAAGTATCTCGTATGCCTG
>NNBT01002252.1_pt1 | contig 33592 bp, 31 predicted proteins | sample 1173831 | NCBI WGS metagenome assembly NNBT01 (sample SAMN07173936, study PRJNA388173) | plant metagenome | isolation source: symbiotic tissue sample KVJ10 | place: Norway: Troms, Kvaloya island | reverse complement strand
CGGTTAATCCTTAAACCAAATATTCAAACAAAGTCTGATCCTGATTTAACTCGATAATTTCAAATTTAAAATCTTTCATGCGCTGCAGCAAACTCGCATAATCGTTTTTGTTCGAAAGTTCGATACCCACCAATGCAGGGCCATTTTCTTTATTCGTTTTTTTAATAAACTCGAAACGGGTAATATCATCCTGCGGACCTAAAACCTCATTTACAAATAATTTTAAAGCACCTGGTCTCTGCGGGAAGCGTACAATAAAATAATGTTTCAGACCCTCGAAAAGTAAAGATTTCTCTTTAATCTCCTGCATGCGCTCTATATCGTTGTTTCCACCGCTAACGATACAAACTACCGTTTTACCAGTAATCTGGTCCCTAAGCTGATCTAATGCGGCCACAGAGAGTGCTCCTGCAGGTTCAACTACAATTGCATCCTCGTTATAAAGTTTTAATATGGTGGTACAGATTTTTCCTTCAGGGATCAGATGCATCTGATCAAGAAGTTCCTTACAATATTCGTACGTAATGTGTCCGATCCGTTTTACAGCGGCACCATCCACAAAACGGTCAATCTCTTCTAAAGTATAGGGGCCACCGTGTTCCATAGCCGTAACCATTGATGGTGCACCTAAAGGCTCAACGCCAACCAGTTTTACATCAGGTTTAACGGTTTTCATATAGGCACTCACGCCCGAGGCTAAACCACCACCACCAACAGGCATCACTAAGATATCTAAATCCGGTAGGTCTTCATAAATTTCAACACCAACTGTTGCCTGTCCTTCAATTACTTTTTCGTCATCAAAAGGGGGAATGAAAGTAGCCGATTTTTCGGCACTGTAAGCCAGCGCTTCTTTCAGGCAATCGTCGAAGGTATCGCCAACCAAAATCACTTCTACATTGTCGCCACCAAACATATAAGTTTGTTTCACTTTTTGTTTAGGGGTAATTTCTGGCATAAAAATAACACCTTTGATGCCGAGTTTTTTACATGAATAGGCTACGCCCTGTGCATGGTTGCCCGCACTTGCACACACAACACCGTTAATCAAAGCATCCTGCGGCAATGTACTTATTTTGTTGTAAGCACCACGTAATTTGTAGGAACGTACAATCTGGAGATCTTCTCTTTTTAAATAAATATTGGCATTATAATGAGCAGAAAGTCCGGCGTTAAACTCTAAAGGCGTACGTTTTACCACGCCTTTTAATCGTTGGGCTGCAGATTGAAAATCTAGTGTATTTGGTGTTGTAGTATTCATTGTTGTAGTATCAGGTATAGAGAGAATTAAGTATAAAGACCGATATTCTCTTATGTTTTTTGTAAAGCAGGGTTTGGTACTTTTCGGTTATTGCAGTCCTGCTATTCGTTCCAATCTTTTTATAACGGCTGTCCTCCTGAGAACGAAGAATCTGTTTCATCGGTTGCAGATGCTTCGTTCCTCAGCATGACATTATATTCAAGGTTGCTGCAATTAAAAAGTATTTCCACTGCTATCAGGTTTAGGAAGCTTAGGTTAGTGCGTTAAATTAAAACGCTAACCGCTTAGCACTAAATCCTAACCGCATTAAGCCAAGTGCAAAGCCACCAATTGGTTTAAATCATGGTCGTTAATGCCCTGTTTGCTATCGGCCAAAACCAAAAACTGTTTGTAAACAATATCTAAATGGTCTTTTTCCAATTTGTGGCCTAAACGGTCTAAGTGGTGTTTTAAAGCATGGCGACCGCTTCTTGCCGTTAATACGATGGTTGCATCAGGGAAACCAACATCTTCCGGTTTAATAATTTCGTAGTTCTCACGGTTTTTCAAGAAACCATCCTGGTGAATGCCAGAACTGTGTGAAAATGCGTTTCCACCTACAATTGCTTTGTTCGGTTGTACCGGCATATTCATCTGGTTCCTCACCATGTGACTCATTTCGTAAAAGCGGGTAGCATCAATCTGGGTATTTAAACCCAAAATTTTGTGCGTTTTCAAAATCATGACAACTTCTTCCATTGATGTATTGCCTGCACGCTCTCCGATGCCGTTAATGGTACATTCTACCTGGCGGGCACCATTTTGTAAGCCTGCAATAGAATTGGCTGTAGCCAGGCCTAAATCGTTGTGGCAATGCACCGAGATAATGGCTTTGTCGATATTTTTTACGTTTTCTTTTAAATAAAGAATTTTCGAACCGTATTGGTCTGGCAAGCAATAGCCATTGGTATCTGGAATATTTACCACGGTAGCACCGGCTGCAATTACGGCTTCAACCATTTTGGCTAAAAATTCGATATCGGCACGGCCGGCATCTTCTGCGTAAAATTCTACATCCTCTACATATTTTTTGGCGTATTTCACTGCATCTACAGCACGCGCTAAGATATCTTCGCGGGTACTGTTAAATTTATGTTTAATGTGGAAATCGGAAGAACCGATACCCGTGTGGATACGAGGTCTTTTAGCATAACGTAAAGCATCAGCAGCCACATCGATATCGTTTTTATTTGCACGGGTTAATGCACAGATAATTGGGTTGGTAACCGCTTTTGATAATTCAATTACGCTATTAAAATCGCCCGGGCTTGATACCGGGAAACCAGCTTCAATCACATCTACACCTAAAAGCTCAAGTGATTTTGCGATTTCTACTTTTTGGTTTGTATCTAACTGGCAGCCTGGTACCTGCTCACCGTCACGCAATGTCGTGTCGAAAATATAAACTTTGTTCGGGTCGTGAATCATAATCTTAAGTTTAGGATGTGATTAATTTTTGGGATAAGAATTTAATTACCAATTTGCCCATTTCGGTGGTGCCTAAAACTTTGAAACGGTTTGTGTTTTGATCGGCAATATCATGAGTTCTGAAGCCCTCTTTTAGTACCTGATCGATGGTGTCAACCAATAATTTAGCTTCTTCTTTAAGTCCGAAACCAATTTCTAACATTAAAGCTGCCGATAGGATAGAAGCCAATGGGTTGGCTAAATCTTTGCCTGCAATATCGTGTGCAGAACCGTGGATCGGCTCAAAGAAACCTGTGCTTTCGCCAACAGATGCCGAAGCTAACATACCCATTGAACCCGCAATCTGCGAAGCTTCATCGGTTAAAATATCACCAAATAAGTTGGCTGTTAAAACCACGTCGAATTTTTTAGGGTTCTTGATCAACTGCATCGCAGCATTATCAATAAACATGTGCTCGGTTTCTACATCAGGGTATTGTTTTGCAATTTCCTGAACGGTTTCGCGCCATAAGCGTGAGCTTTCTAAAACGTTTGCTTTATCTACCGAACATAATCTTTTATTACGTTGTTGTGCAGCCTGGTAAGCTTTATGCGCAATGCGTTCTACTTCATAACGGTGGTATATCATTAAGTCAGAAGCTGTGTTTCTGTCTTCCGAGCGTGTTTTTTCACCGAAATACACATCGCCGGTTAATTCGCGGAAGAACAAAATATCGGTTCCCCTTAAAATTTCGGGTTTAATGCTCGATGCTTCAAGAAGTTCATCAAATAGTAATATCGGGCGGAGATTGGCAAATAAACCCAATTCTTTACGGATTTTTAAAAGGCCTTGTTCTGGTCTAACTTTTAAACTTGGGTCGTTATCGTATTTGGCGTGGCCTATTGCTCCAAAAAGGATAGCATCGCTTTGTCTTGCTTTATCTAAAGTTTCATCTGGCAAAGGTTCTCCGGTAACTTCTATAGCCGCATGGCCCATTAAGGCTTCGTCAAATACAAATTCATGGCCAAAAATTTCGGCAATTTTTTCTAATGCTGCCTTTCCCCAGGTTGTAACTTCGGGTCCAATACCATCTCCAGGTATTACTAAAATGTTCTTCTTCATTGTACTAAACGTTTTCTAGTATAGTTTCGACGACTTTTACCTCGCCTTTTTCTAACAATATTCTTTTTTCTATGCAGGTTGGCAGCTGCGATTCAAAATGGCCAACATAAATTAAGGTCATTCCGTTGCTACACAGTTCGTCAACCAATTGGTTAAAGTGCTGCGTTTGCTGGCGGTCTAAGCCCTGGCAGGGTTCATCCAGAATTAACAGTTCGGGATTTTTTATAATCGTCCGCGCTAACAAAACCAGTCGTTGCTTACCGAGTGGGAGTGCGGTTAATAATTCATTTTTATTTTCAGTTAGGCCGAAGTATTCCACCAGCTCATCAACCTGTGTGCTTTTAGTGTAGGGCAATTGTTGGAATAAACCTACGGTATCGTAAAATCCGGAAGCAATGCTTTGCCAAACGGTAGCCGTGGGATCGAAATACCAGTGAAACTCGGGCGAGATTAAACCGATATGCTGTTTAATATCCCAAATACTTTCACCACTTCCACGTCTGTTGCCAAATAAATAGAGTTCGTTGGCATAAGATTGCGGGTGATCGCCATTTACCAAACTTAACAGGGTAGATTTTCCTGAACCGTTATGGCCCTGTAAAAGCCATTTTTCGCCTGCTTTAACTTCCCAATTGATATTTTTCAATACCTGTTTTTCGCCATAGCTAATGTTTACATTAACCATTTTCACAATGTCCTGAGAACTGTAAACAGGCGATTCTTTTAAGAAATCCGGAATTTCTCTTAAATGGATTTCAGTAGCTGAACTTTCTAAAGCATCTACTTTAACCAATTGTCCGTCTCTTATTTCGGCAAATAATGTTATACAGTTTGGTAATTCTGTGTCGTTGCAAATTAAGATCAATTGAACACCTTCTTCTGCAACCTCATCCAACAGGATATTTAAATTCCTGCGCGAAGCAACATCCAAGCCCGTATAAGGTTGATCGATAATTAATAACTGCGGTTTTAACCAAAGCGCCTTTACCAGTTGCAATTTTTTGTGTTCGCCACTGGATAATTCAATTAATTGTGAACTGGCAAATGTTGCAAAACCCAAAGCTTCTAAAATGGGTTCAACCTGATCGAAATGAAGTCCTTTTTCTTTACCATAACCCACCAATTCTGCATGAACGGTTAAAGTTTCTTTAGCCTGCTGACTGGTGTAACGTTGTTGGTAATAAAAATTGGCAACACCTTCTAAGTTTTTAAACTGGTACCAGCTTTCGACAAATAAGGTTTCAGCAGGTAACAGACTTTCGCGGTCAAAATAAATTTTTACATCTCCAGGTGCACTTTGCAAGCCAGCAATGATTTTAGCTAAAGAGGTTTTTCCGCTTCCACTAATTCCCCCTAATACCCAATTTTCGCCTGGATTAATGGTCCAATTCAAATCCCTTAGCACAGTTTTTTGCTGAAACTTTAAGTTTAAATTTTGGATGCTGACGAAATGCTCTGTCATGTTTTTTTATTTTTTTTACCACCTGAGGCACCTAGGCGCATCTTAGTTTAGTAAATTTTATTATGTCTTTAGTCGTTTAGCTTTTCAAGCCTTCAACCTATCTACCCTCGGCCTACCTCAAATTCTTCAATTAATTGTTTTTGGTTTAAGATGAAATCGATATCATCATAACCATTGATCAGGCATGATTTTTTGTAAGGATTAATCTCGAAAGATTCTTTAGCCCCGGTTTCTACAATCGTAACGGTTTGATTTTCCAAATCTACCTCTAGAGCCGATTTTGCATTGTTATCAACCGCTTTGAAAATCTGCGCCAAAAATTCTTCACTTACCTGAATAGGCAATAAGCCATTGTTCAACGCATTTCCTTTGAAGATATCGGCAAAGAAGCTACTGATTACCGCATCAAAACCTGCATCCTGAATGGCCCATGCGGCGTGCTCGCGACTGCTACCGCAACCAAAGTTTTTCCCTGCAACTAAAACCTGACCGCTGTAAGTTGGGTTGTTTAATACGAAATCTGCTTTAGGCTGGTTATCGTTTTCGTAACGCCAATCACGGAATAGGTTCTCGCCAAAACCTTCGCGTGTAGTCGCTTTTAGAAACCTGGCAGGGATAATCTGGTCGGTATCAATGTTCTCTATGTTTAAGGGCACTACTGCCGATGTTAATTTTGTGAATTTTTTCATGTCAATTAGTATCAAGTAAGGAGTACCAAGTAGCAAGACCCGTATTCCACTTTTTATCTTTTATCTTTAAGCCTTACTACCTTCTACCTTAGTAAAGTGCTCAACTGTTGGAAAGGGATCATAAAAGTGATGCAATAACTTCTTCCAATCCTGGTATGCTGCCGATCCTCTGAAACCTTCGGTATGTGCTTCCAGGGTTTCCCAATTTACCAGCAGGATATATTTATTTTCTACCTCTACGCATTTTTGAAGCTGATGCGAAATGTAACCTTCCATTGAGGAAATGATTTTTTGTGCCTCTTTAAAAGCTTTTTCAAAATCGGCCGATAATCCGGCTTTTACATTTAGTATGGCAACTTCTAGTGTCATATATTTTGAAAATGGTCATTCTTAGGAACGAAGAATCTGTTTCTTAGGTTGCAGATGCTTCCTTCGTCAGCATGACAGTTATATTTAATCTTTCTCCAACATTTCTCTTACGTCGGTAATTTTTCCTGTTACGGCTGCTGCTGCTGCGGTAAGCGGACTGGCCAATAAGGTACGTGCATTTTGTCCCTGTCTACCTTCAAAGTTTCTGTTCGATGTAGACACACAGTATTTACCCGCCGGTATTTTATCTTCGTTCATCCCTAAACAGGCACTACAGCCAGGTTCGCGTAACTGGAAACCAGCAGCTTCGAAAATTTTATCTAAACCTTCGTTTTTAGCCTGTTGCTCTACCTGTTTCGATCCTGGTACAATCCAAACGGTAACATTATCAGCTTTGCGTTTATCTTTTACAAAATCCGCAACTTCGCGTAAATCTTCTATTCGTGAGTTGGTACAGCTTCCGATGAACACATAATCAACTGGTTTTCCGATCAATGATGAATCATCATCAAAGCCCATATAATCCAATGCTTTTTGGTACGAAAGTTTTTCTTTTTCTGGTTGTGCACCAGTTGCCGGAATATGTTCCTGAATACCCATACCCATTCCCGGGTTTGTTCCGTAAGTGATCATTGGAGCGATATCAGCTGCATCGAAAGTTAACACACTATCGAATTTGGCATCAGCATCGCTATATAAAGTTTTCCAATAGGCTAAAGCTTTATCCCACTCTTCGCCTGCAGGAGCAAATTCTCTTCCTTTAATGTAATCAAAAGTGGTTTGGTCTGGTGCAATTAAGCCTCCACGTGCCCCCATTTCGATACTCATGTTACAGATGGTCATACGGGCTTCCATACTTAAAGCCTCGATTGCCGAACCTGCATATTCAATAAAATAACCTGTACCGCCAGCGGCAGAAATTTGAGCGATAATGTATAAGATAATGTCTTTTGCCCCAACACCTTGTCCAAGTTCGCCGTTTACCTCAATTTTCATGGTTTTAGGTTTCGACTGCAATAAACATTGCGTTGCGAAAACCTGTTCTACCTGAGAAGTACCGATGCCAAATGCAATAGCGCCAAAAGCACCATGGGTAGAGGTATGACTATCACCGCAAACCATCGTTTTACCCGGTAGGGTTATGCCCAGCTCTGGACCGATAACGTGTACAATCCCTTGAAAAGGATGACCTAATCCATAAAGCTCTATGCCGAATTCTGCACAGTTTTTGGTTAACATATCTACCTGATAGCGCGAAAGCTCCTCTTTAATGGGTAACAACTGGTTTAAGGTCGGAACGTTATGATCGGCAGTGGCAACAGTTTGTTTCGGACGGAAAACAGGTAAACCTCTTTTGCGCAATCCATCAAATGCCTGCGGAGAAGTTACCTCATGTATTAAGTGTGTATCAATGTATAAAATATCGGGAAATCCTTCTTCACTTTTTACAACGTGAGCATCCCAAATTTTTTCTACTAATGTTTTTGACATCTTTTTATATAATTATTTAAACCTCGCATGTTTCGCAAACCTGCGAGGTTTGTAAGTTTACTATGCAGTTTTAATCGCCTTCATTGCTGTCATTGCTTTACGCAATGTAGCTCCGATCTGCTCTACTTCGTGTGAACGGATAGCTTCGTTAACATCAATTAGTTTTCTGTTATCAACAGCACCATCTTTACCTTCGTTAAAGTTTTTACCAACTAAATCAGTATCTACTTTTTTCATGAAATCGCCTAAAAGTGGTTTACAAGCCTGATCGAACAAATAGCAACCATATTCTGCAGTATCAGAAATTACACGGTTCATTTCGAACAATTTTTTACGTGCAATGGTATTGGCAATAAGTGGCGTTTCGTGTAACGACTCATAGTAAGCAGATTCTGGTTTGATACCTGCCTGTACCATGGTTTCGAAAGCCAGTTCAACACCAGCACGAACAAAAGCAACCATCAAAGTATAGTTATCAAAATATTCCTGTTCGCCGATTTTTACATCACCAGCAGGCGTTTTCTCAAAAGCAGTTTCGCCGGTTTCAGCTCTCCATTTTAAAAGGTTTTTATCGCCGTTTGCCCAGTCTTCCATCATGGTACGGCTAAATTCGCCACTCATAATGTCGTCCTGGTGTTTTTGGAACAATGGACGCATAATGTCTTTCAATTCTTCCGAAATTTCGAAAGCTTTGATTTTAGCCACATTGCTTAACCTGTCCATCATGGCCGTAATACCACCTTGTTTTAAGGCTTCGGTAATTACTTCAACGCCATATTGAACCAATTTGGAAGCGTAACCTGCATCGATTCCTTTTTCTACCATTTTATCAAAAGATAGGATAGAACCTGTTTGCAATAAACCACAAAGGATGGTTTGCTCGCCCATTAAATCAGATTTTACTTCTGCTACGAAAGAAGATTTTAGTACACCTGCTCTATGGCCACCAGTACCTACGCAATATGCTTTTGCCTGAGCTAAGCCTTTACCCTGAGGATCGTTTTCTGGGTGAACAGCAATTAGGGTAGGTACGCCGAAACCACGAACATACTCCGCTCTTACCTCACTACCCGGACATTTAGGCGCAACCATAATCACGGTTAAATCTTTACGGATCTGCATACCTTCTTCAACGATATTGAAACCGTGAGAATATAATAAAGTAGCACCTTCTTTCATTAAAGGCATAATTGCATTTACAACAGCGGTGTGTTGTTTATCTGGAGTAAGGTTAATTACTACATCTGCATTTGGAATCAGCTCTTCGTAAGTGCCAACAGTGAAGTTATTTTCAGTTGCATTTTTCCACGAATCGCGTTTACCTTCAATTGCTTCCTTACGTAAAGTGTAGCTTACATCTAAACCACTATCTCTTAAATTTAAACCCTGGTTTAAGCCTTGAGCACCGCAACCTACAATTACCAGTTTTTTGCCTTTTAATGCGCTAACGCCATCTAAAAATTCGGCACTGTCCATGAAGTCGCAAACACCTAATTGGTTTAATTTTTCTCTAAGAGGTAGTGTGTTAAAATAATTTGCCATTGTTTTTTATTGGTTAATTTCTAGTTTAATTATCGTTTTTATATATTCTATTTTTCCTTCGGTTTGATTACACAGATGGAGTAATTGCACGGATTTTTTATCCATTTTCCATCTGACATCTTCCATTTTACATATACTTTTTCAGTGCCGATGCGTAACCGCAATGCACGTTATCGTGACCAATGGTTGTAATCAATACCTCTTCTATACTATTCAGTAGCACGCCATAAGTTGCAGTTGTAAAAGGAGTGATGCTCGAAAATTTTCCGTTTGCATAATCTGCTTTTATTCTTTCAATACTTTCAATTGCTATGGTTTTCAATTCTGCTACTTCTTCTTCGGTTACGGTATAGGTTGGTCTTGTATCCTTTTTGTAATAGTCGTTAAACTTTACCGATGTTGCATCTTCTAATATTCCTGTGCGCACATAACAAAGCGTTTGTGTACTCACCACGATGTGCCCAAAATTCCAGATGATGTTGTTGTTAAAACCATCAGGGATTTTATTCAGTTCTTCGATGGTTAAACCATCAATTAACTTGATAAATGCCTTGCGTGAGTTTATTATAAAATCAAATACTTCGTTCATTATTTTTTCTTTAATCTTTAATCTCTGTATTTTGAGCTTCGTTTCGCTCTTCGTTAAAAGTAATCTGGTTAAAGAACGGATCGTTTACAGTTACTGCCCAGGTTCCATGAAAAGTTTTCTCTAAGCCTGGTCTGTTGTATTTGTAATTCTTTGCTGTTATTTCTTTATGGAATTCCTTTAAACCTACACAATCAATGTAAACATGCGCTCCAGGGGCACTATCTCCATGGTGTTCGCTTAAATGCAGTTCGATACCGTTCAATGAAACCTGTATATAAACCGGGGCATTTTTTTCAAAAGTGTGTTGCCAGTCTATTTTAAAGCCCAGCCAGTTTACATAAAATTCAATTGCTTTGTCGTAATCGAATATCCTTAAAATCGGTATGGCTTTATTGCATTTCATATTATAGTGTTTAACTGCAAAGGGCGCTAAGGTTTTCGCAAAGATCACTAAGCATTATGCTTTTACCTTCCACCTTTCTGCCCTCTACCTTTATACTACATTGTAAAGATTTTCTCTCCTTTTTCTAAAAACTCGTTTTCTATCAGTTCTTCCCCTGGTTCGAAAGCTTCAAACTCTTTAAGTTTTTCGTGGAAACCAGCGCTATCTTTAATAATTGCTACGCGTGCAGAACGTACAAATTCAATTAATTCGTAAGGTTCTAAGGCTTTTACCAAAGCATCAGTCTCTTCGCGGTGACCTGTTACTGCAAAAACGGTATAATCTTTACGGATCACTACTGCACTTGCACCATATTGACGTAATAAACGCTCTACGGTTACTTTTTCGGCAATTTCATCTGTAGAAACTTTGTAAAGTGCCAGTTCCTGCCAGATAATCTCTTCATTGGTGTTGAAATATACTTTTAATACCTCAATCTGCTTTTCAATTTGGCGGGCAAGTTTCCTTACCACTTCATAACCTTCGTGAATAACGATGTTGAAACGGTGTATTCCATCAATTTCTGATGGCGATGTATTTAAACTCTCAATATTGATTTTTCTTTTCGAGAAGATAATCGCAATCCTGTTTAACAAACCGATGCGGTTTTCGGCATAAACCGTGATGGTGTATTCCTGCTTACCTTCTAAATCGGCTTTATCTATTTTATGTTCTAATGTATTTTCAGTACTCATGTCCAAAATTTTTACCACCAAGGCACAAAGGCCACGAAGGTTTTGTTTATGCTATTTTTCGCTTTAGTCTTTCTGCTTTAATCTTTCAGCTTACTTCAACCTGATTTCGCTTACGCTCATTCCCTGAGGAACCATCGGGAAAACGTTATTTTCTCTACCCACCATAACTTCTAATAAATAAGAGCCTTCGTGGTTGATCATCGTTTCTAACGCTTGTCTTAAGTTTGCACGCTCATCAACTTTGCTTGCTTCAATGTAGTAAGATTTAGCCAAGGCCACAAAATCAGGACTGGTGATGTTTACAAAAGAATAGCGTTTATCATGGAATAACTGCTGCCATTGACGAACCATACCTAAGAAACGGTTGTTCAGGATCAGGATTTTTACTGCCGCACCAAACTGCATAATGGTACCTAATTCCTGAGGTGTCATCTGGAAACCACCATCGCCGATAATAGCGATAACCGTTTTGTCAGGAGCACCATATTTAGCCCCGATAGCTGCTGGTAAACCAAAACCCATGGTTCCTAATCCACCAGAAGTAATGTTGCTGCGGGTATTATTGAATTTAGCATAACGACAAGCTACCATTTGGTGCTGACCAACATCAGTAACAATTATAGCATCGCCACCACAAATTTCGTTAATGTTGCGCAACACTTCGCCCATGGTCATTTCATCACCTGTTGGATAAAGTTCAGGCGTAATGACCTGGTCTATTTCCTCCTGGTTATATTGTCTGAATTTAGCTAACCAATCTTCGTGTTTGTTTTCGTTAACCAAATTGGTTAGCAGGGGTAAAGTTTCTTTACAATCGCCCCAAACGCCAACCTCAGCTTTAACATTTTTGTCAATCTCAGCAGGATCGATATCTAAATGCACTACTTTAGCTTGTTTTGCATATTTATCTAAACGACCAGTTACTCGGTCATCAAAACGCATACCTATGGCAATTAGAACATCACATTCGTTGGTTAGCACATTTGGCCCGTAATTACCATGCATACCCAACATACCTACGTTTAAAGGGTGTGAAGTTGGAATAGCACCTTCGCCCATAATTGTCCATGCTGCTGGAATTCCGGTTTTATTGATAAAAGCCTTAAATTCTTCTTCAGCTTTTCCTAAAACAACACCCTGGCCAAATAAAATGAATGGTTTTTTGGCTGAGTTGATTAATTCGGCCGCTTGCTCTATATATTCCATCCTAACTTTTGGTTTCGGACGATAACTGCGTATGTGGTTACATTTTATATATTCAGGAAATTCCTCAATCTGTATTTGTGCATTTTTGGTAATGTCGATTAAAACAGGACCTGGTCTGCCGCTTTTAGCAATGTAAAAAGCTTTGGCCAGTACCTCCTGAATTTCTTTGGCATCAGTAACCTGATAATTCCATTTGGTAACCGGGGTAGTAATGTTGATTACATCCGTTTCCTGGAAAGCATCCGTACCTAATAAATGGGCGAAAACCTGTCCGGTGATACAAACCAATGGTGTACTGTCGATCTGTGCATCGGCTAAACCAGTAACCAAATTTGTTGCACCTGGTCCGCTGGTTGCAAATACAACGCCAACCTCACCGCTTGCTCTTGCAAAACCCTGAGCGGCGTGGATTCCACCTTGTTCATGGCGGACCAATATATGTTCTAATTTATCGGCATAATCGTAAAGGGCATCATAAATAGGCATGATTGCTCCACCCGGATAACCGAAAATGGTGGTTACACCTTCTTCAATTAATCCATTCAACAAAACCTGCGAGCCTGTTCCTTTAAAGGTTTTTGAGGTTTCTGCTTTCGCCTCGGTTTGTTGTATTGTTTCTTCTGCAGTTTCCATAGTTATGTTTTTGCGGTTCTATTATTCTTTAATTTTAAACCCTATTCTTTCTCTGTCGTTCCACTTTATCTGAGCAATTTTCTCGTCAATTAAGTTTTCCATGGCATCATAAAGTTCGTTGAGTTGAACATCATGCTCACCAATACGTTCTTTAATTTCTATTAGCTGTTCGTTAATGTTGCTTTGTTTCAGCAAAATTTTACGCACATCAACAAAGGCCCTCATAATTGCAATATTCATGTTAATGGCTTTATCGCTATTTAAAACACCGCTTAACATGGCCACACCCTGCTCGGTAAAAGCGTAGGGTAGGTTACCTCTATGTTTTTGCGAACCAGTCACAATCTGTGACCGGTTCATGTTTATACCATCAGTTGGCGAAGAATCTATTTTTTCATTTTGTATAGAAATATCTTGCCACTCAAATGAAGTTAACTGAAACATAAAATCATCTGGAAAACGCTTAATGTTACGCTTTACTGCCTGATTTAATACCTTGGTTTCAACTTCGTACAAAATTGCCAGATCAAAATCGAGCATTACTCTTTCTCCCCTGATTTCATAAATCCTGTTTTGAATACTTTTAATTATCTGCATAATTTATTTTTTTAGTAATCAATTAATCTAGGGGATGATTTTTTGATTTTAGTATTCGTCAGTTACACAGCCACTTGCCGCGTCTGAAACTGTTTTGGCATATTTATATAAAACACCTTTTGTTACTTTTAATGCTGGCTGAACATAGTTTTTTCTACGCTCTGCAATCACTTCATCGCTCACTTGTAAACTGATGATGTTGTTTACCGCATCGATTAAGATCCTATCTTCATCTTCAACCAAGCCAATTAAACCACCTTTGTATGATTCAGGTGTGATGTGACCAACTACAAAACCATGTGTACCACCTGAAAAACGTCCATCAGTAATCAAAGCAACTGATTTACCTAAACCGGCACCAATAATTGCTGAGGTTGGTTTTAACATTTCGGGCATACCTGGTGCACCTACCGGACCTGAGTTTTTAATTACAATGACATCGCCAGGTTGAACACGACCGCTAGAAATACCCGCGATCAAATCGTGCTCACCATCAAATACACGTGCAGGACCTTCGAATTTTTCACCTTCTTTTCCACTGATTTTGGCTACAGAACCTTTTTCAGCAAGATTTCCATAAAGAATCTGCAAATGGCCTGTTGCTTTGATCGGTTCGCTTAATTTTTGAATGATTTTTTGATCGTAATCCATAACCGATTTTACATCAGCTAAATTTTCGGCCATGGTTTTTCCCGTTACGGTTAAACAATCGCCATGTAATAAACCTTCATTCAATAAATATTTCAATACTGCCGGGATACCACCGTATTGGTGCAAATCCTGCATTAAATATTTGCCGCTTGGTTTAAAATCAGCTAAAACTGGTGTTTCATCACTCATGCGTTGGAAATCATCCTGAGTAACCTCAACACCAATAGCTTTCCCAATTGCAATAAAGTGTAATACTGCGTTTGTACTACCACCTAAAATGATGATCGAACGAATGGCATTCTCGAATGCCTTTTTCGTCATAATATCAGATGGTTTAATATCTTTCTCCAGTAAAATCCTAATGTATTTACCGGCATCTAAACATTCTTGTTTTTTCTCTTCACTAACTGCTGGGTTAGAAGAAGAATATGGTAAACTCATACCTAAAGCTTCTATTGCAGCTGCCATTGTATTTGCAGTGTACATTCCACCACAGGCACCAGCACCAGGACAGGTATGTTTTATAATTCCCTGGAAATCTTCCTCAGAAAGATTTCCGCAGATTTTTTGTCCCAGAGCCTCGAAAGCCGAAACAATATTTAACTCTTCCCCTTTGTAATGGCCTGGGGCAATTGTACCGCCATAAACCATAATCGAAGGGCGATCTAAACGGGCCATGGCCATAATAGCACCAGGCATATTTTTATCGCAGCCAGGAATGGCAATTACACCATCATAATATTGACCACCACAAATGGTTTCGATACTATCTGCAATTACATCACGGCTTACAAGAGAGTAACGCATGCCATCAGTACCGTTACTCATTCCATCACTCACACCAATGGTATTAAAAACCAAGCCGACTAAATCATTTTTCCAGACCCCAGCTTTGACGTCTTTTGCAAGGTCGTTTAAGTGCATGTTGCAGGTGTTGCCATCGTAGCCCATACTTGCAATACCGACCTGTGCTTTGGCCATATCAGCATCGGTTAAACCGATTCCATAAAGCATTGCTTGTGCAGCAGGTTGTGTTGGATCTTGTGTAAATGTTTTACTGTACTTGTTTAATTCGCTCATTGTTTAAATGTATATTCTGGTTCTGTTAGTTGTAAATATTTTGAGACAAAAAAAAAACCGCCTCGTTTCGGAGGCGGTTTCGATTTTGTATATTTTTTTATTATACGCAACGATTTCCACCTCTCTTTTGAGAAATGACAATAATTAGGTTGCTAATAATGTTTGTGTTTAAATTCATGTAATGCACTGAATCACAAACATACTAACTTATTATAAATGCAAAGAACTATTTTAATGTATTTCTCTATTTTTTTACTCCGATTACAATTCCCGTGGCCCAAACCTGTTTGGTAAGGTGCAAATCATCACGCGATTCTAAATCTTTAATCAACTTAATTGCTTTTTCCTGATGTCCTTCAGGCCAATTTTGCTGAGGTAACATATCATCAATTATATAAAGGCCACCTTTTTTGAGCATGGCAATTGCTTCTTCCAAAAGCAAATATTTTCCGTGCCAGGTATCAGCAAATATGTAATCGAATTTTTTGTCTTTATTCTTTTCAATCCACTCTGCGCCGTCAGTTTCAACCAGTGTTAGGCGTTCATCTCCGCTAAGAAAATCTTTCGCAATCGCTAAAAATTTAGCATCATTATCGATCGAAGTCAATGTACTGTCTTGATCCAGGCCATCTAATATCCACGAAGTAGACAAACCTGTTCCGGTTCCAAGCTCCAAAAATTTGCCTGAAGGTTTGGTTGCAGCAAGTGTTTTAAGCAAAGAGCAGGTTAATACATCAGAAGCCATATCAAACCCCAAAGCTTTAATAGCCGAATTTATCTGCTGGTAGGCTTTTGGATAATTTTGATTGATTTCTTCAGTCATTGGTTTTGCTTTAATTGTTGGCTCTTTTATTCGTTTCTCGACTTCGGACTCCTGACTTACGGACTTCGTACTAGATAATCACCTCGTAATTTACTTTTTCAAGCACCAGGTTTTTATAGGCACGTTGTATCGTATAGCCGATCGATTCTCTCCACAACGGGCGAAAAACAATGTCGTCAATTGAGGCAATGCCCGCAATTTCAGTTGCTGTTCCGCATAAGAAAGAACTATCGGCCTTTTTTAAATCGTCTACGGTTAATTTTTTCTCAATACACTCTATGTCTAATACATTACAAAGTTCTTTTACTGTTGCACGCGTAATGCCAGGTAAAATATTTCCTAAAGAAGGCGTATAAAGTTTTCCGTCTTTTTCTATGAATATATTTGCTCCCGATGCCTCGGCAACAAAACCGTGCATATCCAAAAGCAAAGCTTCATCGTATCCTTTAATATTTGCTGCTGTGGTTGCCAAAATGGAATTAACATAGTTTCCGCTCAATTTGGCTTCCATTGGAGTCGATTTTGGGTTTGGCCGCTCGTAATCAGAAATGGTTAAATTTAAGAGCTTGTTGCCCGAATAAGCATCCCATTCCCAGGCACAGATTAATATGGAAACACCACTAGGTCCGTTCAATTTCATATTGGGATGGCAAAATACCAAAGGACGGATATAAGCATCTTTCAGTTTGTTCAACTGAAGTAGTTTATAGGTTGCCGCAATTAATTCTTGCTTATCCCATGGAAAAGGAATGTTTGCCAACTGGCAAGAACGCTCCAGGCGGTCGAAATGGGCTGCAGCTTTGAAAATGCGGTTACCATTATGCGTTTTATAGGCTCTAATACCCTCGAAAGCAGCATAACCGTAGTGTAGCGACTGTCCATAAAGATCAGTACTGCTATTCACAGCCTTTTCAAACTGTCCGTCAAGATAAATAATCGTATTAGAATTATAGTATTTCATCTGTTTATTTTATTATTTTTTCATCAGTCAGATGGAGCTTACCCATGATTAAATAAGCATTCCGTTTGTAGCTTTGGTTTTTTAATCATGGATGGTTTCATAATACTGTGTTTTGTTATTTAAAAAAAGCGTCCCGTTTGTATCGGGACGCTTTAGGTATAATTAGTTTTTTAAAATCTATTTAAAAGCTGCCCATTTTCTTACCCCATAAAATATTTAAGAGTAGGAGGTTAAGTAAAATGACAGGAAACAACATTACATTGCCCGCAACTTTTGCAGCAGGATGTGTAATAAATATGTTGTTCTGAATCGTCATTATTATCTTATTGTTTATAAAAACCAATTTAGTTTTTGGTTCATTAATATGCAAGAGAAATCAGAAAAAAGTTAAATCAGAACATTATTCTTTTTTTTGTTTGTTAAACAAAACATTATTCTTAACAAGAGTTTGATTAGTTATTTAATGCCGACAGCTGTAGACTAAATATCAAAACGGTATACGGTATGTTTGTTATGCTTGCATTATAAATTTTCTGTTTTTCTGCCTAAAATGGGTGAAAGTGCGTTGAAAATTGAAAATTTGGTTGGTAAAATTGAAGAAATTATTATTGATTTTAAGTAAGAAATCAATACATACCTAGATCAGTTTTGTTGCTTATTGGAAATAGTTTATGTAATTTGATTCTATAAAACCAACCTATGATTAAAAATTATTTATTTGTGATGCTGTTGATTTTATTCTGTGCTGGTTGTTCTTCACCAGATTCACCCCTTAAGCTTAATGCTGGCAACCATACAGTTTTGACTTCAGATAGTATAAAATTATCGGTTAAAGTAGCTGGTAAGGGGCCTGTTTGTATCTATCTGCATGGCGGGCCTGGTCAGGATTTCCTTTCGTTTGAAAAGATGGGTGGTGCAAATCTGGAGAAATGCCTAACTATGGTTTACCTCGATCAAAGAGGATCAGGGCATTCGCAAAATGCGGGTAACTATAGTTTAGATCGGGTTGTGCAAGATATTGAAGAGCTGCGGTTAAAATTGGGTGTAGAAAAAGTGTATTTACTCAGCCATTCATTTGGTGGGGTTCTGGCGATTAATTATGCGTTAAAATATCCTGAACACTTAACTGGTATCATCATGGCCAATACAACTGCCTATTTTATGAATACAAATCAGATGCAGGAACAAATTGAGTATGGGTACGGGCTATTAAAGAGGGATACCACTATAAATGAAACTAATTTTAAAAAATTAATGAGTAGCGCGGCTTTAGTCCGAAAAAAGTTAAGTGCAGCTCATCTTGGGTATAAATACATTGCCAATAATGTAAATACGATTATCAAAATGGACAGCATCGAAAATTCTTATAAACGTACATCAGATTTCGGAATGATGCTTTTTATGCCGTTGGTAGATAGTACAAAAGTGCAGCAATACCCTGAATATTTTAAGGATTACGCCTTGTTAACCGATAAAATTAAAATTCCGGCTTTAATTATAACAGGGAAGGAGGATCATGCTGTAGGACCGGATTATTATAAAAATTATAAGTTTATCAATCAGAAAGTGGTACAGTTAGAAGGTTCGCACATGCTCTATTATGAAAACAATAAAGCATTTATCGCTGCGGTTTGCGGGTTTGTTAAGTAGTTAAAATAGAATTACGAGGCACTTTGTTTTGAAATATTATTTTAAAAAAAAAGCCTCCCGATTTTAAAATCAGAAGGCTTTCTAAATGAGTTAATTATTTGCTTAAGCTATACCTTCAGCTAAAACCACAATTTTGTTGTGGATGGCCTCAACCACACCGCCTTTAATAAAAAAGCGCTGTTCATCAGCTTTATTTGCTTTTATAATAACTTCTCCATCTTCTAAAGTAGAGATGATGGCGGCGTGGTCTTTTAAAATCTGGAAAGAGCCTAAAGTACCAGGAACCGTAACTGCTGTTACTTCACCTTCGAAAACTTTTTTATCTGGAGTTAATATTTCTAAATTCATTCTTTTTATAGATGTGAGATATGAGATATGAGATATGAGATTTAACATCCCGTCTCACATCTCAAATCTAATGTCTCAATTCTAGTTAGCTTCTGCTAATAATTTTTTACCTTTTTCGATCGCATCTTCAATGCTACCAACTAGGTTAAATGCAGCTTCAGGGTACTCATCAACTTCACCATCCATGATCATGTTAAATCCTTTGATGGTATCTTTAATGTCAACCAATACACCTTTTAAGCCTGTAAACTGCTCAGCTACGTGGAAAGGTTGAGATAAGAAACGTTGAACACGACGAGCTCTTGATACTACTAATTTATCTTCTTCAGATAATTCGTCCATACCTAAGATCGCGATGATATCCTGTAATTCTTTATAACGTTGTAAAGTTTCTTTAACACGTTGTGCAGTGTTATAGTGTTCATCACCTAAAACAGCAGGAGAAAGGATACGTGAAGTAGAATCCAATGGATCTACCGCAGGATAAATACCTAACTCGGCAATTTTACGTGAAAGTACTGTAGTAGCATCTAAGTGGGCGAAAGTTGTTGCCGGAGCCGGGTCAGTTAAATCATCCGCAGGTACATATACCGCTTGTACTGATGTAATTGATCCACGTTTTGTTGAAGTAATACGCTCTTGCATTAAACCCATCTCAGTTGCCAATGTTGGTTGGTAACCTACTGCTGATGGCATACGACCTAGTAGAGCCGATACCTCAGAACCTGCCTGAGTAAAACGGAAAATGTTATCAACGAAGAAAAGGATATCTTTTCCAGCGCCTTCGCCATCACCATCACGGAAATATTCTGCAACTGTTAATCCTGATAATGCCACACGAGCACGTGCACCAGGAGGCTCGTTCATTTGTCCGAAAACCAATGTTGCTTTAGATTCTTTTAATTTTTCGGTATCAACAGCTTTCAAATCCCATCCACCTTTTTCCATTGAGTGCAAGAATTCGTCGCCATAGTTGATTACACCTGATTCGATAAACTCACGAAGTAAATCGTTACCCTCACGAGTACGCTCACCAACACCTGCGAATACTGATAAACCAGCATAAGCTTTAGCGATGTTGTTTACCAACTCCATAATCAATACTGTTTTACCTACACCAGCACCACCAAACAAACCAATTTTACCACCTTTAGCATAAGGCTCTAATAAATCGATTACTTTAATACCTGTAAAAAGTACTTCAGTTTCGGTAGATAAATCTTCAAACTTAGGAGGAGTAGCATGGATAGGACGACCATCAGTTTTATCAACTGCATTAATACCGTCAATCGCTTCACCAACTACATTAAATAAACGACCTTTAATCTGGTCGCCAACTGGCATTTTAATCGCAGCGCCAGTATCAAGAACCTTCATTCCACGAACTAAACCGTCTGTAGAGTCCATTGAAATTGCACGTACACGGTCTTCACCTAAGTGCTGTTGAACTTCTAAAACAATTTTTTGTCCATTTTCTTTCGTTATCTCTAACGCATCAAAAATTTTAGGTAGATGGGCATCATCAGCAAAGCTAACGTCAACCACTGGGCCGATAATTTGTGCTATTTTTCCTAAGTTAGGCATATCTGTTGTGAGTAAATTTATTACAGTCAATGAATTAAAGCTGTTTATAGGGGCTCCAATTCGGTTGGCAAAGTTAAGTTATTCTTACTGAATTTTAAATATATATTATAAAATTTTTTAACATGGTTTTTATAGATAATTTAGAGGCTTAATAAGGGCTTATGAAAACCATTTTAACAACAGGCAGTAATGGCCTTTTAGGGCAGAAATTAACAGAAAAAGTTTTGGCTGAAGGAAGGGTGAAATTGGTTGCTACCTCTAAAGGACTAAACCGTTATCCTGTTAAAGAAGGTTACGAATATGCCGAAATGGATATTTTAGATCCAGAGCAGGTTAAATATGTTATTGAAAAGTACCAGCCAAATGCCGTTATCCACACGGCTGCAATGACAAATGTTGATACCTGTGAGGCGAACAAGGCGTTATGCCATCAGCTTAATGTTGATGCTGTCCAGACCTTGATATCTATATGTGAAGAAAAAAATATCCAGCTGATTCATTTAAGTACCGATTTTGTTTTTGATGGTGCCGATGGGCCTTATCAGGAAAATGATCCAGTTAACCCGGTTAGTTATTATGGCGAATCGAAAGTGCTGGCAGAAGAAATGATTAAAGATTCAAAAGCTAACTGGGCTGTTTTAAGAACAATATTGGTTTATGGCATCACAAGCGATATGAGCCGGAGTAATATTGTGCTGTGGGCTAAGGGGGCATTAGAAAAGGCCTCGCCTATAAATGTTGTTAACGACCAATGGCGCATGCCTACTTTAGCCGAAGATCTGGCCGAGGCCTGCATACTGGCTGTTGAAAAAAATGTAAATGGAATCTACCATATTTCAGGCAAAGATTACATGAGCATTGCAGATTTAGTGCGAAAAGTTGCCGATTATTGGGGACTTGATAAAAGTTGCCTGAATGAGATCAGCTCAGCAAGTTTAAACCAAACAGCCAAGCGGCCTGTAAAAACGGGTTTTGTGTTGGATAAGGCGATTAAAGATTTAGGCTATAATCCGCATTCTTTCGAAGAAGGCTTGAAGATTCTAGATCAACAGATGAAAGGATAGTCTTAAGTCGTGAGCCTTAAAACAATCAAGCAATTAAACCATATAACAATATACATTAACTAAAAAATACAATGGCATTACAAATTGGCGATAACGCCCCTGATTTTAAATTGTACAGTTCCGATTTAACGGAAGTTTCTCTTTCTGCTTTTAAGGGCAAAAAAGTAATTGTGCATTTTTTTCCAATGGCTTTTACCGGAACATGTACAGAACAGTTGTGTACCATGAGAGATAATTTCAGCTATTATGAAGGTATCGATGCGCAGGTAATCGGTATTTCAGTTGATTCTCCATTCTCTTTAGCTAAGTTTAAAGAGGAGCAAAATTATCAGTTTCCGCTACTGTCTGATTTTAACAAAGAAGTATCAGCAGCTTTCGGTGCATTTTATGATGAATTTTTCTTCGGATTAAAAGGAGTTTCGAAAAGAGCGGCATTTGTGATCGATGAAGAAGGAAAAATTGCTTATGCTGAAGTTTTGGAAAATGCGAAGGATTTACCTGATTTCAAAGCAATTAATGAAGTATTAAGCGCATAAAGCTTAAGCTGTAAAGCTTATTTTGAGATTTTTTTTAAAATTTAATTGGAAATTAAAATATCAAATTATACCTTTGCAGTCCGTTAACGATACGGAAACGCATTTGTAGCTCAATTGGATAGAGCATCTCACTACGGATGAGAAGGTTTGGGGTTCGAATCCCTACAAGTGCACTTGAAGGGATGATTCTTAAATCATCCCTTTTTTTGTCTACAATCATGACGCCTAAATCTCTCATTTTAAGATAATTAAGTGATAGCATGTTCATCATCGTAGGTGTTCGATAAATGCCATTTTCATAGTACAGGTTCGAGTCGAACACTAGGTCTATAAATTCCCGCTTTTCCAGTGTATCAAATTTATGATAGACAGATTTTATATCGGTAAATGCGTCAAGTTGTTCATTGAGTATTTCGTAAGCCTCACTATGATTTGTTTGTAGCCTTTCTATTGCGATCTGGAGGTTGTCAATATTGCCTTTGTATTTGAGGTGCCATCTTTTGTAGGTGTCTTGGTCAATTTCACTTTTTATCCATTTTTCTTCAACGGCATAAAGGAGTCCCTGTTCCTTGGCAAGTTCCGATTTTTTATCTGCCAGTCCTTTCTTATTGTTTTCAAGCTCTTGTTCAATTTGCTTATTTGCGCCGTCTCTAATTTTTTTTACTGATCTGGCAGGGAGGCTCATGAGTTCGAGCGCGGTGTCGAATTGGCTATGGGCTTTTTTTGCACTGATATTATTGTGTTTTGAAAACCTGCACTTGTAGTAATAGAAATACTGTCCGGATTTGCCTCGTGAGGGCGCTCCGGTCAGAACATTACCACAGTGGCATTTTAAAATACCTCTAAAGGGAAGCGAATCATCTACAATGGTGCGTGTTTTGGAAACCCGGTTAAATTTACTCTGGACCATTTTCCATGAAATCATGTCAATGATCGGTTCATGGATGGCAGGAAAGAGCCCTCCAGGATGTTCTTTATAAGCGTTAGCTTTTACAAGGCCTGCATAAACTGCGTTGGTTAAAATCCTTTCAATGGCCATATTGCCTTTTCTGTCAAATCCAAGTTCTTCAGCCTTTTTCTTGATCAGGTAGAGAGGTACATTTTTTAGGTAAGCTTCATAGATAAACCGGATGATTTTAGCTTCAGGTTCTTCAATGATGAGCCTGCGGTCCCGCGGCTCACCTATTTTTTTGTACCCATATGGTGTGATGCGGAAAACAAATTTTCCTTCTTTTGTTTTTTTGGAGTATATACCGGATCTTATTTTAATGCTTCGGTTGATGTTGTCCTCTTCTGCTAATAGTAGCTGTAGGCCTGCCCTGAAGAAGCTGCCGGGTTTATCATAGTCAAATTCAATGCCTTCGGAAACGCTTATGATCTGTATGCCGTACTTGGACTGAAGCGATTTAACCATGCTCATGGCTTCTCCTGCATCACGGCTGAACCTGTCCATCTGATCTACCAATAAGTAATCAACGTTTTTATGGTAAAGGCCGATAAATTCCTGTAGTTTAATAAAATCAGGCCTGTCAAATGTTTTGGCACTTTTTCCTCTATCGATAAAGGTATCAACCAAGTTGATTTTATTGAATTCGATATAATGATCGGTTACCACCCGCTGGCGTTCAATCGAATTTTCACTCTGTTTTTTGTCGCTGAACCTTAAATATCTAATTGCTTTCTTTTCCATATAGTTGATCTAATGTTGCTCTAACCAAGGCTTTAACGATTAAATTTACCAATATTTCTTCTTTTTCACTGGATGTTTTGCTAATGGTGTCATCGTTTTTTTCGATACTCTTCTGGTTATTTATATCAGGTTTTAATGGTGGCTCGTTAGTAGGGCCAATTGGTTTATTTGAATTTGTTTTGTCAGTATGGATTACTTTCAGTTTGAAAGGGTGCTGTTTGATATTGGCGGGTACTGCCGCTCGGGGCTTGGTTTTCATACCTTTTCTGAAAACTTTCCTTTTTGGTGTTTTGATATTGATTTCCATAAGGACTTTCTTTTTGAGGGTAATGGTAGGAGAATTTCAATCTAGTTTTTCCAAGGTCGGGAAATTAAGTCGCGCTCTATTATTCGCATGTCCTAAATTCATCCTAAAACTGAAAATGGATGAATTTATTAAGGATTATGGCGAATGGGTCGGTATTGCGTTTTAGTTTCGATTGCATTTTTGGTAACTGCTTTTCTATCATGGATTTGGAATGGTATTGAAGGAAGATGGAGTGTCTGAAAATACAAGAAATTCATACTGAAACAAATAGTAGCTATGGATCCAGAAGAGCGGGTAATATTTCAAGAATTTATTTTTTCAGGTACATTAGCTCTTCCAATTACGAATCCATCCGTGGCGAGTTTAGTTAACAAACGTATTATTTACAGGGTGGGAATCATATTGGCAGAAATTATGGTGAACCCGGCATGAATTACACAATGTCAAAGACGCTACGCGAAAATCTCATATTTGAAATGATAGGCTTGCCTAATAAGAATTTTAAAGATTTTTCAGAAGCGTAGAAGCGGTTTATTAATGATAATAGGCCTGCCTGTATGGATAAAAAACAAAAGCTGGTACTAGTAAATTATACAGATTCATTTTAATTTAAATGGAAAACATAACCTACGATGGTGATTATGTTAACTAGGCGATAAGGTCTTTGATAATATCAAATAAGACCTGAAAGTTTACAAAATCTTCTGCAGAGCCATGTTGAATCATAAAAGAGCAAAAATTTCTTTTTTCCTGTCTGTTAATCGTTATTTCCATCTGTTCGAAAGGTTCTCCGCGCTCGGTTCCTGAGATTTTCTTTTGATCGATCATCGCATTTTTTGAAGCCATTGCCTTTTCAATTGACGAATTAGGAAATAAATTTTCAATTCCTTTACCTATCATGTTATCTTTAAAAAAAGGCATGGTTCTGCGGTGAATATGACCAAAATCCTCATCAGGTTTTTTGGTATCGCAATCGTAAACCAAAATTTTCTTCTGTGGTATAGTTTCCCAGTTATTGTCAATTAAGATATTCCAAAGTTTATCTAACTGGCCACAGCTACCACGATACCTTAATTCAACTTTTGATAGTAAATCCATCTCTCCCAATAGTTCAGCAGCCTTTGTAATAAAGTCTACATCAATTTCTCCTTCAAAGAAAACAATAGGTTTTAAATGGATGGTTTGTCCTTTTGATTTAATCTGACCATCTGCCCATTGTTTGCCATACTTAACCGAAACATCTATAAATAAATCAGCCTGTTTGGTTAATAATTGTAAGTACGTTTCTGTAATCCCTGGATCAATATAACTGAGTTTTTCCTCGGCACAGTAAAAGTTATAGTTGGTTTTGGTTGTCTTATTTTTGGTTCTTGAATAGCCTAAAAAATAACTTGAAAAATCAATAGCCTCATATTGTTCAAGGTGCGCTTTATTTCGATCTTCGCTTTTGAAATATTCCTCAGTTTTTTCGTTAATCATTTCATCAAAACTTTTTAATCTCTTTTCATTCCATTCCGTGATTTGACCTTCAATATATTCCTTAGTATTGAGTTCCCTGACATATTTTATCTGATCAGACAAGGTATAAAAATAAGAATCGATTGTTTCCTGTGTGGAAGTATTGATCACCTGTAAAAGCTCATTTTCGAAGCTGGCTATTGAGTCCTGATAATTAGTAGAATCAAAGTCATCAGCGAGATATTCTTCGATTGACATTTTTGAATCATAGAATTTATAGATATAACTCTGCTCATAGAAGTGTAACAATGAATTGATTGCGTAGTTTTTAAAAGGAAATGTAAGTTCCATAATAGGATGATGAATAAATCAAATATAAAATGATTTAATCAAAATTTTTCCAATCTTGGAAAATCCTATTTACAAACTTCCAAAATTTGATCATCAAAATTTTTGGATATGAAGCAGAAGATCAAAACTATTAACGGCCATATTTTTCATGGTAGGCCACATCTCAAGATCAAGCGTATCAAGGTTAATCCCCGACACCGGATCAGGCAGGCGCTCAGGGCCTGTTTGCCTTTCTTTCATCTCAGATCTCAACAACAGGAAGAACAATAATCTATCATAAAATAGCTGCGGGTAAGGTGCTTTTGGCAAACGCGGGTTTGCAGCAAGATGGATTTTTGTGGGACAAAAATATCTTGCCATCCTAACGGCTGGAGGCTTACTCGGAACTCGTAAGCCTTAAAGCGATAATAAAATGCCAAGACCCAAGATCAAAAATGAGGAAGAAAAACTCAAGCACTACATCCGCATCAGGGTAGATGAACAGACCCTCAAGCGGCTAAACAAAATGCAAAAAAGTAGTGACTGCAAAGGCGTTTCACAACTGGCAAGAAAGATCCTGATGCAAGAGCCTGTACAGATTTTTCACAGGGATATTTCGATGAACGGACCGATGGAAGAACTCGCTATGATCAGAAAAGAGATCAGGTCCATCGGTATTAACATCAACCAGCAGACCTACCATTTTCACACTAGCCAGAGCAAAGCAGCAAGGATGTTTTATGCGGAGCGGACAAAAGAGCTATATGAAAAGATCGAAATCAAAATTGAACGTTTACTGGAGATCACCGATAAACTAGCGCATAAGTGGTTGCAAAAATCGTCAGTGGAAAAAGCATCAGGGGGATCCTGATCTATAACGAAAACAAGGTAGAAAACGGAGATGCCATACTTTTTATGGCCAGTGGTTTTGCTGGGGATATCGATAAACTTAAGTTAGCGCAAAAGGCAGAGCGTTTTAATAAACGCACGATGCTAAACCCATCGGTCAAAACCAATGCCCTACACATTACGCTGAATTTCCATCCTTCCGACATGTTGGACAGCGAAAAGTTACAGCGCATTGTTTCAGAATACATGGAGCAGATCGGTTTTGGCGAGCAGCCCTTTCTGGTGTACCTGCATGAGGATACCCACCATCCGCACGTACATATTGCCACAACCAATATCAGATCAGACGGCAGCAGGATCGATATCCATGGCATTGGCTACAAACGCTCTGAACAGGCCAGGAAATCCATTGAACAGAAATATGACCTAACAGTTGCCGGGGGTAACCCACTGGACAACTCCCCAAAGATAAAACCAGCGGTTTATGGGGAAGACCCAACGAAAAAGACCATCAGCAATATCGTTACCGCGGTGATGAAGCAGTATAGGTATAGCTCTTTTCCTGAATTTAATGCAGCATTAAGGGCTTTTAATATTACGGCAGATAGGGGAACAGAAGATTCAGTGATGTACCAGAAGCGTGGGTTGCTTTATTCTATCCTGGATGATCATGGAAATAAAATTGGCATTCCGTTAAAGGCGAGTGCGATCTATGCTCGACCAACCTTGGATAATATTGGAAAGCGCTTTGATAAAAACATGATCGACCGGAAAGTTTTCAGGGAAGAGTTAAAGGATAAGATCGATGGGGTATTTAAGGGTTACCAATCCATCACAAAAACAGGTTTTGAGTTGGCTTTAAAAGAGAATGGGGTGACCGCTGATTTTAGAAGAAACGAGCAGGGAAGGATTTATGGGGTCACTTTTATTGACCATGGCACTAAATCGGTATTCAATGGCAGTGACCTTGGAAAGGCCTATAGTGCAGCCGCCCTCACAAGGTCTTTTGGCGAACGTGATATTCCGGTAAAACAGATTGGCAAAACTCCAGGCAAACATTTTCCCTCAAAAGAAGCCACGGAAAAGAGCCACCTCGAAACGCCTCAAAAAACAGGTTATCTCGATATGGTACTCGCAAGATCTGACGAAGGCTTTATGCAGTCTACTATAAAGAAGAAAAAACGCAGGAAAAAACTGCAGCAACAATTATAGCTTATGAATACAGGGGAAGATACGCAGGGGCTGCGCAAGATATTGGATATGACCAGGCTGATCAGTCTGGTGATCCTTTGCATGCATATTTATATTTTCGGTTACCAGGCTTTCCGGGAATGGGGTTTGAGCACTTTAATTACAGATCGTTTAATTTTCAATTTTGCCAAACTGAAAATGTTCAGGCATCCGCTATTGACCAAGGCTGTGGTACTGCTTTTTCTGGGGATTTCCTTGATTGGGGTAAATGGTAAAAAGTCTGAAGAACTGAAATTAAAACCGATCCTCTTAAGGCTGGGTATTGGTTTAGTGGTCTATTTTTCCAGTGCTTTTTGTTTCATGTTAAATTTTTCGCCAGATGTTTTTGTGTGTTTCTATGTGCTGATTCTCAGTTCCGGTTACCTTTTGCTGTTAAAATCAGGGATTGAACTTTCGAGGCTGATCAAAGACAGTATGAAAAAAGACATATTCAACAGTGAGAACGAAACCTTTCCCCAGGAAGAAAGGCTGTTGGAAAACGAATATTCTTTTAACCTGCCAACAAAATACCACCTAAAGGGAGAAGTGAGGGATGGCTGGATCAACTGTGTAAACCCTTTTCGCAGCATTTTGGTATCGGGCTCCGGTGGTGCGGGTAAAACCTATTTTGTGATCCGCCATATCATTGATCAGCAGATCAAAAAGGGCTTCTGCCTGTTTTTATATGATTTTAAATTCGATGACCTGACCAAAATGGCCTATAACAAGCTGCTTAAATATCAGCTGAATTATAAGGTCGTCCCTTCATTTTACATCATCAATTTTGAGGATTTAAATCGTACGCACCGTTGTAATCCTCTGGATCCGCAGGGTATGGAGGATATTACCGATGCAACCGAGGCCAGCCGGACGATTATGATGGGCCTTAACCGGGACTGGTTGAAAAAACAGGGGGATTTTTTTGTGGAATCACCTATCAATTTTTTAACAGCGATTATATGGTATTTGCGTAAATACGAAAACGGAAAGTATTGTACGTTGCCCCATGTGATCGAGCTGATGCAGGCGGATTATGACCCGCTGTTCGCCGTATTGCAGCAACAGGAAGAAATCAAGGTGCTGATCAATCCCTTTATCTCGGCTTTACAGAACAATGCCCAAGCGCAGCTGGAGGGGCAGATTGCCTCGGCCAAGATAGGTCTGGCCAGGTTGGCTTCTCCTCAACTGTATTATGTACTAACGGGCAATGATTTTACGCTGGATATCAATAACCCGGATGATCCCAAGATTGTTTGTATGGGAAACAATCCGCAGAAGATCGATACCTACGGTGCGGTACTTTCGCTGTATGTGAATCGGATGCTCAAGCAGATCAATAAAAAAGGGAAAAGCAAATGCAGTTTGATCTTTGATGAATATCCTACGCTGGTGGCCAACCTAATCACTACGATTTCCACGGGCAGATCGAACCTGATTTCTTGTACGCTGGGTATCCAGAGTATTGAGCAGGTTAAAAAAGAGTACGGTGCGGAGCAGGCGGAGGTTATTTTGGGGATCTGTGCGAATATCATCAGTGGGCAGGTTTCTGGTGACAGTGCTAAAAAATTTTCGGAAACTTTTGGGAAGATCATGCAGGACAGGCAGAGCATGAGTATCAATAGCTCAGATACTTCCATTTCTAAATCTACGCAGATGGATTATGCGGTTCCAGCATCCAAGATCGCAACTTTTTCATCGGGCGAGTTCGCAGGGATTGTGGCTGATAGCCCAAATGAAAAGATCAGGCTGAAGATGTTTCATGGGGAGATCCAGAATGATCATGCGGCTATTGCAAGGGAAGAGTCGGATTACGAGGCAATTCCTATAGTGGCTAAGGTTACGGAAAGTGATGTGGAGGAGAATTATAAAAGGGTTAAAAAAGAGGTGGCGGACCTGGTCAGAGGCGAGTTGAAAAAGATTGAAGAAATGAACAAAGAATGTTTGCCGAAAGAGGGGCAGCCTGCGGAAACGGGAAAAAAGCAGCGTGGGAGAAAGGTAAAGGAAAATAGGCCTGCGGTTAAACGCGGTAGGAGAAATGTTAATGAGGAGCCAATTAAGTCGGTTTCGATGTGATAGTTTTCTTTAAGATGTTGTTTGTCAGTATTTTAGTGTATGTAAAATAAACTGTGTCAATCTAAAATAATTCTTCTCAAAAAAATCTAATATCATTCTATCAGGAAACCAAACGGACAGTTTCTGAGCAATTGTAGCCCAATTGCTCAGAGGCATAGTAAAGCCAGCTGTAAGACATCTTTTATCACCCAAACATTATCTAACTTTTCAAAGAATGCGGATACAATTGCACCGCCTGAGCTTCCACTCGAGTACCTCATTACAAATACTGCCTTATCAATGCTGTTGTTGAAAACGATTGGAGAGAAGGATAAGATAACATTTTTGTTGCCACTTGCTTCAGATGTTTTAAACCATGATTTGTTGTGTGTTTTAAGTGGATAGTCTTTAATGGCTGAGGTATCTATTTTAGTAAGGAAATCAGTCCAATCTTTTTTATGCCAGAATTTAGTGGTTTTTGTATCCAATGTGTTGTAGGAAGGGTTGGATAGGTTTATATTATGATAAAGCTGTCTGTTAGTCGTTGATCTGACTGTTTTTACCGATTTGGCCAAATGCATACGTTTTAGTGCCGCTTTATAAAGGTTGATGGTATCTAAACGGCTTTGGGCATTCGCCGTAGTAAAAATGCCAAATATTAATATATGTACTAATGTGATAATTTTTTTCATTATGAGCAAGATTTAACTTTTGTAGATGTAGAAGTGTTATTCTATTCCTTCATTATATTTGACTCAACACGGGTTTTGTTCTTTAAAAACCTATAGCTTTTAGAACCTTTCAGGCCTCCCCATGCCAAATCACGGCAGTAATTCATTAGGGTCAGGTTAGGATCAGCACTGGGGCAGGCATATATGTAGCTAAATCGAGGAAGTCTTAGGTAACCTGCATGTATTGAGCCCTATATCCCGAACCAATAAGTACCGCGATCGGATCTTCTACCGGCGGATCATTTGGCCCTTAGCCCACTGGTGTCAGCCTGCTAAAATGCCGCGTCTTTATACTATCGATCACATCCGAACTGTTTTATGGTTAGCGCTAACTTAGTTACATGTAGGTATTGTCCTTACATTGCATGTCTGTTTATTATCATGAATGCAAACCAAACTAAAACATATTATCAAATGAACAAATATGACAGATATTCTGTTGGATAAATCCTAAACAGTTTGTTTAAATTTAACTAATGACTACCAACTAAAGCAATGAATTACAAATCATGTGCTTACAATCTAAGCATTGCAAGGCCTTATTTCTAATTGATAAGTAATAAATTTATCCTCATAACTGTTTTTATTACTCCATGTGTATAAAAATCTAACTTACTAGTTTTTGATTTTGCAGGTGTTCAAAGATTTAAGATCATTTGATAGCTATATATAAAATGTCAATGTCATGCTTTATGAAGCCATACTTGAAATTAGCAGTTGTTGTCATTCTGCGGAAGAAGTCAAAGATCTTCCGCTTTGTTTGGCTCATTTTAATCCACTGAAGTACCAATTAGGATTTAGGTCTATTGTAAATTAATTTACGATAATTGCCTTCAGCATCGAGATTAACTTGAGGTTGTGAAATTTGGTTAGGTTTGTAAGAATTAGGCCTGTATCCATTTTGTGTTTTATTTAATGATTTTCCATTTGGTCCTTTAGACAGATTCTTTTTGTAATTATTAACTTTTGTTTTTTTTTCCTCTTCAAGTACATCTTTGGGAACTAAAACAGAAAGGTCAGAGAGTGAATTCATTCTTATCAGCTTACCTTTCTTCCATTCTGGGATATAATTTCTCATAATTAGAATTTCTTTAGCACCAATATAATATTTAATTATCTGAAAACAGTCTTCATATTGTTCATTTGTGCCAGCAATTAATCCACTAATATTTAGAACGCTGCTTTCACAGCCGTATATATTGTTGGATTAGTGCCTTAAAAATCCTGATCAAAAGGCAGCTGAAGATCAGTACTAGGTTATGGTTCAATTCAATCGATGATTAATATTGCGATTAAAAGGGGAGATCATATACCGCAAAAACAAAACTACCTGTATATCGTATAGTATCGTTAAGCCACGAAGCAGTTATTTCTTTTGACTTATTATGATTATTGAGGAATTCAATTAACTCGGTTCTTGCATTGAATTGCACCTGTAGAACAGGCGTCCCATTAAAGGTCAAGTTCAAATGCTTAAAGTCGTTGGCATAAATTTCAATTTCATCATCCAATTCCCAAACCAACATATTTTCCAAATCTTCTAAATGCTTATCTTGAGCAATGTTCATTGCAGTCCATTTTTCCCATATGTCATGCTCGTAGAAGAAAGGTACTCCCTTACTTATTAACTCACAATTAATTTCATGCATAATATTGAAATCATCTACAACAGCTTGTAAAGCAGAAAATTTTGAAAAAATGATCCTACTATTATGTTCTCTTCGATTAACAAGAAATCGATTTACATAATTAATACGATCAATTTCCTTCTCATTTAAAATATCCCCATTGCATTCAATTTCAATGAAACGTGATACATCTGCTACCGTTAACAGGTTAATGTTGTAATAGCAAGGCCGATCTTGTCTTCGTATTGGCAAAGATTCTAACTCATATGCTTGGGACTTAATCAAAGTTATGATGCTTTCGTATATACCGGTGTCCTGACTAAGTTTATTGCCTTGAGCTTTATTATCGTACTCTCGAAATGCAAATAATGTTTTATGATATTGAAATCTGTCATTTAACATTTTTAATTTCTCACTATCACAATTTTCTAACTCGTTGAATTTTTTGCCGTTTAATTGAAAGTTTATTATCTCCGAATTTGTCCAAAAAGTAAACGGAATAGTATTCATATTTATTTTTGTGGCCTGTGCATCACGAGTCATAAAGACCCAGTCTTTAAACCCACTTTTTTTGCAACTTACAATAAGAGTGGTGTAAATCATGATATTTTCTATTTCGTCTGATTTATATACCAAAAGATCCATTTCACGCTGAATAGATTGAACATCATCTAGGTAAAACCTATTATGAATTACATTCCATCCATTTTTCTCTAAAACCGTTGCGACTTCATGTTCAAGCACAAACCCAGTTCGGTCTCTAATTTCGTCAGAAATACAAGTTTCTTTCAAACCCTTAGTAATTTTTTTTTCCATTGTCAATAATCTTGACCAATGTAATAAAAGAAAGCTATCACATGCCTAAAAAGTAAATAATAAGTTCATTTAAATGGGTGGAATAATGGTAATGCCTCCATACACGTATACCTTCGTTTTTGTGTAACACTTTAACATTATAAATTAGTTAAAAAATCATTGATTATATTAGCGTATTGAAAGTGGTAACTTTTTATAATGGCAAAAAAGAACAATAACAAAACTCAGGATGATTTTAATTTATCTCCAATTATAAAAT
>NNBT01002574.1_pt1 | contig 33632 bp, 19 predicted proteins | sample 1173831 | NCBI WGS metagenome assembly NNBT01 (sample SAMN07173936, study PRJNA388173) | plant metagenome | isolation source: symbiotic tissue sample KVJ10 | place: Norway: Troms, Kvaloya island | reverse complement strand
CCTCTAAATAATAGTAATCCGCATAAATTAGCGGCACGTCAATTTCGCTGTTTAATGGGTAAGCACCTGTGCTGTGCATCAACAAAAAGCCACCATTTTCACCCAGTTTTGCATGGTAAGCACTGCTAGAAAGTGAATAGATCATGGTTTCGGCAGCAGATTTAAATTCGGTTTTCTCATTACCTGTGGCGTATTGAGCAAGCTCTAGCAATGCAGAAGCCATCAGCGCACCCGCAGAGGCATCGCGTTTGGCAAAAGGAATGCCTTGTGCATCGAAATCCCAGAAAGGAATTTTATCAGCAGGAAGGTTTGGATGGTTTAGGATAAAATGGGCAATTCCTTTGGCCTGTTTTAAATAAGTTTCATCTTTGGTAAAACGGTACATCATCGTATAACCATATAAAGCCCAACCCTGCCCACGCGACCATGCCGAACAGTTTGCCGCGCCCTGCCAGGTGGCTTTTCTGATTACTGCTCCGGTCTGTGGATTATAATCTACTACATGGAAAGAACTAAAATCGGGGCGAAAATGATTTTTTAAAGCAGTATTAGCATGGATCACCGAAATTTCCTTAAACTTTTTATCCCCTCCGTTATCACTCACCCAGTTCATCATTTCCAGGTTCATCATGTTATCAATAATTACAGGGCACTCCCATAATTTGCTTTTATTCCATGACTGGATAGATTTGACAACAGGACGATAACGTGTAGCCAAAGATTCTGCCGATCGCTCAATCACCGCTTTATATTCTGCCTTGCCTGTTAGGCGATAGGCATTCCCAAAACTGCAGTACATCATAAAACCCAGATCATGGTTTCCGGTATAGGTTTGGTTAGGCTCTATTACTTTTAAGGCCGCTTCGGCTTCCTGTTTAATGCTGGCATCTTTTGTTTGCTCGTAGATGTACCATAAACTGCCTGAATAGAAACCACTGCACCACCACTTGATATCGTAATTTACAGGTTTACCGTTTTCGAATGTCTGCGGGGTTTTACCTGCCGGAATATTTTTAGCCAATACCCTATACTGATCGGCAGCAAATTTGAATTCATCGTTGATTAGTTGGGCCATCGGCTTCTTTTCGATCTGGGCAAAAGCACTTAGCCCTGTTAGCACGAGTAATGCGGCAATTAAATTGGTTTTTTTCATCATGATTAGTATCTGTATTATTCTTTAATGTTAAAATTTGCCGTGGCGCCTGCTTGTGGACCAGTTGGCATATTACAGTTGATATTTTGGATTTTAGATAGGCCGGGCAACTTTAACGATAGCTTAATGCTGGTATTTTCCTGTGCCGGATCGGCAATGTAAAGCGTTGGGTTTTTACTGTTCAGGTTTTTGATGTAAATGGTACAGGGCTGATCAACCGAGAGCAATATTCCATCGGTTGATAAAGTACCTGCTTTATAAAAAACGGCTTGCAGCATATTTAAACCTTTATGATTTACGGCTTGCAGTTCTTCTGTATTTTTTATGATCTGAATAAGTGAGCGGTTGTATTTTTTTAATCCGGCCGCATCAACACCAGGCACCACAATATATTGATAACTGGCATTTTGAGGGTTTGTACCATGATTTAACCAGATTTTAAATACATTATGTTTGAGTTCGGTGTTACTTTGAAAATAATTGATACGATGCCAGCTACCAGTTTGAGGCTTATCACTGATTTCTACGTTTCCTCCTTCAGGAAAAATATAACCAATACTATCATGAACAGTCCATTTTTCACCATTTCCCTTAGATGAAAACAACTCCCCCCTTAACCAGGCCTGGTTAACCGTTGTGGTAATATTTTCTTTAGCATTGCTTACAATCCCTGCTCCCAAACAAACTACCTCCTTATCAAAAAAGAACCATGCTTTTTTTGCCTGAACACTATCGTAATTTAAATCGTAGCAGGATACACCATATACACCATCGCTCACTCCACCTGCAAATTTTGTAGTGCCGGGGATGCCCCACTCCTTCTGGATGGTAGCACCCTTATCATCAGGATAATCTCTATTAGTGGTGCCGGGGATTTTATCCCATTCCCAAACAGGCATCAGGTTGGCATATTCTGATCCACTGCGCTGGATGTTAGTTGCCCCATCAGGAAGAAATTTACCTAGTATGTTTTCATTGTTCCCACGTTCGGTGCGGAGCGTTCTTGTTGATGCCGTTTGTACACTAAAAGTATATCCGGGACGGAGGTGCAGGGTATAACCACTTTTCCAGAACTGGGCATGCGATGGCTCAATTTTATAACTTGGGTCCTGTGCTCCTGAAGTACGTTTAATAGAAGCATCCCAATAAGCGGCATTTTCAGGATCGAAGAGTTTTATTTTGCTCACCATCCCGCCCATACCACTGCTTAACGAATCTTTACGGCTGATGCCGCGGCCACGTACATTAAAATCATAGAACGATCCCCTTACCGTTTTCAGAAAGGTATTTTTAAGATAATTGACCAAAATAGCCAGCTGATCTTTGGGCAAAGCATATTCTGTTCCACGTAAATAAAATGCAGCATTAACCGAATTGCCTGCAAATACCCTCCCATAACTGGCAATTGCCTGTTGTTTGCCATGCTGGTAGTAACTTCCATCTACCTGAACACCCTCTTTTCCATCAGCAATAGAAATCGGTTCGTAAAGGTATTTCGCTGCTGAATCTAAAGTAGCTTTGTTTTTAGTTAAACAGCCACGGTACAGAAAATGTAGCGCTTCATCAGAAGTATTGGCACCATCGCCAGCCTTCAATTTGCGGATCATTCTGATGATCAATGCTTTTTCCAGTTCGGCAGGAAGCTGTGTTTTGGCATTCCGCATCAGGATTAAAATCTGCCCGATGGCCTGCGGATAAAAAATATCGTTATACCACCAGTTTTTGTTCTTCGGATTTTTATCCAGCCAGTTCTGTAGCGATTTAACAATAGCAGTATGGATTTCGGTATTATTATAAAGCTTATTGGAACCCCGAATGTAAGCTGTTGCCATATTTTTAATCCGATTTAATGGATCATACTGCGCATCATTATAATTGATATCGGTCCAACTTCCATCAGCATTTAAGGATAACAGATCTTTGTTTAGCTTCTTAACCAGTATACCATCATTTACACCCGATTGAAGATCCTGGGTTATGCGTTCCATAATTACCGCATAAGGCTCTTCCTGCGCAACAGCCAAAATCGTGGTAAAACACAAAAGAAACAGGGGTAACAATACCTTCAATTTTATCATTTTTTCTATCTCCTTTGCTTTACTGGATCACTTTAATATTAAATTCTTTGATGCTGGTTTTACTTTCGTTGGGATTAACATTATAAGAAACAAATGTTGCCCTGTATTTGCCCACGGCTCCATATTTATAAGCATAAGCAGTAGTTGCTGATGCGGTGATGTTTTTTACGGTTGCGGTGGAAACATCTGGAGAAACGCGACCAACATATAAAGCTTTGCTTACAATCCAGCTGGTATTTGTTGGGTTTGAGGCTCCTCCTACAATGGTTAATGCAGTTGTTGTGGGCACCCATCTTGCAGTTGCCGGGTTCCAAACATTGCCATATCGTGTCCAATAGGCATTATCGGTTACCAATGAACCCAAATTATAGCTGTAATCAGCTAATACATTATTCACTGTATAATTGGTAATGGTCCAAGTTCTTTGTGTAGAGCCTGTAACGCCCGAATATTTAAAGGCTATAAACAGTGAATCGTTGATGCCGTTTACCAAATCCGATAGATTAATATTACCGGTATTTACTGCTGTGGCACCAGTAGCCAAAGGCGTGCGGGCGGTGATGTTTGTCCAGGCGGCGTTTACCACAGTGGCCGAATCCCTCGAAGGGAGTTTATCGGTTGCCAGAACCTGTAAGGTATTGGTTTGTGTGCCAAACTGTGCCGTACTTGTAAATGATAGCGTTGGAATGCCCAAAGCCATTGCCCTATCTCGGTATTCGTATTTATTGCCAACGGTACCTGCCCAAAAAGCAATATTATCTGCATAACCATCAAGCGAAAACTTACAGGTATCGCCAAGTTTAAATACCAAGGTATCACCAATGGTAGAACGGGCATTATTGAGATTGATGCCCGCTGTTGGTGCATCGGTGGTAAGGTCTTTTTTACAGGCCGTAAAACATAAACCTGCAAGCAAACATATATTGAATAGATATTTCATCTTTATTTCAGTTTTGAGGTGAATTAATATCCGGGATTTTGAACCAGGGCCTTATTTAAGTTTAATTCGTAGGTTGGTTTGGGTAAAAACACATGCCTTTGCGTAATCCCTGTGATGCCCGAGTAACCAATGGCATTTCCGGTAGTTGCAGAAACCCCGTTTGCAACTGCATAATTGGCAAAAGCCTGCATATCACCTACAAAATTACCCCAACGGATGAGGTCGGCTTTACGGTAAGCTTCAAAACACAACTCCCGCATGCGTTCGTCTCTGATCGCCAGTTGGAAATCAGCTTTGTTTAATCCAGGCGCAAGCAGGTATTCGTTGCCGTTAGTAATGCTTGCGGTAGCGGTAGCAGCTACACCTGATGTTGGTGCGGCAATGCTTACAGTTGGCGCGCTGGTAAAATATGGGCCTGCAGCGGTTAAATTTCCACGACTGGTTAATTTTACGCCGGTAACTACGCCAGCAGTAGAAACAATGGCAACGGCTGTTGCACCAGAGCCACCACCACCGCTGATGGTAACCAATGGTGGATTAGCTGCACTATAACCCGAACCACCGTTTACCACGGTAATGTTTTTAACAATATTGCCGTACATGGTACCATAACCTCTTTTCCTTACCTGATTAATGGCATCATAAGCAGCTGCAGTTGGTCCGTTTACCTGGTTTTCGGCTTCAGCTTTCATTAACAATACATCCGAATAGCGGATTACCGGCCAGTTGATGTTGTAAGTACCCAGATTCCTCGAAGCTTCCGGAGCATATTCGCGGCGAAATTTCCCGCACATCATTTGCCAGGGATTTGGTTTATCGGTTTTAATCCTTGTGGCAGTTGTAGTATTAACCGTCCAGATGAAATCGGCACAGTTCCAATCCCTGCGGGTATCCAAAGATGCTTTATTCACCAGTGTACTACCTGGCTCAACTTCATAACTATCGAATAACTTTTTAGTGGTTTGTACCCAGCCAACAGCAGCATAAGATGCAGGATCAAAAGCTCCGTTTACGGTAAGTATGGCCGACTGAATACCTACGAAATTTCCTATATCATTACCTGTTTTATTGGTTACACCAGCGGCAGCACCGGCAGAGCCCCATTCTAAAATATCTTCTTTAACATCGTACTTATCCTGACATAAATTGATAAAAACTTGTTTGTAATCGGGATTTAAGGCATGAAGCCCAGAATTGATCACTTTATTTGCATATACAATCACATCCGCATATTTAGTGGCATCGTTGGTGGGATAACCTGCCCAATACAGGTACACGCGGGCCAGCATGGCCTGTACTGCGGTAATGGTCACCTGATCATTGTAGCCAAGGCTGGCAGCCGTTCTGCCCTGTAATAAGGTTTCGGCTTCTTTTAAATCGGCAACAATCTGCCCATACACTGCCGCTTGAGATGAGGCTGCAATATTGGTTTCGGCAATACCCGGGCTGTGCAGAATAAGTGGCACCTCGCCAAAATTGGTGGTGAGTATAAAGTAATTATATGCCCTTAAAAATAAAGCCTGACCTTTGATATAACCACGTTGTTTTTCATCCATTGTGGGTTTGTTGATATTATCGATCAGCACATTTGCATTGTTGATGCCCAGGTAAGGCCAGCGCCAAACATCGGCAACATAAGCATGACCGGCATCGTAAGAATAATACAATCCGCGGGCCTCGCCATTTACCGGTCTGTTCGGTAACATTTCGTCGGTTGCACTCACAAAATTAAAATTCAGCACCTGCCCGTACATCCGTTCATACATCATATTACTATAAATGCCGTTAAGCGCTACCTGCAACTGGTCGGCCGTTTCGTAATAATTAGATGGGCTATAAAAATCAGTTGGTTCGGTATCTAAGAATTTCTTGCATGATGATAAACCCATCACAAATAAAAAAGCAAGGATATATTTATTTTTCATTGTCTTATCTTTTAATGGTGATTAAAATGTTGCGTTTAAACCAAAGGTTACCGTGAACGATTGCGGATAGGTTCCATAATCAAATCCTGGGGTAAGATTACTTGGCCTTGATGAAGCCTCGGGATCCAGCCCCGAATAACCGGTAATGGTTAGCAGGTTTTGGGCAGATGCATTTAAACGCAGTTTCGACAGGCCGATACTTTTAAGGATTTTGTTCGAGAAGTTATAACCAAGCTGAACGGTTTTTAATCTTAGGTATGATCCATCTTCTACCACACGCGATGAATAATTTGCCGCAGCCACTCCGCCTGCCCTAAAAAGATCATTGTTCTGATTAGTCGGCGTCCAACGGTTTTCGAAAGAAGCATATTGATTCAGGTTCGGGTTGGTTACAATACCGCCCTCAAAAACATAGCGGTTGGCATTGATGATGTTATTGCCGTACGACCATTGAAGAAAAACGCCCAGATCCCAGTTTTTATAGCTGAAATTATTACTAAAACCACCGGTGTGAATAGGCAAACCGCGACCGATAATAGTGTAGTCATTATTGTTTACCACCAAATCGCCGTTTAAATCTTTGTATTTGATATCGCCAGGCTGAATTGATGCCCTTGTTGAGCCGTTTGTAGTAATGTTTGGTTTAAGCAGAAATGAACCATTGGGCATTTTATCAAAATCAGCATATTGATAAACCCCGTCGAAAATCAATCCATACATTTCGCCCACAGAACGGCCTTTTACGGAGATATATGGCGATAAACTGGTGTAGGTGGTATTAAAAAATGTTCCGGAGCCGGCTAAAAGTGAATTCTGTCCTTCAGTTAACTCTAAAATTTTGTTTTTGTTAAAACTGATGTTGAAATTACTCGTCCAGCGAAAGTTTTTGGTTTGGATATTGGTACTATTCAACGTGATTTCCAGACCGCGGTTTTCTAAACTTCCGATGTTTTTAAAACCTGTTCCGCTCTGTACTCCGCTTGCGTAAGGCAACTGGGCGTTCAGCAATAAATCGTTGGTTACCCTTTTATAAATATCAGCAGTTAAACCCAAGCGGTTTTTAAAAAAGCTCAGGTCTAAACCGATATTGGTCTGTGTATTGGTTTCCCATTGTAAATCATAATTTCCGGCTGCAGTAATTACCGAACCGATGGCCACGGGTTTGCCGTTAAACGAATACCAATATTGTGTGTTCCCCAGGTTTAACTGTGGCAGATAGGCAAAATCGCCCACCCTGTTATTTCCGGATTCGCCATAACCAACACGTATTTTACCATCAGATAACCAGCTGGCATCTTTCAGGAAGCTTTCCTGACTGAACCTCCATCCTGCCGATGCAGAAGGAAAATAACCCCAGCGTTTACCAGGTGCAAATTTCGACGATCCATCTGCCCTGAAACTGGCCGTTAAAAGGTATTTTCCTTTGAAATCATAATTCAGCCTACCCAGGAAAGATTGCAGCGTCCAAACCGAACTCCGCGAGTTGACAACCGTGTTTGCTGCCGGCACCAAATCCAATGCATCGATACCCAAGCTTTCGTTGGTAATCTGCGAAGCATATATCGAGCGGTAGGAACTTTTGCTGCGCTGTGCAGAATAGCCTACCAAAACGGTTAAATTATGATCTTTATTAAAAGTATTTTTATAGGTTAGGGTATTATCATTTAACCAATTGAAAGCCGGACTGGTGGCATAAGTTCCGTTTGGACCGGATGAGTTCCACTTACTGCCTGATTGGGTTAAAGAGTTATTAAAAATATTGGTTTCGGTATTGGCATTGGTAATCCCTGCAGCCACCCTCAATTTTAGTTTAGGTGTAAAAGCATATTCGGCATAACCATTGGCTACCATAGTAGTGGCTTTATAAACCGTTTTTTGGTTTTCTAAGCTAATTAAAGGGTTTACACGGTAATCCTGATTGTTGGCAAGTTCGTTTGTTGGATCATAAAACGAATCGATCAGATTAGTACCCTGATCCCTTCCCGAAAGCGCCGCAGCCGGACGATAACCCCAAACCGAATATAATAACACCGAAGAAGCATAAAAATTGGTGGCCGAAATCGGTGTGCCAAAAGTTTCACTGTAGGCATAGTTTACGTTCACGCCAGCCTTTAATTTATCGGTTACATTCTGATCAAGCACAAAACGACCCTGATAACGTTTAAACCCGCTAAACTTTACAATCCCCTTCTGATCGTTATAATTACCCGAGATGGAATAAGTTGTTTTATCATTTCCTCCCCTCAGGGCAATATCGTGGTTCTGGTTCTGTCCGTTCTGGAAAATGTAATCCTGCATATCCAGGCTCTGCACATTTTGATAATCGTTTATGGTAACACCGTTTTTGAGGTAAACCGAATCTGCAAAAACAGAGTTGAGTTCTTTAACATACTTCACAAACTCAAAAGCATTCATCACCGGGATTTTATCGGGCGATTTCTGCGTACCATAGTAGGCATTATAGCTCAACTGAGGTTTGCCGGCCTTACCTCTTTTGGTGGTGATCAATACCACACCGTTCGATCCGCGTGCACCATAAATGGCCGTAGCCGATGCATCTTTTAATACATCGATGGTTTCGATATCTGATGGGTTGATCGAATTGGCATTGGCATCCTCAGAGGGAAAACCATCAATTACATAAAGTGGCGAGTTATCCTGCGAAATTGATCCTGCACCACGAATGACGATATTGGCAGTTGCTCCCGGCTGTCCATCACTGGTTGATACCTGCACACCTGCTACGCGTCCGGCCAGCGCCTGATCGAACGATTTTACCGGGGCCTGTTCCAAATCTTTCATATTTACAGAACCCACCGCACCGGTAAGATCAGCTCTTTTTGTTGTACCATAGCCTACTACCACTACATCGCTCAAGCCGGTTATCGACGATTTTAAAGAAACATTTATGGTTGTTCTGGTGCCAACCGTAACCGATTGCGATGCATAACCTACATAATTAAATATTAGTTGATCGGTAGCCAGTGCCTGGATTTTAAACCTTCCATCGGCATCAGTTTGTGTGGTGGTTTTAGTTCCTTTTACGGTAACTGATACACCGGGTACCGTTTGTTTACTTTCGTCGGTAACTACCCCGATAATGGTTTTACTCTGTGCAAAAACATTAATATTGCACAGGAGCAGAATGGTGAGGAATAATAAGAGTTTAGGGAAAAGAAAGATATGCTGCTTCATATCCATTCTCCACGGGATGTAGAGTTTACTCATAGTTGTTGGTTTTTTGGTTATTGCTTGTTAGTTGATCGGCTTTGCTTTTTTACAGCGCCATCTAAGAACAAACTTATAGCATAAGTCTTTTTCGGAGGGGGGAAATTTCTAAATATTTAGGGTGAATTTTCTAAATATTTGGCAAAAATGCTTTTAAACCATACTTTTAAGCAGCCAAAACAATCATAACCAATTATCCCATGTTGATCAGATTCCTAAAATATTTGCTTTGTGCAAGCCTGTTTTTAGGGTATCTGTTACCAGCAAAATCTCAGCAGCCAATACAATTTGATCATTTAGGTGTAGAGAAAGGGTTATCGCAAACTTCTGTACTGGCCATTACACAGGATAAAAATGGTTTTATGTGGTTTGGTACCCGTTATGGCTTAAACCGCTATGATGGTTACAACATAAAGGTTTATCAATCTTCAGCAGCCGATCCGCTTTCCATTTCGAATAATTACGTTGTCAGCCTTTTTTCCGATTCGCACAAAAATTTATGGGTTGGCACCAATACAGGCGTAAATAGATATCATGAAAAAACAGATGATTTTGAACGCATTACATCCAAACCAAATGGATTAAGCAATAATATGGTCAACTGTATTACAGAAGATAAAAGTGGAAATATATGGATCGGCACATTAAATGGATTAAATCTTTTGGTTAACGGAGATCCCTCCAAAATAAAAGTTTTCTTTAACAACAAACTTAAAGATGGAATATACCATAACGTCAGGACTGTAAAACAGGACCATAAAGGCAATATCTGGGTAGGAAGCTCAAACGGCTTATTAAAAATGACCCTAAAAAACGGTATATATCAAACTGAAGTATTTAAAAATGAAGGCAGAGCGGGAAATATCAGCGAGAATTACATCACCGGGATTATTGAAGACCAGCAACAGAAATTGTGGATCAGCACACAGGATAACGGACTGAACCTCTTTAATCCTTCGAGTAAAACTTTCAAGATTTTTAGCCACTCCGAACAGAAAAACACGTTAGTAAACAACACCATCAGAACGATGGTTTTAGACGATGCCGGCAAGTTATGGATAGGCACCCTGGATGGCATCAGTGTGATGGATACCCAACATTTTACCTTTACCAACCTGCAATACGATCCCAGCGACAAAAAAAGTTTGAGCCAGAATTCTGTCCACCGCTTGTATAAAGATCAGAATGGTTCTATCTGGGCCGGTACTTATTTTGGTGGGGTAAACATCAATTATCCTTACACCACTGCATTTAATATTTACAGCACCAATAAAAATACCTTTAGTATAAGTAACAATGCGATAAGTACTTTTGCTGAAGATGACCATCAAAATCTATGGATTGGCACTGAAGGAGGTGGGCTGAACTATTTTAACCGGCTGACCAATAAATTCACTGTTTTTAAAAATGACGGGCGCAGCAATTCCATCAAATCCAACCTGATCAAAAAAATTATACTCGATAAAACGGGTAAACTATGGATCGGTACACATTCGGGCGGACTTAACTTTTACGATAGTAAAAAAGGCAGTTTCGGCAGTTTTGATTTTAGTGCAAAACAAGAAGATGTGCCCGACGAGGTTACCGCAGTGGCCGAAGATCGGGACGGCAGGTTATACGCAGCTACCCAACGCAATGGTATTAAAATTTCAAATCCCGAAAAAACAAAATTTTATAATTTTGATCTGCCGGCCCGTTTCCCTGAAGCCGGAAAGGTTAAAAGCATGTTGGTAACCGATCGCGTTTATTTCGGTACCACCAACGGGCTTTGCATCTACAACATCGATAAAAAAGAGTTTTACACCTTAAAAGACCCCAAAACAAAAAAGGTTTTAGAATATTATGTAAACGGCATTGCCGAAACCCGGAATAAAGAAATTTACATCTGTACGAACAACCAGGGCCTGATTTGTTACGATCAGAAAGCAAATAAAATCATTAGTTATACGGTAAAAAATGGCCTGCCGAACGATAATGTACTGGGTATTTTAGAAGATGAAAAGGATAACCTCTGGATAAGTACAGCCAATGGTTTATCGATGTTTAATCGGAAAAACAAAACCTTTAAAAATTATACCGTGGCTGATGGTTTGCCAGGTAATGAATTTAACGCCAATGCCTTTTTTAAAAATATCAATGGGGAAATGTTTTTTGGCGGTTACAATGGCTTTATCAGCTTTTACCCTGACCGGATCCAAACCAATAACAAAGCGGCATCATTGGTGATCACCGGTTTAAAAGTAGATAATCAGGCGGTAAAAATTAATGCTGAAGATGGTTTGCTCGATCAAAATATCAGTTTAAAAGATAAACTGGTATTTGCAAGTGATCAGAATACCTTCAGCTTAAGTTTTGCACTACTGAACTTTATCAAACCCGAAAAAAACCACTATGCCTATAAGTTAGAAGGTTTCGAAAAAAACTGGAATGAAATAAGCATCCCGACTGCTTCTTACACCAATCTGCCGCCTGGTAGTTATACTTTTATGGTTAAGGGTCTTAATAATGACGGCGTTTCGAGTGCCAATATCCGTATGATTAGCATTATCGTTAAACCGCCGTTCTATAGAAGCTGGTGGGCATACTTGGTTTATTTTTGTGTTTTGACAGCAATAGCCGTTGTATTCGTCCGCTATCTATTGATCAGGGCGGTATTAAAAAAAGAAAAAGAGATTAATGAGCATAAACTTGAATTCTTCACCAATATTTCTCACGAAATCCGTACCCCTTTAACACTGATTGTTGGTCCGCTGGATAAACTGATCGAAAATTCAAAAGATGATCCCACGCTAAACAGAGACTTACAGCCTATTAAAAATAATGCCGATCGGTTAATGAACCTTGTTACCGAATTGCTTGATTTTAGAAAAGCCGAAAGCGGCAAAATGACTTTACATGTTAGTCCGGGTGATATTGTAAAATTCTGCAGAGAGATATTTCTGGCCTTTCAGAACATGGCGATTTCCAAACATATTGATTATGTGTTCGAAACTGAGCAACCCGAAATTAAACTTTACTTTGACAAAGTTCAGATGGAAAAGGTATTGTTTAATTTATTATCCAATGCTTTCAAGTTTACCCCTAATCACGGAAAAATAAGTTTAAAAATCAACGCAGAAAATCAAATAGTTAACATCCAGATCAGCGATAATGGAAAAGGGATTCCTTTAGAAAGCCAGGCCAACCTATTTACCAATTTTTACCGGGCCAATGCAAACTCAACAATTGGTACAGGTTTAGGATTATCGCTATCGAAAAGTATTGTCGAACTGCACCGTGGCGAAATCGCTTTCAGAAGTACACCACAAAACGCAGGAATATTTGGCAAAACCTGCTTTACGGTCAGCCTTAAAACCGGAAAAGCGCATTTCAATCCCTCTGATTTAATCTCCGATTATGTTTATTACGATGACGCAGCCAATTATAATATTCGCCCTGCAGCTGTAGCCGAACCCCCAACTGAAGAACCCCTACAGCCCTTACCAACAAAAAACGAGAAAAAAAGCATTTTACTGGTGGAAGATAATGAAGATGTGAGGGCCTTTATTAAAAATGCCCTGAAAGATCAGTACAGTATCTATGAAAGTGAAAATGGCGCTACCGGTTTAAACTATGCTTTGGAACTCATTCCCGACCTTGTTATCAGTGATGTGATGATGCCGGTAATGGATGGACTCGAATTGTGCCGAAAATTGAAAACAGATGAGGGCACCAGTCATATTCCGGTTGTGTTATTAACCGCCCGATCTGCCTATGTTCACCAGATTAATGGTTTCGAAAATGGTGCCGATGCCTACATCATGAAACCTTTTAACCTAAAAATACTGGAACTTAACATTCAGAACTTGTTAACTGCACGCGAAACCATTAAACAAAAATTCGCGCAGGTAATTACGCTCGAACCGAAAAACCTGGTGATTAACACCACCGAGCAAAACTTCCTCAACAAAATTATGCAGGTAATTGAAGACCGTATCGCTGATCCTGATTTTGATGTACCTACCTTATCGGCAGAAATTGGGATGAGTCAACCGGTGCTTTATAAAAAAATAAGGGCATTAACCGATCTCTCAGTAAACGATTTCATTAAATCGTTAAGGATAAAACGGGCTGCACAGCTGCTTAAACAGGGAAAGGGTAATATTGCCGAAATTGCTTATGCAGTAGGTTTTAGCGATAGAAAATATTTTAGTTCAGAATTTAAAAAGCACTTTGGTAAAACACCGAGTGAATTTATGGGGGATGATCAGTAAATTTTGTTGTACGAATTACTCCAGATAAATCCAGTTCTCCTCTTCCTCCTTCCCCAACTGTGGATCATTAATTACCAAAAAAAATGCCTCTATAATCATTAGCATATTTTCGTATTGTTCAAAAAGGTATTCCTTATCCATTAATTTGATGCTGGTTTTGGCGCTAAAGGCAGCGTACAGCCACTCTAAAAGGCCTAAACGTAACTGTTTAATTTTTTCGGTGACAAAAAATGCTTCGATAAACAAATAAGGGTTTTTAACATGATGTGGAGGCAAAGTATTTACCTCACATAATTGGGCCTGATATTCTTCATCTGCTGTACCATCGCGATTTTCGGTAGTATAATCCTGATAAACCAGTTTTTTGACTGCAATAATATAACCCGCATTAAGCAATTGCGTAAACTGGTTATAAAAGAAAAAGTAATTCGAAGTATTATTGACATGGCTTTCTTTTGAAAGGGCAATTTTATACCAGTTTTTAAGATAAGTTTTGTGTCCTGACAAACTATCCAAAGCAAAAAAATGCTCAATTACTGTAAAAGGATTTTCGAAAAGCGCTTTATCAAAAGCCAAAGGTGATGTACTTTCGAACACAGCCAGATGGTAATACCGATCGATGCTTTTAAAACTGTTTTTGGTAATGATCCTTTCGTGAATTAACCAACAGGCCTCCAGCATTTTCCTGGTATTGCCGTATACCTCATAAATATGGCCATCCCATTCCTGATCGAGTGTATTTTCCAGGCCGGCTAACAGCCACTCTTTATAGGCCATTTTATAGCTGTGTGACTGAAAGAATAAAAACATCTCCAGAAAAATCAGTTTCGGGTTTTGCATCTCCCTTTTGCTCAACAGTTTCGGACTATAATCAAGCAGAACCGATTCTCGTTCTAAACTGCTTTCGTCAGCAGTAATGGCCTGTATAAATACTGAATCAGCCTCACTTCGGTTAAAAATCAGGTCAGAATATTCGAAAAGCGGCAACAATTTTTCGTAAAAGAGTAATAGTTGTGCCGGATGCTTCTGTGGCGAATAATCATATTCATTCTGTGGTGGATTTAACCAGTTTTTTAAAAACTGTAAATTGCTGTTGATACTGCCCATAGCAAAAAAGTTTTCAATGGCATTCATGAAACTTAGGGTTTCTTTTTTAAAATGATATACTCCTTCCATAGCTTATATTTTTAAATGATTATATTAGCTAACGAATTTAGCAAAATAAATAAGTATTTACTTATAAAAATAAGAAAACCTTAAAATAATTATGCAACAAACTGAAAATCAGCGGCTAAAAATCGTAATGGATTTATTAAAATTCAGGACACAAAAAGATTTTGCGATAGCGCTGAATATCAAACAAGGCTCTTTATCGGATGTTCTTCGCGAAAGAGGCGGTTTGAAAGTATCCAATGCTATTAAAGATAAACTGGAGCTTAAATTCGATGTAAATCTAACCTGGTTTGAGACCGGAGCAGGTGAACCGTTTTTTAAAAAGAAGCCAGGCGTTAGTGAAAGCAAGGAGGGCGTTCCCTATTTTGATATGAGTTTATCAGAAGCAAAAGCCCTTATTGTGGAAGAAGAGCGGGCAGAGTACCTGGTAAATTACCTTCCTTTTAACGATTGTACCGCCTATTTACCGGTTTATGGCGATAGCATGTACCCTAAATATGCCGCAGGCGAAATTATAGCGGTTAAAGAAATTACCAATTATGAGATTCTACAATGGGGCGAAGCTTATGTGGTGATGACCGATGAAGAAAGCAATAGCCTGCGTACCATTAAACTAATTTTTCAGCATCCAGATCATTCTAAACTAATCCTACGCTCGTCCAACCCGAATTTTAATGGCGATACTATTATTAATAAAAAAAATATCCAGTCGCTTTATATCATTAAAGGAAAAATTACGAGGAATATTATTTGATGGTTTGGTTAATCGGTTAATCGTTGAAATTGGTTAATTGTAAATGTAAAATGTTTAACGGATTGTTTAATTGTGGGATTGTTAATTGCAAATTGCCAACTGAAAACTGGCAACTGTCAACTGAAAATTTCTTTATAAAAAGGGAAGTCAAGTTTCAAAAACTTGACTTCCCTGCATTAAATATTAATACCCTGGATTTTGGTACATTTTAACCGGATCCAATTTCACCTCATCAAAAGGAATCGGAAAATACCTGTCTTTGGTGGTTACGTTAGCAAGTTTAGCAATACCATAGGCAGATTGCGGTTTAGCCTTTAAATAGGTAACCAGTTCTGCAGCGGTAAAATTTCTAATCAGATCAAACCATCTTTGGTGTTCGAAAGCAAATTCTACCCTGCGTTCGTGTAAAATAGCGAGTTTTAATGTCGGAAATTTAGCAGCATAAGTGGCATCGGTTTTGGCAACTGCATAAACCGGCATGCCTGCTCTTGTTCTTACCATATCCAAATATTGAATGGCTACGGCATCATTGCCCTGCAACATATTAACTTCTGCCAGCATCAAAATTACATCGGCATAGCGCATAAGTATCCAATCGTTGCCTCCATAACCTGCATTGGTTGCCCCTTGGCTCGCGTCGCGGAATTTGGTAATAAACCAGTCCTTAACAATCTGATCATTCGCGAATTTAACCGAGAAATCCTTTCTTAAATCGCTTGCTTCATACTCATTGATCAAATCAAGTTTTACATTACCACCAATCCCCGTGGAAGGTTTAAGCGAGTTGATGGTTTCGCCTTTGGCCTGGTTGTTTGCCGCAATGCTCGAGCTAAAACTGATATCGCCCTGCTTGTTAGAAATCTGAAAAATTAATTCTTTGCAAGTAGTTTTCTTGGTAACATCAAATACATCCACATAGGGTATTTCTGTTAAGTTGCCAAATGTTTTCATATTGTAAGCTGCCATCAGATAAGTATTCGCATTGCTTAGGTTTTCGGTTTTATTTGCCGATAATGTAGCCGCCATTGTTAAATAAACCTTACCCAAATACGCATTTATTGCCGCTTTCGAAGTTCTACCCACGTTCGCGCCAGTTTGAAAATTTGGCAACGTACTGTTAAGCCCTTCCTTTAAATCGGTTACAATCTGGTTGTATACATCCGCTTCAGGAACGCGAAAAGTATTTTCTTTTACCTCGTCGGCTGTGCTAAGCTGTTTAGTTACTACGGGTACCGGGCCCCATTTCCTAACCAGTTCGAAATACATAATCGCCCTGATAAACTTGGCCTCTGCCTTATAATTCTCTTTGGTAGCCGCATTAGCAAAAGATACTTTATCAATGTTTGTCAATACAACATTAGTTCTACCAATGGCCTCATAAAGTGCTAACCAATGACTTTTTAAATAAGAGTTGCTTGGCAGGAGCGAAAAATCATTAAACTGAAATGGTTCACCAGCATTGCTCTGGTTATCATTTCTACCCGCATCATCCGAGCGCTCATCGGTAAACAGGCCGCTGTTTTCGCCAAGGGTATTGCTGCTTCTAAGCGATTGGTAAACCCCATTAACAGCCAGCAGTACATCATTTTCTGTTTTGAAATAATTCTCTACAGCAATGGCATTGGGGTTACTTTGATTTAAAAAATCTTTTTTACAGGCACCCAAACTTAAAATGGTGCTTAGGGCTAATACTTTATAAATATGTTTTTTCATTTCTTTAGTTCTAAAAAGTCAATTTGATACCAAGGTTATAGGTTCTTGCCAATGGGTAGTTTCCATAATCAACACCAGGGGCAAGGTTATTACCTGCGCTATAATCTACCTCAGGGTTATAACCTTTATAATCGGTAATGGTGAAGGCATTATCTACACTCGCATAAACACGGATATTGCTCACCTTAAGCGTATTGGCCAGTTGCTTTGGAAAACTGTAACCTAAAGTAATGTTGGTACACCTGAAGTAAGATCCATCCTGTATATAGAAAGACGATAAACGTGTACTGTTACTTTGCGTACCCGCACGCGATGCACGGTAATTTAAACCACTGCCCGGATTGGCTTCATTTCTGTAACGGTCGGCAACCTCTGCATATTGGTTTCCAGAGCCTTCAAAGTTGTACAGGTAATAATCCTGTCCATCTAAGACCTGATTTCCATACGATCCGTTGAACGATGCTCTTAAATCGAAAGTTTTGTAAGAGGTATTTAGGGCGAAGCCATAAGTAAATTTCGCATATGGTGTGCCGATTACAGTTTTATCCGCATCGTTAACAATGCCGTTTCCATCGGTATCCTGAAAATACAGATCGCCGATTTTCGCCGGGTTGGTAGAAGAAGCTGATGGGGCAACCTTGCCTAAATTATCGGCCGTAATCCGTCCCAAAACCTTAAATCCATAAAACATACCAATTGGCTGGCCCTCTTGCGTAACATGTGTAATGTACGAGCGTTCTGCACCGGCCGTAAATATTGTACTGTTACCGCCAAGGTCTAAAACCTTATTCCGGTTTGCCGCGATGTTTCCGCTTAAGCCCAAAGTAAAGTCTTCATTTTGAATAATTTTGCCGTCAATCTGCAAATCGAAACCCTTGTTACGCACCTTACTATCAGTAAGATTAGTTAAAATTGTTGAACTGCCAGCAATTGCCGAAAGCGGTTTATTAAACAACAAGTTGAAAGAGTAACTTAAGTAGTAATTCGCCATGATGGATACACGGTTTTTGAACAGACTGATATCCGTACCGAAGTTAAACTGGGAAGTAGATTCCCATCCTAATCTTCTATCCTGAATACTACTTGGCCAAATGGCGGTAGAAATCGCACTACCGAAAACTGCACCACCTGGTGCGTTTAGCTCTTGCTGTGTGCGGTAATCTGGGATATTGTTATTTCCGCTTAAGCCCCAACTGGCCCTTAGTTTAACCCTAGATTGTTCACCCAAAAAGTTATTGTAAAAACTTTCGTCAGATAAGTTCCAGCCCGCGGCTATCGAAGGGAAGTTGCCATACTTGTTTAACGGACCAAACCTGGATGAACCATCGCGACGGAAGGAACCGGTTAAAAAGTATTTGCCGGCATAATTATAACTGAAACGGCCAAAGTAAGAAAGTAAAGTAGTTACTGTTTTACCAGTTCTGTTACGGTCTAATGTAAAAAAACCTGCATCCGCTCCTTTATCTGTAATTTCACCAATGTAATCATTTTGAAATCCGCTTGCCGCTACCCTAATCTGATCGCTGGATGTTTTCTGAGCAGAATAACCGCCTAAAACATCTATGCTATGTTTACCGAATGTTTTATTGTAATTTAAAGTAAACTCTGCCAGTTGATCTACCTGACTAAGGGTTTGTGCTATGGCATTTGCGGCCCTAATCGATTCGGGCGAGTAAGGTGGGGTATTGCCACTACTTAAGCTGGTAGGCAAATAATAATCGTATTTTTCGTTGTATGTTTGTGTTCCTAAGTTAGCCTTAAAATTAAGTCCCTCTAAAATTTTGTAAGTAGCATTAGCATTATAACTACTTCTATTGCTTTTTCTGGTAATCTTTAACTGCTCAACTGTAGCCAAAGGGTTTTCGGGGTTCTGGATACCGTATTGAGAAGACAAAGCACCCATACCAAACTGAACAGGGTTGCCGTTGGCATCTCTTGCAGGCAGATAAGGCAAATAAATTAATGCAGACATCATCGGACTTAAATTATAACGCCCTTCCTGTACCTCTCTGTTGTCGTTCTTTGTATAAGCAATATTTGCGCCTACACGTAAGCGCTCGCTCACTTTGCCATCAATATTGCCTCTAAAGTTGGTTACTTTTTGATTAGTGTTGGTAACAATACCGTCGTTATTCTGATAACCACCACTTAAAAAGTATTTAACATCTTTGGTACCGCCCGAAAATGAAAGGTTATGACGCTGAAAAGCAGCATTGCGGTAAAGCTCGTCCTGCCAATCGGTATTATAGGTTGCCGGAATGGCCTGTTGAGTGCTAAAATTATAAAGATCCGCTGGAATACTTACGCTGCTTCCGTTACCTACATTGGCAATACGGGTAGTGTTGTTATCGCTAAACATGGCATCATTCCAGGTTTTACCCGAGTTTACCCATAAATCTTTATAAGCATTGTTTCTTCCATCAATTAGCAATTGGATAAACTGGTTGGCATCCAATAGTTTCACTTTTTTAGCCAACTGAGAAACACCACCCTGAACATCGTATTCAAACTTTCCTTTTCCGTCAGTACCTCTTTTGGTGGTAATTAACACTACCCCACCCGATGCCCTGGAACCATAAATGGCTGCAGAGGCTGCATCCTTTAAAATGTCGATGGTTTCAATATCCTCAGGGTTGATAGATACATTATTTCCGGCCGGATAACCATCAATTACATATAATGGATCAGAACTGGCATTAATAGAACCGATACCCCTCACCCTGATTTTAGTGCCCGAATAGGGTGCACCGCTGGTTTGCGATACCTGTACCCCGGCAACCTTACCCACTAAAGCCTGACCAACAGTAGGTGAAGTTAAGTTCATTTCGCTGGCCTTAACGCTGCTGATTGCACCTGTTACATCAGATTTCCTGATTTTCTGGTAACCGATAGCCACCACTTCATTTAAAGTATTGCTGCTTTCTTTTAAAATGATATTGATATTTTGGCGGCCATTAACCACCACTTCCTGGTTATCGTAACCGATGTATGAAAATACCAGTACAGCACCTTCATCAACATTGATTAAATATTTACCATTTATATCGGTAACCGTTGTTTTTTTTGTCTTTTTTTCAAATACACTTACGCCTGGTAAAGGTTGGTTGTTTTGGTCGGTAACCGTTCCGCTCACTGAAGCAAATGTTTTACGGTGTAAGCCTGGTGCAAACATACCGTGGTTTACTGCTAGTGCGTCTGAATTACAGATGGCCAGTAACCCTAAAGGCAAAAGCAATTTCCGGCAGGTATTTTTTATACCGGCGGTTAAAAAAAATGATGTCATCTTTTTGTTCTTAGTAATGATTTTGAAATATAATTGGGTTTTGTGTTTTTAAGTAGAAGCGTAGATTTTAAATTTACATAGGCTTATCCTTTTAAGTTAACAGGTTAATTTATGGAGCGTTCTACAGCGGCAAAAGTATAAGTGTAATTTTAACACTATGTATCCATTACGTTAACTCTATATACCGATTTTCAGCAGGTACTTTAAATTAATATTAAGTATGATCAGCCTAATACTAAATCGATTTAATAACTTAAAAATGTAACAGCTAGTTAATGTTTCTTTAACGGCTGACATTTAAATTTGTAATCAAAATTTTTCGATGAAATCCTTTTATACTTTCCTCTTGCTCTGTCTTTTTTGCAAAGGCTTATCAGCACAGGATCTACCTCGTCAATCTTACCCTTTAATCAAGACCAGAAACGAAGTACAATACAAAAATTATTACCTGCTAACCTTATTTCAGCAACTGCCCGACCTGCGCAAAATGCTTTCGGCTGACACCCCATTACAACATATACTGAAATCAAAAACAGTGCAGCTAAATGAGGCTTTAAAAAATTGTAAGGCCGAAATCCAATGTTATGCTAAAGCTTTAAAATTTTCTTCTTCAGAAATTGAACATATTAGTGCCCGGTTGGCAACTATTTACGCTGAAGATAATGCTTTAGGAAAACTGGTGAGGGATCACTTGATCCCTTCTGGCTGCTACGCCTTATACGGTAAGGAATCAAATAAAAACCTTTTAATCAAAGCCTGGGAACAGGATATCAATGCCATTAATTACGCCATTGGGGTATATGTTGAGGGGAATAAACCCAATTATCCTAAAATCGATTCCATAAGCTTCAGTTTGAAGGATAAAGAATATGCAGAACTCACCGCAGCCAATGCCAGTTTAACACTTCAAAATAAGGACAACCTGTTTTTTGAACCTGCCATGCAGTTTGCCCTAACGGCTTTAGAACTGAACGAAAGAAACGATGCGGCCGATTATGAACCGATGTTAAAAGGTGTAAATCTTTTAGCTTTTAACCAGATCAAAAAAACAGATTGGAAAAAATATCCTTACAGTGTGATTTTAGTTCCTGGTGCGGGACCTGAGGAAAAAGAGGTTGCGCTAAGCGCCGGTGGTATGATCCGTTGCCGTTTAGCCGCTTTGCAATACCAGAAAGGTGCGGCACCGTTCATCGTGGTTTCAGGCGGACGGGTACATCCCTATAAAACCAAGTTTAGTGAAGCTTATGAAATGAAGAAATTTTTAATGGAGACGCTCCGGATACCCGAAAGTGCCATTATCATGGAGCCGCATGCCCGCCACACCACCACCAACCTGCGCAATTGCGCAAGGCTGATGTTCAGATACGGTATGCCGGTAGATAAAGCTGGGATGGTTTGTACCGTAAAATCGCAGAGCTATTACATCACCGATATCCTGCCAGAGCGCTGTAAAAAAGAACTGGGCTATTATCCTTACAAAAACGGAAAACGTCTGACTGAAACAGAATCAGAATTTTACCTGAATACCGCTTCCTTGCAGGTCGATTTTGACGAACCTTTAGATCCATAATCATGAAAACATTAAACCCTGTTTTAGTCCTTATCGTAATGTTTTTTGTCGCCAGATACAGCAAAACGGATGGAAAAATCACGAAAACAGTTACAATCGACTCATTGGGCGCATGCCAGGGGGTTTCTCATCAAAATGGGCGTTATTTTCTTTATGGAGATAGGGAGGTTGGTGTAATGCGTGAATATCAGCTTCAAAAAGATTCATTAATTTACCAGCAAAAAGAATATCGCTTTACCGTTAAAGGCGAAAATATCATCAAACACCCTACCGGGATAGCCTACCATAAGGGTTTACCAACATTTGTGGGCAATTCGGTACGTCAAAATGCAGCAGGCACCGTTTGGAAAGCAGTAATCAACTGCATCAATTGGGATGGTTTCTTAAAATCTAAAACGTTGGATGGAAACCTAATCAAAACCATAGAAGATGATGTTTGTATCCAGGGTACACGACCAGAATATGTGAGATATAAAGGGAAATGGTTTGTAGCCACTGCCGATTATGGCAATAGAGCAAACGAAGTGCGCCTGTATGATCCAAAAGCCTTATCAAAAGCCAATAAAACAAGCGAGAAAGGAATTCTATTTAAAAAATTCACCTGCTCGCCATGGATACAGAACCTGCATTGGATAGCAGATAAAGGTATATTGGTTTTGATCCAGAACCAAGTGGAAGGCCGCAAATGGCGCTTAACTTTCCTCGACCTGGAAAAATCCCTCTCAATTGGACACGAATCGGTTATAGCTGTAATTGATACCGACAAAACTGACGAACTGGAAGGTTTTACTTTTACCGGTGAGGCAGAAAAAGGAATCGCGGTAAGCTCCTCACGAAAAAACAATGTAAGTTTTATGGACTTCGCGTTTGGCGATTAGCGTTGGGTGTTTGGCGGTTATCGCTATGCATTTCGCGATTCAATCCATCGGTTGGTGTCTCACCGACCGAAATAGAAATAAGCGACCTGTGGTTCTTGGCGGGTTTAGGAACAAAGGCTTATGCGCCCTGCAACCTCAAAAATGAAAAGCTGTTTTGCCCCATTAGCCCCGGCTGAAGCGTTACCCTGCAGCAACGAGGCACGAGGAAGCGAAGCGTAAAAGCGGAAGACGGGGAGAAACTCGGTGCTTAACACAGGCCTTGCGCTCTAAATATCAGTTTTGTATTTATATTCCTTTAACCTATACAACTAAACAGTCACGCTTCTTTACTTTCCTTTTACACATCTTCGCCGTATCTTTAATTAATTAAAAAAAAGAGGAAAGATATATATGAATACTGAAAAAGCCATTCTTGCAGGCGGCTGCTTTTGGGGAGTAGAAGAACTTATCCGTCATTACCCGGGTGTAATTTCTACGGTTGTAGGTTATACCGGTGGAGATGTCCCAAATGCCACTTACAGGAACCATGGAACACATGCCGAAGCCATTGAAGTTACCTTTGATCCCACTGTTTTGACCTACCGTAAGTTATTGGAATATTTTTTCCAGATCCATGATCCGAGCACACGCAACAGACAAGGAAATGATGTTGGTGCATCGTACCGATCGGCTATATTTTATAATAGTGAAGAACAAAAAAATACGGCCGATGCATTAATTGCAGAGCTTGATGGATCTGGCAAGTGGCCGGGCAAAATTGTAACCGAAGTAGTACCTGAAACCGATTTCTGGAATGCGGAAGAAGAACATCAGGATTATTTACAGAAAAACCCTTATGGTTATACCTGCCATTTCGAGAGACCAGACTGGAAGTTGTAAATAATCTCGTATTGAGACGCAAAAAGTAATCTTGAATGTTTGTGAGTCCGGCTATAAAGATTGCTTCATTCATGACAAATTGGATTTGCAATGACGATTTTTCTGTTAAACAAAAAGGCAATTTTCTAGTTGAAAATTGCCTTTTTGTTTAACAGAAGTTGATGACTAACGACTAATCGTCATCATCCTTTTTCTTTTTCTCCAAAATTACGAAAGCACTGCGTTTTGGTGCGGGCATTACCGATTGTTCGCCTTTAACCGATTTCCAAACCACTTCATTTAAATCTAAATCGGGTGCAGAATCTTCTTTTGCAAAGTTGAACATTTCGGAACGTTTACTGCTCTCGTTCACGGCTACATTCCGGGTATCCAAATCGATCAGGGGCTGCAGTACAGTGTAAGGTGTAAAATCGGGTGTAGCGGTAAAACATTCATATAAAGGCATTGCTGCAGCATCGTACTGGCTCATTGGCGGCAGGCCTAAAATAAGTTCCATCGTTCTTAAAAAGCCTGAAGTAGAATACATGGTATGAATAGGAGTATTCCTTTTTACGTAAGGGCCAACCACGTAAGCCGGCGAACGGTGTGCATCAACATGGTCAGGGCCATTCTGTGCATCATCTTCCAAAATAAACACAACAGACTCTTTCCAGATTTTACTATGCGATAAATGTTCCAAAATACGACCTACGGCTAAATCGTTATCAGCAACTGCCGCCTGTGGCGAATATTTTCCTTTCTTTTGCCCGCTGGTATGGTCGTTTGAAATCCTTAAAGTACTAAACTGAGGTACAACACCGGCCACCAGTAAAGAATCGAAATCGTGCTGCCAGGCATCTACCCTCACCTGATCTTTAATGTCCATATCGAAACCCGGTGAAGCCGCACACATGTGGCCCTGCAGCGATTTGATATTTGCTTTGCCATAATCGCCAAACTCTCCATAACTGCGGTAGCTTACGCCTGCCCGCTGACAGTAATCCCAGATAAATCCTCCTTTTGGATAGGTAACCGGCCGCCCCCCTTCGAAAGTTGTGCTGCCACCGCGTGCACCATAACTGGTTGGCCAGGTTTTTTCCACTACATCGGTGGCATAAGCGGCCATACTCCAATTGTGTCCATCAGCACTTACTTCTGCATCCACATAAAAATTATCAAGCAACACATAGTTTTCTGCAAAGGCATGCTGGTTAGGGGTAATTTTTCTTCCAAATAGCGTTAACGTAGAATCGCCGTTTCCTTTTACAACATCGCCAAGTACCTGATCGTAAGTTCTGTTTTCTTTGATGATATAAAAAACATGTTTAATGGGTGATTTTTCTCCTTGTTTGCGCGGAATTGGGTTTCCGGCTTCACCATCGGCTGTAACCGTGCGTTTATCAGTAAACGGGGTATTGGCATAAACCTGTTTAGTGTATATTTTTAATTGCTCTGGTTTTGGCGTATCTATAAAAGACAATGTTCCTTTAAACAATCCTGCTATGTATTGCAGCCTGCTATTTGCCGTGCTTCCCATCTGGTAACCACTGTTATCTACCTTAGAAATTGGTTGCGGCCCCTGTGGATTGGCCATTGAGGTATTGCCTTTGCCATTGGTAACCAAAATTTTCGAGCCCAATACTTTAACGCTCGTTGGATACCAGCCTACCGGAATAAATCCCTGGCTCTGGCTTACCCCGGGCTTACTTACATCAAAAACGGCCAAACAATTATTGTCCGCATTGGCAATGTACAAGGTTTTCTCATTGGTGCTTAATGCTAAACCGTTGGTGGTTGAACCGGTTAATTGCGTGGCATAAAGTGTAGTAGCAATGGTTTCAATTACTTTGTTGTTCATGGTATTGATTACCGAAACTGTATTATCATTTGCATTGGCCACAAACAACGTATTCCCCTTTTTATTGAGTAAAAGTTCGTTTGGATGATCACCTACAGGGATGAGCCTTTCAACGTTTTCAGTAGCGAGATCGATCACCGCTACAGATTTTCCGCCCCAGAGTGATACATAGAGCTTGCTTTCATCTGCAGCTAAAACACAGCTATAGGCAATTGCAGGCAGCTGTATTTTCTTTAGGATTTTCTTTTCAACAGGGTTGATAATGTATAAACTACTATCTTCTTTAGTTACGGTAAATAATTTATTATTGTTTTTATTGACCACAATCCCCGCTGGACTGATTTTTCCTTTTGGCCATATAGGTCCCAGTTTAATGGTGTCGCTTTTCACCAGTTTATTGTTCTGGATATTAAAATCTAAAATCCAGTTATCGTTACCGCCTGAGGCATAAAGGTGTTTTTCATCTTTACTAAAAGCAATGCCATACCACGATTTGCTCAAAACTTTTTCATCGATGATTTTTTCGGTTTTGGCATCAATCAACTGAAGCGACTGCGTACTTTGACCGTTATTGGTAATGGCAAGGTACTTGCCCGATGGACTTAACTGCATATTTAATGGCAGATCGCCCAATTGTAAGGAGTGACCCGCCGGACTCAGTTTCCACCCATTTGGTAATAAAATCTGTTGGGTGGCTTCGTTTTTACCAGGCAGCTGTGTAAATCCCTTTTGAATAAAAAGGAAACACAGCAATATTAAAAAGTATATTTTTTTCATTTTCTTAAACTGAATACATGCAATATTAGCGGTGAAGATTAAAATTAACTAGGGCCCTAATGGTATAACCATTGCCAGATGCTACCGAACCAATTTCGCGGATCGCCTCTGATGGGATTACCTGACTTCGGGTGGCATAGAAAACTGGTCCTCCAGAAATAGAGAACGACAGTTTGGAGTGGTTAGGTTCGAGATTTATGGATGGACCGATCATTACTTTTGCACCTCCTTCGGCCTCATCTTTTTCCCAAAAGCCTTCTAGGTCCTGCCCCAAAGCTTCTACACCAAGGTACAAAATATTTGAAATACGATGCTGATAACCGAAGCTGGTAATAAAATCCAGTTTATCCCTGTTTTTATCAAAAGCTTTTTCAAAACGAAGATTACCTGCCATCCTCCAGTTTGTGCGGTCGAAAGAGGCTGTAATCCGGCTAATTGCCGAACCCACGTTCGACCAATCTCTGCTCAATCCTAAACCTGCGCCAAGCCTAAAACCCGCAATGCCCTTACCTCCTACCAAATCCCTGATTACTTCAGCCTGTTCAGCGGAGGTAATACCCCCAGCGTTGGCAAAACCTATTGCTGCTGTTGCATATAAGGTAAACCTGCTCCCCAAATAACCTTTTACACCAAACTGCTGTCCTAAACCATCATAACCAAATTGTCCGCTAGTTCTCTCTCCATAGCTGCCCGAATAATGGATATTCCAACGCGGGTTCTCTGCAGTTAAGGTATTTAAAGAAAACAGAAAAGGCTGAGCAGCATCAGTTCCCACTTTAACAGCTGTTTTGGTTTCACTTATCTGTTGTGCAGCACAGTTTAATATGGTACCGGTAAAGATGAGCATCAAAAATGTCTTTTTCATTTAATGGATATTTTAGAATCTCGTTTCGTTTAATAATGGCGATTGGCTTGCATTTACCTGATAAGTCTGGATTTTATCGTTTTCATCCACTTCTACAATCCGGTAGCCTTTATAAGCCGTGCCCCAGTTTCCACCAATGTGTGCATCAAAAAAATGTGGCAATTTATCGGTATAAAAAACGGCATCGAGACTGTGGTCGTGACCATGAAAAACAGCCTTTACATTTGCATAGCTATGCAAAAGCTTAATCGTATCCGGACAATCCACAAACGGACTTTCCGGCACCCAAAAATGTGGTGGAATATGCAATACCACAAAAACAGTTTTCAGGTTTTTAAATTTGTCAAGTTCCTGTTTTAAAAAATCGTTGTCCGGACATAAATAAGTTCCTTTGGTATCGGAAGTATTGGCCAGAACAAAACCCACACCATTTTTTTCGAAAGAAAAATTATCCTCATAACCAAATACCGATTTCCAAATCCTGGTGTCCGCATGATCATGGTTACCTGGAATGGCATAAAAAGGGACTTTAAGTTTGTCGTAATAATCCTTTTTCACTTCGGGCAACAAATCGGGACGATCATGAACCAGATCGCCATTGATGATGACAAAGTTTAGCGGATTTTTATCATGTGCTTCGTTCAACCACTTTACGATATTCTCATGGTTAAGTTTATATTCTGTTCCAGGTTGCCCGTAATGACCATCAGATGCAATGGCAAAACGCAATTTGGCAGCTTTACCAGATTTAGCAGAAACAGGATGCTGTTCGTCGGCAAATGAGGATAGAACTGGCGAAATACTGGCCACAACCGCAGCAGCCAAACTATTTTTCAGGAAAAATCGTCTGTTAGACATAAGGATAAAATATGTTTTGTATCAAAGCCCAATATTAGGGTGATCAAGCTTCTTAAACATAAATTTAATGTTATGATTAGGTTAACAGAACCTTATCTGTGTATCAATTTTATAACAGAAACAAATTAGAAAATGCCTCAAAAGGCATAATATCTACCCAAATAAAACAATTTACCACTTGCAGGGATTATTCTATTATGAAACTACTAAAATCGTTACTCGCTGGCTTTGCAGGTGCAGCAGCCTTGAATATATTGCATGAAAGCGTTAAGCACCTTGATCCTGATGCACCCAGAATCGATCTTTTAGGCGAACAGGCCTTGTCGAAATCGATAAACAGTTTAAACCTGAAAGCCCCTCATGGCAATAATCTCTATCTGGCCACACTCGCCGGCGATATTATGAGCAATGGTTTGTATTATAGTGCCATCGGTTTAGGGGACAAAAAAAACATTTATTTGAAAGGTGCAATTGCAGGCCTTACCGCCGGCTTGGGTGCGATAAGCATTCCGGATAAAGTTGGACTTGATGATACCCCGGTTACTAAGACAAATAAAACAAAGATATTAACGGTAACCTGGTACATTGTAGGCGGATTGGTAACGGCAGCAGTATTTAACCGCGTAAAAAAGGTTTAACGTAATGAAAACTCCGAGATCCATTCTGTGGCTTTTTTGTATTGCATTTGTAACGGGTATACTTTCCTGCAAAACAGGATCCGTTAACCTGTTTAAGCCCGCTAGTCCACATGAGCAATATCAAAAAAAGTTAGTGAATATAGGTCTGGATAAAACAGTAATGGGTTCAGCATGGCTAAATGCCGCTACAATTAGTACGCAAAAAGCATTGAACATTAATATCCCATACAGAGAGAACGGTTATTTTGCCGCGGATAAGGTTCCGGCAACTGCTTATAAATTCAAGGTAACCAAGGGGCAAAAATTGAATATAAAGCTAAACAAAACTCCTTCGGGTAGTGCCCTGATATATATCGATGTGTGGTATAGCACAGATCAAAGTCAAAAACTTATTGCCTCGGCAGATACTTTAAATAATCCAATTGTTTTCGATGTTGATGAAACGGGTACCTACCTGATCAGGCTTCAGCCAGAACTGTTGCAAAATATAGCTTACGAATTAGAAATTACCGCTGGCCCATCGCTTGCGTTCCCCATAAAATCAAAAAGCACCAACAGTATAAAAAGTTATTGGGGAGATGGCAGGGATAACAATGCGAGGAAACATGAAGGTGTAGACATTTTCGGCAATTTCAGAACGCCTGTTCTCGCGGTTTCGGAAGGAACAATAACGCGGGTAAATGAAAATAACCTGGGTGGAAAAGTGGTATGGATGCGCCCGAAGGGTAAAGATTATACTTTGTATTATGCCCATTTGGATGAACAGATCGCAATAGAGGGACAAGAAGTAAAAATTGGCGATACTTTGGGACTTATGGGGAACACGGGCAATGCCCGCAATACTCCTACCCACTTACATTTCGGTGTTTATGCCTTTAATGGTGCAGTAAACCCACTACCTTTTATAGATCCCGTAACCAAAAATCCAGGTGCTGTTACTGCTTCAAATACCAGGTTAAATAAAACCTTAAGGACAACATCTGCCGTTAAAATGTTGTCTTCGCCACAAAGTGAAGCAACTGTTTTGGCAACACTAACTATGGGCACAGTTGTACAGGCAAATGCTGCAACAGGAAGTTATTACAAGGCAGAGCTGCCGGATGGAAGTATCGGTTTTATTCAAAGCAACAAACTTGTACTCGTAACTGAGCCAATAAAAAAGCTTAAAATAAATACACTCCAGCAAAAAGTTTATGATAAACCCGATAGTTTAGCAGCGGTTAAAACGACTTTAAACGATGGGAAAACTGTAAGCATTTTAGGTACTTTTGGCAATTATCAACTTATCGGCAGCGCTGGTGTAGAAACCGGCTGGATTACAAAATAATAATCAACTGTTTTACCACCATATATGCAGCCAGTGCGTATAAAAATATCGCTATTGATTTATTGATGATCAAACTGCTCAGTGCAAATTTCTCCTGGATATAAGTTGCAAAATGGGCATAAACATAAAGTGCTAAAGAAGAACCTACACCCGAGCCCAAACTAAATATTACTAGAGAGAGATAATCCGTTTGAATCCATTGGTGCAAAATCACATAGTTACCAAAAAACAACCAGAATGGGATCTGAACCGGGTTTAACACCCCCAAAATTAGTCCGTACAATACGCTGCCACTGCGTTTATCATCCTTTTTATTGCTCGTTTTAGGTGCTTTTTTTCTGTTTCTCCAGGTAATGGTACCCATCACCAAAAACATCACAATCATAAAGCAATCAACAAGGGTACTCAGTCGAACTTCGCTTACCGCTTCGTTCGGATTGATATCGCTCATGGCCCACCTCGCGAAGCGCATCATCCCGAAAGTGAAAAAGACTTCTACGCAGGAGAACGACAGGATAAAATACCAAACCTGGCGCATGCCCTTATTAATGGCCAGCTGCGCAACAGTTAAATTGATATTGCCCGGGGGAATATACCCCATGGCATTGAGAACGATGCCGATGAAAAACGTTAGAAAAAGCATTGCCGAAATTATGGATTTAAATTTAAATGCGATGCTAAATATTTTCCGGTATACGATTTTTCTACCTTAACCAGGTCTTCGGGTATCCCTTCAAACACCAGCTGGCCGCCACCATCGCCACCTTCCGGGCCGATATCGATTACCCAATCCGCACATTTAATCATGTCCATATTGTGTTCAATCACTAAAATGGTATTTCCCTGTTCGATTAAGGTATTTAGCGCTTTTAACAGTTTTTTAATATCATGGAAGTGCAAACCTGTAGTTGGCTCATCAAAAATAAACAGCGTTTTATTCGCATTGTTCCCTTTAATCAGGAAAGAGGCTAGTTTAATACGTTGTGCCTCACCACCTGATAAAGTGTTTGAAGACTGACCTAAATGCACATAACCCAAACCAACATCAACCAATGGATTTAATTTATTCAGGATTTTTTGCTCATCCTTAAAGAAATCAACAGCTTCATCGATCGTCATATCCAGAATTTCGGATACATTTTTCTCTTTATAAGTAACGTCTAAAACCTGTTGTTTAAAACGTTTACCATTACAGGCTTCGCATGGCAGGTAAATATCGGCCATAAACTGCATTTCAATTTTCACTTCACCCTCGCCCTGGCAAACATCACAACGCCCACCCTCTACATTAAAAGAAAATGCAGCTGGTTTTAATCCTGCAGCTTTTGCAGATGCCAGTCCTGAGAACAAGGCCCGGATATCATCCCATGCTTTTACATAGGTAACCGGATTAGAACGGCTCGAACGCCCGATAGGATTCTGATCAACCATTTCTACTGCACTTACCAGGTCGTAATTCCCGAAAATACCATCATAGGCACCCGTTTGCTCACCAGCATAATTACCTATTGCTTTTTGAAGCGCCGGATAAAGTATCTTTTTAACCAGACTCGTTTTCCCAGATCCCGAAACACCACTTACTGCAGTAAAAACACCAAGCGGAAATTTCACATCGATATTCTGAAGATTGTTTTCCCTGGCACCTTTAATCAGAATATGGTCTTTCCATTTACGTCGTTTCTCTGGTATGGCAATTTTTTCCTGTCCGGATAAATACCTACCGGTTAAACTGTTTTTATCTTTTAAAATCTCTTCGTAATTACCACTGAAAACCAGGTTTCCACCATGTGTACCTGCTTCCGGACCGATATCAATAATATAATCGGCAGCACGCATCATTTCTTCTTCATGCTCTACCACAATAACCGTATTGCCTACATTGCGGAGCGAAACCAATACCTCGATCAGTTTATTTGTATCACGTGGGTGTAAACCGATACTTGGTTCATCCAGTACGTAAATGGACCCTACCAGGCTACTTCCCAAAGAGGTAGCCAAATTGATCCTTTGCGATTCTCCACCAGATAAGGTATTCGATAAACGGTTGAGCGTAAGATAACCTAAGCCCACATTATTTAAATAAAGGAAACGATTATCAATTTCAGCCAATAAACGTTTGGCAATTTTCGTATCATTCGCGTTTAATTTCAGTTCGTTAAAGAAAACCAAAGCTTTCGATAATGGCATTAAGACTACGTCAATAATGGATTTTTCAGCTATTTTAACATAAGAAGCATCTTTACGCAAACGCGAACCTTTACAATCCGGGCAAGTGGTTTTTCCACGGTAACGCGATAACATTACACGGTACTGTATTTTATAGGTCTGTTCTTCCAGTTCCTTAAAAAAGGCATCAAGTCCTGCAAAATATTTATTACCGGTCCATAGCAACTGCTGTTCCTTTTCGGTTAAAGCACTATATGGGCGGTGGATAGGGAATTCGAATTTCGGTGCAGCTTTAATAAAATTCTGCAGCCAAACATTCATTTTTTCGCCACGCCACGGGGCAATGGCATTATCGTAAACACTTTTGCTCTTATCAGGAATTACAAGATCTTCGTCAATCCCGATTACATTGCCATAACCCTCACAACGCTTACAGGCACCATAAGGATTATTGAAAGAGAAAAAGTTTGGCGTAGGTTCTTCAAATTTGATCCCATCAAGCTCAAAACGGTCGCTAAAATGTTTTGTGGTACCTTGTGCCTCCACATAACAATCGCCCTTACCTTCAAAAAAAGCGGTCTGTGCCGAATCGGCCAGGCGACTTAAAGTTTCTTCTTCCTGGTTGGTTACAATACGGTCAATGAGGATCTGAACGGTTTTATCATCTGTTAATTCTGCATCTTTAAAATCAGCGTCATCCAGAACAGATTCAATTTTTTCTATTTTATCGTTAATCAGAACACGTAAAAATCCTTTTTGCAATAAAATGGCCAGTTCTTCCTTAATCGTTCGGTTATTGTGCGGGTACAGCGGGCAAAAAATCGTTACCGTCGTATCTTCGGGCATTGCATTTACATAATCCACCACTGTACTTACCGAATCTTTTTTTACCTCTTTGCCAGAGACAGGCGAAATGGTTTTCCCGATACGCGAAAAAAGCAATTTCAGGTAATCGTAAATTTCGGTAGAAGTACCAACCGTTGAGCGTGGGTTGGAAGTAATTACCTTTTGCTCGATGGCAATTGCCGGGGCAATACCTTTAATATAATCAACATCAGGCTTATTCATCCTGCCCATAAACTGGCGGGCATAAGAAGATAAACTTTCTACATACCTGCGTTGCCCCTCTGCATATAAAGTATCAAACGCAAGCGAAGATTTGCCTGAACCAGACATACCCGTAACCACCACAAGCTTATTTTTTGGAATGGCAACATCGATGTTTTTTAGGTTGTGCACACGGGCACCTTTTATGATAATATTTTTATGCGGATCTTTTTCGGCCTCTTTTTTGCTCATGTATCGTAAAGAATATAATGTATAACCCCAGAATGTTG
>NNBT01002668.1_pt1 | contig 33638 bp, 19 predicted proteins | sample 1173831 | NCBI WGS metagenome assembly NNBT01 (sample SAMN07173936, study PRJNA388173) | plant metagenome | isolation source: symbiotic tissue sample KVJ10 | place: Norway: Troms, Kvaloya island | reverse complement strand
AAAAAATATAAATAAAAGCAACAACCTTAAACCTAATTTATCTGATCTCTAGGCGAGACCAGCAAAGAATTTGATTTCAATAAACGATTCAGAAGGTAGAAATAATTAAAAAAAAAATGGATGATAAATTAAACGAAGTTGACGGAATACTCTCTATCAGTTTCAGAGAACTAGGATTTGATTCTGCATTTTGCAAATCATGTGAAAAAATGGGTTTTACGACATTGAAGGATGTTTGTTCAATCTCACCACGGGAACTAATTAATAAAAAAGAATTTACATACACTTGGCTAGGACAACTAGCAAGCTACATGGATAGGAAGGGCATACTGCACTTGCTTCAAAAACCATAATAATACTGCTATCATACGTTATAGAAAAATCACGGAGAGAGGATAAGGGTCTTCTAAAATTGATTTGGTAAAGTATATTTTGACCACTTGTTCGGCATTTGGGCAATGTCTCTCAATCCTCCAAAGTAATGGAGCTTCACGCGCACCTTTTATCTTTTTCCAAAGAACTTTATAAATAGGGTGGTGGGCTTACGCTTTCGAAATACAGCAGAAGCATTGTATTTTGCTTTCAAATGAATTAAAACATTACAGTTTATGATTGATAAAACCTTTATGAAAGAATTAGTGAGTGTTAATGTTACCTCTCCCTACGGCTGTATAAGCAGCTTTTAATAATTGATTAATTTTCAGGGAACTTTAATTCCGCTGTTTATTTAACGATCATTTGAATGCCTGCGAATTTATCCGTACCGCTAAGAAATTGTATTTTACTTTTACATGAGTTGAAACATTATACTTGACGATTGATAAAACCCATATGAAAAAATTAGTGAGTGTTAATGTAACCTCACCCTACGGCTGTACAAGCAGCCTCTAATAATAATTTATTTTCAAAGAACTTTACACTGTTGTTTATTCAGAGATGATTTGAATGCTGAGAAATTATGTGCACCGCTAAGAGATTGTATTTTGCTTTTAAATTGGGGCAACACGATCTTATTTGCGAAATTATGCGTACCGTCAAGAGTTGTATTTTGCTAAATTAGTGAGTGTTAAAGTAACCTCACCCTACGGCTGTACAAGCAGCCTCTAATAATTAATTTATTTTCAAAGAACTTCTAATATGTTGCAACCTGATATTTTACACAGAGGTCAATCAGCATCCGACCTTATATGTGCAATTTTGTATTCGACATAGCGTTTTTCCTGATGCTGGTAATCTACCAGACTTTCCCTTTACGCTCACTGCCACGGGCCACCCGAACTTGTTTGCGGAATTATGTGTACCGTCAAGAAATTGTATTTGCTCTCAAATGGATCGAAACATTATAGTTTACAATTGATAAAAACCCATATAAAACAATTAGTGAGTGTTAATCTAACCTCACACTACGGCTGTACAAGCAGCCTCTAATAATTAATTTATTTTCAAAGAACTTTAATACCGTTATTTAATCAACGATCATTTGAATGCAGCATCCGTCTATATACATCCATTTGTATTCTACAAAGCGTTTTTCCTGATGCTGATAATCTACCAGACTTTTCCCTTTGTGCTTACTGCCATGTTTCCGCCAGAAATTGTATTTTGCTTTTAGAATGAGACATGAAACAGCATAATATCAACGGATTACAATAGAGCATTGTATCTTGCTTTAAATGTCACCTTGAACAATGCTTTAAATTGCCAAAATTCAATCCACAATTTATGAAGCAATTAGTGAGTGTAAATAACCTCACCCTATGGCTGTACAAGCAGCCTCAAATAATTATTTCCTTTCAAAGAACTATTTACGTCCTAATACAGACGCTATATTATGTTATCTATTCTACGATCATCTGAATTCCTGCTCTTGCAGCTTTATAGGCGATTTTTTCTTTTAAACTATAATAACTCCAATTTTGCAGCAGGAAGACATCATCTTTGGCTATTTCTTCTTTTTGCTCTTGGTTAATAAGTAACAATGTTGCAGCCTGATATTTTAAACAGAGGTCAATCAGCATCCGGCTATATACGTGCAATTTGTATTCTACATAACGTTTTTCCTGATGCTGATAATCTACGAGACTTTTCCTTTTACGTTTACTGCCATGACCGCCACGATTAAATTTAACAGCTTTTTGTACCCGATAGATGGCAGCCTGTATAGCTAATCTGCGATGCAAAAACTCTTCCTTTGTACCAATCGTATGCTCATATTTTCCTATTTTAACAGTAACAGGGTGTTCTATAGACAGCGAAGCTTCTGCGATAATAGTGGTGTCTAAGGTATGCTGTTCTTTATCTACCTGAATGGCTGCCAGTAGAAATATCTTCCCCTTATCCAATTGGATATTGCTGACGCAAAGCTTTAAAGTTCCGTTCATAATCTTTTCAAGCATTATTTTTTTATCGCTCTTGTCTTTTCCCAAATATGTTCTAAACGGAATTTTGAAAAGTTTAAAAGAAAAATTCCTTTTGTCCGGAGTGTAGGCAAACTTGGAGATTACACTAGCTTCAAAGGGCATAGGGATATTTTTTTTATAGTTCCTTAGCGATTTTTCGCCTTTCCAATAAGCTGACTTTTCTTTGTTAAAATAAGAAATCAGGGTATTGTTGAGGTTGCTTAGGATATTGGTTGGTATCTGTCCTTTAAAGTGATTGGACAGCAGCCGATAAGTGGTATTTTGGCGAGAGGACTTTAAAATGCCGTTTTCTTCTTTTTTTTCATCAGCGATTTTGAGCTTGATGTCTTCTGTTAAATAAAAGAAATCCTTTACCTGCTCCTGAACAAAGTGATGGCTCATTATCATATTTGCGGATCGATAAGTAATCCATTGCCAGTTGTAAAGCTGATCCTTCATCTTTTTAACTTCCTCTTTGTCCTCAGAATCAATCAATAACTGAATTTTTCGCGTGATTACCATTTTATTACTTTCCATAACCTTATAGTTTTACTTTCTTGATTTTGGTACATACCCCTACAAATACTTTCTGGATATAACCCTGATCTAGATTCAAGGCAGTAGCAATTTCCTCGAAACTGTATTGCAGTTCATAGCGCATGTGGAGGATTGAAGACTGTTCCCCATTTAAAACACCTTCAAATCTGAACCTGTTGTTTTTTCCAACGATGTCAAGCTTTTGACTATTTGTAAAAATAGCCTTGAGCGATTCCAATGTTTTTTCAACTTTTATTGCAACCTGATAATCTGAAATCCCACCTATGTGCCAGGCGATGCGGTCATAGTTGAAGGAGTACTTTAAGCATAACCGGACAAATAACTGCTGATCCTGCGTGAGGTTCGGAATCAAAGCTTCTAACCTATTCCACTTTTCTTTCAGTTCCTTTTCAAGTTCTTCCTGATAAAGAACCTCCGTGCCGCCATCAAATTCAAGATCATATCCAGACATAAATTCATCATAGTTTTCGATTTCATCCAGTCTTAGCATATTCAGATGAAACCTGTTTTTGGATGTCCGATAATATGCCTTGCAGGCTTCATTGGTAAGCTTTTTAACAAACCTCTCGATATGCTCTGGGTCTTCAATTTGTTGTCTCAAAAGCCACAACCTCAGAAATGCCTCATTAACTATGCAATCCGCGTTAATATCATCCTTGATGTACCTGAAGCTAGAGTAGTAGACTGAAGGATATAACTGTTTATAGAAAAACTCAAGCCCTTTTTCATTTCCGCCCTTGAATTTGGTGAAGTTTACATCATGATTTTGCTTCAGTAAAACGGTGTTCATAGCTCTTTTGGAAACATTCTTCATAGTAGATAATTTTTTAACGTAGATAATCAGGAAATAGAAGAAGGGGCTTAGCATTTTATCGACTTACCGTCAAATCGTCCTGTCTCCTTATAACCAGTTAGGCTGTGTTTGCTATCATAAACCCTGGCACAATTTTTTTCAACTTGATAAAAAGATATTGTTAGAAATTACTTTATATAAAGCGATATCACAATGATCTAACATGTAAGCCATTTGACATTTCAAATATAATAAAAAAAAGAGACATGTCTCTTTTTTTGAGATATTTTTTTTCTTTTGTTGCGCCATGGGAAAAAAGCTAACCGCGGTTGAACAGTTTGTGGTGGATTTTGTGTTAAAAACAAGGCTAGAGAAAAAGTTAACCCAGGAAGATATCGGTTTTATATTAGAAGTAGATAAGAGCTTTGTTCAACAAATCGAAAACCAATCTCACCGAGCAAAGTATAATCTTAATCATATTAATTTACTTGCGGATCATTGGGGTATTTCGCCCAGGGAGTTTTTACCTGTTTCTGCTTTTTCCGAGGATCAAAGCAAAGATATTTTAGATTAACCTCGATTTAGTCTGCTCACTAGCCATTAGAAATTTGCTACTACTTAATGGTTTAGTAAGAAAAATTGATTTAACAAAAGTCGATTCCTTTAAGATTGTACAGCCTATCGGCGGTAACAAATACGACCATTGTTAGATTTTCGACCTGTTTGGCCATTTCAATACCGGTAATAAAAGGCATATTGATATCGCGAAAAAATAAACTCAGGTTTTAACTTATTAATTTCCTTAGTTGCAAGTCTTGGATTAGTCGCTGTACCCGCAATTTTATAATCGTTTGCATTCTCAATATATTGCTCAATAGTGGAGATATTATGGAGTTCATCGTTAATGATATAACAGGTCAAGCCCACGCTGATATTTTGGTGATTTAAAACAATAGCCATCAATTTCATGATTTTTTCTCCGTGCTCCGCTAAAGGGATTGAGCTCTTTTAGCATATGGTTGGCCTGGTCAATTTGTTCTTTTTTCAAAACTGTTGAATCGTGCCAACTGGTTTTCCCCGCTCATAGTCTACCGCCGATCAGCTTATAGTTGAGGTCATATTCAAATACCCTCCCGGTAAAATCTTATGCGCTCGTTTATCGTTTTTTTTTGCGGGTAAATGGCTTCCGGGATAATCTCCAGTATTTTTGCGCCGATCTTCCAGCTATTTTTATCTCTTAATATCACCAGTTCGCGATATTCTTGTTTATAGCCATGATAAATAGACTGTCCTTCCGGTGTGACAGTTCATTTGTTCCCATTTTTTGTGGTGTCATTATTTGCCGGTTTCCGGTCGATCTTGATTTTGTTTAGGACCTTAGCGCTGTCCGGGTTTATTTGAGAGATAAATTCTTTTGCATCTGCCAGGGTAAATGAAACGTTTTGTCCTTGCTTTTCTGCAGAAATATTATGATTGATTGGTTCTTTGCGACATGCAGATATCATGAAAATAATTACAACTGTAATTTTAAGCTTTGAGTTCATGGTGTTAATTTTTAGTTAAAAACCGATGTTGAATTTTGTGCATTTTGTGTCTGGTGACACACTTTTAGTTTTTTACGTCTGATCCTGCTTAAAGTTTCCCGGCTGATTCCAAGGTAAGATGCGATATTGGTCTGGCTGGTCTGCTGCTCGATATCCGGGTGCTGCTCGAGCAGTTTTTCATAGCGCAGGTTTGGGGTCTGGGTTCGCAGGAATATGGCTCTTTCTTCGCTCATGATATAGTATTTTTGCGTGACGATCCTGCCCAGTAAATTTCCCTGTGGAAAGTCGGCATAATAGGCATTCAACTGTTGCCAGCTGATTGATTGTAGTTTGCTGTCCTGAAGGACTTCAATGTACTCATGGGTGGGTTTTTGGGTGAAAAAGCTGTATACAGAGATCATCAAGTCACCCTTTCCCATGAACCAGGTGGTGCACTCTTTTCCATGCTCATCAATGAAAAAGGCTCGCAGGAAACCACTGCGGATGAAGTACAATCTTCTTGCTGTTTCTCCAGGTCTGAGCAGGAGGTATTTGCGGCTAAAACTCTCTATGATTGCTTCCTGGTGGACCCGGTTTTGCAGTGGGGCAGGAAGGGGTGCGATGAAGCTGAGCGTTTCGAGTAAATCGGCTTCATCGATGATTTGTTTATGCATAGGTTGTCGATTGTGTCACAAATCAACATTTCAGTGCATTTACCTTGATAATATTGTCCTGTCGGAAGGATATTATTTTAAACGGTCTTTGTGCACGTATTATTATGTTCCGGGGTATTGACGCTTTTTTGTTTTATTTTTTAACTAAAAAAATGTTATGGACGGTATTAAAAAAATTGAGGTGTTGCGCTTGGTGGAGCAGCTGGAGAAAGATGTTAGGAGGGTTTATGTGGCGGAAAGTACGCCGTTGGCACGGATGAGAGCGGTGGTGCTTTTGGTAAGGATTGGGTTGGAGGAGCTTTCCAAGGTGGTGGAAAATGGTTTTGCGGAGAGTGGGGAAGAGATTTTATTCTTTAAAACGGTTTGGCCGTCGGTGATGGCCTGGCAGTTTTATGCGGCGGACCGTTTTGCTATTGAGCTAGTGAAGCCGGTGGATGTGGGGAAGAAGGTGATGGGCTATCTGAGGGGGGAACTGGATTTGGTCCAGCGGGTATTTGCGCGATATCCCATGCAGTATGCTTATTTCCGCCAGGGAATGGATGAGCTGGATACCAGATATTTTATGCGTTCGGGTGAAGGCGGGGTGATGGTTTTGGGCGTTGAGGTTGATTTTGGTGATGGGTTTGTTCTGCCGTGCAGTTATCTGTGGGCAAAATTTTTAGCTGCCGAAAGGTTGAGGGATTATCTGCTTGCGGAGCTGATGCGGCTGAAGCTGGGTAAGGGCGGAATGGCAGTTGCGCCGGATCAGGGCAAGGTTGCTGTTAATGCCGTAGGCATGCGATGGACGGGTGAAAAGGTGAATCTGATTGAGCTGGCGCATTCGCTGTTTGTATCTGGCCAGATTGAGAACGGGAAGGTTGGCATCACTGAGTTTTTTGAGCGGATGGGAAGGTGCTTTGAGATTGATCTTGGGATCCCAAAACGTGGTTTTGACGATTTAAGTTCGCGGAAACGGCTGAGCAGGACACATTTTTTAGAGTTGTTGCGGGAGGGGCTGGATAGGAAATTTGATGATGCGGATGCGTTCGATCCTGGGAAAGGCAGGTTTTGACCGGAGATCAGATTAAGGAAAACCCCAATCTAAATTAATGCTCAAAAAGGCATGTGCGTTTACGGCCTATTTTAAAGGAAATTAATGCCGATCAAAATGACCTTTCAATTTTCACATTCACAAGAATACTGTTATGGAAGCTTATATTTCAGAAGACGGTGAGCTTATAGTTTCAGGACATTCTCAAAGCTTTCTTAAGTTAGTCTTAATGCTGAAGTGGAAAAACCAGTTTGTTTGACCCCATCTCTACAATTCTATAACTCTAATATAATTAATAATTTAATGCGGATTTAGTTTCCGGCAAGATGCGGTCAGTTGGTTGTGATCTAGGCATGTATGACCACATGTTTCTAAAAGATACCCCTAAATGTTAGTGCAAATCATGTGAAGAAGTATATTAAAAACAAAAACATCAAACTATGAGCTAAAAATTAATGTTTATGTAATATACCTAAAATATGGACATTATGGCAAGAGGAACAAAAGTGGAAAGAAACTCTGTTTCTAACCAGGATCATGAAATCAAATACGAAGCAGATAAACTTGATGTGAAACCTGCAAAAGTTAAGGAAGCAAAAGCAAGCGTAGGCAATCAGCGCAAAGCAATTGAGAAAAAAGCAAAGTAAAGAATTAGCCCCGATCTACGGGGCTTTTTTAGCTTATGAAAATCGCTACCTACAACATCAATGGCATCAACGGTAGAATCGATACCCTGCTAAAATGGCTCAAACAAGCTCAGCCGGATATCCTATGTCTGCAGGAATTAAAGTGTGAGGATAAATCCTTTCCGGTTAACCGCATTAAAGAGGCCGGCTATAATGCAGTTTGGCATGGTCAGAAATCATGGAACGGGGTAGCGGTGTTAAGTAAAAAAGAAATCAAGGAGCTTAGGCGTGACCTAGCTGGAGAAGATTTAGAATTTACTCATAGCCGCTATTTGGAAGTATTCACTTTTGATACTGTCATTGGCTGTATTTACCTGCCCTATGGCAATCCTTTTCCAGGTCCGAAATTTGAATATAAAAAACGATGGTTCGGTCGCCTTGTAGACCACGCAAAAACTTTAATCGCCACAGGGCTCCCGGTTATGCTCGTCGGCGACTATAACGTTATGCCCACTGCCCTGGATACCTATAAGCCCGAGAAATATAAGAACGATGCGCTCTTTCAGCCTGAGATCAGAAACGCGTTTGCAGATCTATTGGATCAGGGCTGGACAGATGCGATCCGGACGCTCCATCCGGAAGAGCCCATCTATACCTATTGGGATTACCTTCGGAAAGCCTATGATAGAAACGCTGGTTTACGCCTCGATCATTTGCTGCTCAGCTCCGACCTGGCGGAAAAACTAAAGGGCGGAAATGTAGATAAGGGGGTGAGAGGCTGGGAGGGGGCAAGTGATCACGCTCCTGTCTGGATAGAACTCGCTGCCAAACCACTGAAAAAAAATGCCAAAAGAAAACTACAATCCGGCAATGCATTCAAACCAGGCAACAAGATGATGTTTTCTGAGTCCGTTTCAGAAATCTTAGACGCTGCAGAAGAGGAAGACATGCCAACAAACGTCAAAGTGATGAAGGCTACTCTGGTAAATGAACCTTTTGACGAACCTGGATGGATTTATGAGGTTAAATGGGATGGCTACCGGTCAATTTCCTACCTAAAAGAAAAAGAAACTAAAATATTTTCCAGAAACAATCTGGAGTTCTTGCAGTTTGACTCGGTATGTGAGGCCCTCAGCAACCTTGCAGTCACTGCTGTTCTGGATGGTGAGATTGTAGCACTGAAAGAAAATGGTACTGCTGATTTCGGTGCACTGCAGAATTGGAAAAATACCAAAAATGCCAGTTTGATTTACTATGTTTTCGATATTCTTTGGCTTGAAGGACGTTCATTGCTTTCCTTAACCCTGGCCGATCGAAGGAAGATACTGGAGGAAGTTATTCCGAAAGGACACAAAAAGATTAAAATAAGCTCTGCGTACTCCACCAGTGGTATCGATTTTTTCGATGCCGCAAAACGAATGAAGCTTGAAGGCATAATTGCCAAACGCGCCGACAGCTTTTACTCTTCCGATAGCCGGTCCCGGGAATGGCTTAAGATAAAAGCCAAACGTCGGCAGGAGGTTGTCATTGGCGGCTACACCCGCAATGATGGCACTGAGAAATATTTCAGTGCATTAGCCCTTGGTGTTTATGATAAATCCGGTAAACTAAAGTATATAGGTAAAGTCGGCACAGGTTTTTACCAAAGTGCACAGAAGGAACTGATGTCAGAATTCGAGAAGCTGACCACTCAGAAATGCTATTTTGAAACGACCCCTGATGTGGATGAACCCTCACAGTTCCGCCCCCAAAGATTAGGTGCAAAGCCTACATGGCTAAAGCCTGAGCTGATTTGTGAGATTGAATTCGCCGAACTCACCAGTGATGGAAAACTGCGTCAGGCTTCCTTTAAGGGGCTGCGTAAGGATAAAAGCCCTAAAGATGTTATTCTGGAAAACGAAAAGGACACGCTTTCTGTAATTGATGAAGTTAAGCTTGATCATGAACTAACTAATACAAAGCTCGATAAGCCAACGGTCAAAGCTAAAAAGCAGGTAAAACAAAAAGGTATTAGGCCAAAAGAGAGCCTGCTTCTTACCGGTTCGTCTGATACCCAGGAGAAAAAGATCGATGGGCATCTTTTGAAGTTCACCCATCTTTCAAAGCTATACTGGCCAGAAGATAATGTGAGCAAACGGGAAATGTTTAATTACTATGATGCCATATCCCCATTGATGGTGCCTTACCTGCTTGACCGGCCCATGTCGCTTAACCGTTACCCCGGAGGCATTCACAGTCAAAGTTTTTATCAAAAGAATGTGAGGGAAACTGCTCCAGGCTGGGCGCACACCATGCCCCATACAAACGAAAAAGGAGAAGAAAAAAGTTACCTTCTTGGTCACGACAGGGCAACTCTTTTATGGATGGCCAGCCTTGGCTGTATAGAAATGAATCCATGGTTCTCCAGAGCTGCCTCACCCGATTATCCAGATTATTGTGTAATTGACCTCGATCCGGATAAAAACACGTTCGATCAGGTAATAAAGGCTGCACAGGTCACCCGGCAGATACTCGATGCGATCGGCGTACCGAGTTATCCAAAAACCTCGGGCTCAACAGGTATGCACATTTATATTCCCCTTGGTGCTCAGTATACCTATGAGCAAAGTCAGCTTTTTGCCAAACTTATAGTTCGTCAGGTAAACCGTGAACTGCCAAAATTTACCACCCTGGAACGCATGATTTCCAACCGCAGTGGAAAAATGTATCTTGATTTTCTTCAAAACCGACCAGGGGCTACCATTGCAGGAGTATATTCACTCAGGCCTAAACCTGGTGCAACCGTTTCTATGCCTTTACTTTGGGAGGAAGTAAAACCGGGATTGAAGATGCGGGATTTTACAATTTTTAATGCAGTTGATAGACTAAAGGAAACCGGTGACCTTTTTTCTGGTGTGCTGGGCAAGGGTATAAACATGGCAGAGGTCCTCAATAAAGCACAGGTGCATTTTAGCCAATAGGAGTAGTGCTTGCTCATTGCTTTGCAAAAACCTGGTAATAATTATAGAGCATTAACAGGTTTTCAAAGATTTACTTAAAGTTTCGTCCACCATGAAATGCATCTTTTGAAACTTGTTCACTGAGCTGGGCTTTTTTGTTCTGGGAAGGATAGGGCGCTGTTTTTTCATCGCCCCTGGTCAAGGTCATTATTGGCAGTTCATCAGCTTCGCGCTGTAACAATTTGCCCAGCATCTTGGTGAAATCAAAACACTTGCCAACGATCACATGGACGACCTGTCCTTCCCGCTGCAACCTTCCTTCAACCATCAACAGCTTTGAATGCAAAATTTCCTTGCGATAGGTTTCGAACAATTTTTCAAAAACCACGAGGTTCGAATAGCCGCTTTCATCTTCGATTGTGATAAAGCAGACCCCGCCAGCAGTTCCTGGACGCTGCCGAACCAGCACAAGGCCCGCAACCTTAACCAATTGCCCATCTGTAGATTCATTGTTGATCTTATGGCAGCTTCGGACATTGAGCATATCAAGCTGGGGTCGGACAAAGCTTACCGGATGCGCTTTAAGGGACAGCCCAACAGTATTATAGTCCTGTACGACATGTTCGCCCTTGCCCATTAGGGGCAGTTCTACCTGTGTTTCCAAAATGCTTTCCGAAGGCTGGCCCTTAAACAGTTCAACGGGAATATCCGCTAATGCAGAAACTTCCCATAGCGCCTTTCGCCGGTCCAGTCCCATAGACCGAAAGGAGTCGGCATCTGCAAGCCTTTCGAGTGTGGTAATCGAAACGCCCGCATCCCGTAAGGCTGTAATGCTTTTGTATCCATCGGACCTGGCATTTACCAAAATCTCTATCTCTTCCGTACGGATTCCGCTGATCTGCCTAAACCCCAGCCGAAGCGAAAAGTACCGTCCCGATTTTTCCTCCAGTTTATTATCCCACGTTGAATGGTTTACATCTACTTCTCGAACTTCGACGGTATGTTTCTGCGCATCAATGACAATTTGTGCGGGCTGGTAAAAGCCCATTGGCATGCTGTTGAGCAGAGCCGCGGCAAAGACATCAGGATAGTAATGTTTAAGCCAACAGGATACATACACCAGCAGTGCAAAACTCGCTGCGTGGGATTCAGGGAATCCATAACTGCCAAAACCCTCCAGCTGTTTGAATATGCGCTTCGCAAACTCTTCGCTGTAACCTTTGGCTAGCATTCCATCTATGAGTTTCTGCTCATATTGATTTACCAGTCCCTTGAATTTAAATGTTGCCATGCTGCGGCGCAATCCATCGGCTTCAGCAGGCGTAAACCCAGCTGCCACTATGGCGATCTTCATCGCCTGTTCCTGGAAGAGTGGAACGCCAAGCGTTCGTCCCAGGATTTCCTCCAGTTCCGGTGAGGGATATACAACCGGCTCTTCGCCATTCCTTCTGCGCAGGTATGGATGAACCATGTCCCCCTGGATTGGCCCCGGACGGACTATTGCGACCTCGATTACAAGGTCATAAAACTCCCTGGGCTTCAGTCTAGGAAGCATGGACATCTGAGCGCGACTTTCTATCTGGAATACTCCAAGCGTATCGGCTAAGCAGATCATATCGTATACATCCGGGTCATCCTGGGGGATATTTGCCAGCGTAAACTGCTTGCCATAATGGTCGCGGGAGAGATCAAATGCCTTGCGGATACAGGTAAGCATGCCCAATGCCAGCACGTCTACTTTTAAGAATCCCAGCGCATCTATATCATCCTTGTTCCATTCGATATTGGTCCGATCCTGCATCCTGGCATTCAGAATCGGGCAGAGATCGGTAAGCTTGCCTTGTGTGACCACAAACCCACCGGTATGCTGACCCAATTGGCGCGGAAAGCCGATCATTTGGGATGTAAGTTCCAGTGTCTTTTTTAAATGGGGGTCATTCGCGTTAAGCCCCTGTTCAGCCAGCCTGTTTCCTTCAAACCACTCGTCGGTAAACTCCCAGATGGAGCCAGATAAACGGTTGATTGTATCCACGGAGAGGCCCATTGCTCTACCTACATCACGGATAGCGCCTTTTTGATGCTGCTGGGTAACTGTAGCAACTATTGCTGCACGGTCACGGCCATATTTGTTGTAGATGTACTGTATAATTTCCTCTCTCCGTTCATGCTCGAAATCCACGTCGATATCCGGCGGTTCGTTCCGGGCAGGTGATATAAAACGTTCGAACAATAAGTCAAACTTCATTGGATTTACCGAGGTTATGCCAAGTACAAAGCAAATTGCAGAATTGGCCGCAGAGCCCCGTCCCTGACATAGAATCCCAAGGGATCTTGCCTCCCGAACGATATCCTCTACAAAAAGAAAGTAGTTTGCGTAGTCCATCTGTTTTACAAACTCCATTTCATGATTGATCATATTGATCACTTTTTGAGGTATCTCTTCTGCGTAAAATTCATGTGCCCCTTTCCATGTCAGATATTCCAGTTCTTCCATGGGGCTGCGCCCGCTCTGGTTAATCTCTTCGGGGTAAACATATTTAAGCTCATCAAGTGAAAAATTACAAGACTCTGCAATAACCATTGTATTTTCAATGGCACTCGGGTATTTCCTAAAGAGCCGCTCCATCTCGGCAACCTCTTTCATGTAGCGCTCAGCATTCTGGTGCAGGCGAAAGCCGGCTTCCTGTATAGTGCACTTTTCCCTCACGCAGGTAAGTACATCTTGAAGCTCCCTGCGTGAAGGATTGTGGTAGTGGATATCGCCTGTTGCCACCACGGGCAGTCCATAAAATTTGGAAAGCTGGGATGTTCTGAAAACCAGTTTATCATCATTGCCCATATAGGACCGGGTTGCCCCGAGGTAGAGCTGGCCATCTAGAGCTTGCCGATATTCAGCAACTGCATTGATAAAGCTGGGCTCATATTCGAATCGGCGGTTCAGCACCCCCGGCATAACCAGGCAGAATATTATTCCCTTGCTATGGGCAAAGAGATCGGAGCGGGATATATAGCAGGAACCTTTTTCCGCCCGCATATTTCCCAGTGTAAGCAGTGCAGACAGTCTGCCATATGCCTCCATGTCTGTCGGATAGGCAAGCAGACTCGGTCCGTCCAGCAGATCCAGCCTACACGCTGGAATAAGTTTGATGTTTTTTTCATGGCAAGCTGCATGTGCACGAACAATGCCCGCGAGCGTGTTTCTATCGGTGATCGCAATCTTCTTATATCCAAAAGCTTCCGCCGTTTCGATAAGCTCATGGGCATGGGAAGCCCCGCGCAGAAAGCTGAAATTTGATGTAACCTGTAATTCGCTATATGCCATAATCGTTCTCCTTTATGCAAAAAATCCATGGATAAACCATTGGTATTTTTCCTCTCCGCCGTAGTGACCTGAACGGAAGAGCCAATAACGGCCGCCCTGTTCATCTTCAACCTGATAATAATCCCTGTGCTCTCCTTGGTCCAGCCACCATTCCCGCTCAATCCGCTCGGGCCCATCAGCTTTTGCCACCAGATGGCGGACTCCCTTATAGATAAAAAACTTTGGCGGATGATCTGGGATAATTGCCATTACTTCTATTGGCGCAGGGGTTTTGAGTAGCTCTGTCGGCCGTGGCTTATCCAGCCGCCAGTTAGACATGGGCTTTTCGCTTATCGAGCCAGCCCGGAGCACAGTGCGCTCCGGCCAATACCTTGTAGCCGGTAAAAATCGGTGAATCACCTGTGGCCCGACCTTGCCTGCAACCCGGTCGAGCAGTCTCATTACACTTTTGTTATCCAGTCCGGGCGTTGATGTCCACATCTCTTCTTGCGGAATTTCCACACTGTCTACCTTTGGTGCTTCCAGAACAAAAAGTTCGATGCCCAAGCCCGGACGGATCTGGTCTATCTTTAGCCCAAAAAGCTTTGATAGATGGCCGGCGCTGTGAGTGGCGCCGCTCGTGCCTACTGTAACCTGCACAATTTTACCATCGATTCGGTAGCCGGTGAGTGTTCCGGTACGCATGCCTTTTCCTTCTGCCTGCATCCGCCTACATAAGTTTTCCAGCATCTTGGTAATTGCAATCTCAATTCCGGTTTTGGTTTTTATCGGCTCCAGACATGCCAGTCGTTCACTAAAAGGAAGAGGTACCTGAAGGGGAGTCAATACTTCGGCTTCCGTTCCGACGGCCTGTGCCAAGCGAAGCAAAAAATCCTCACCAAAACGTCTTCGGAGCACTGTTCTGGGCATTCCGATAAAACTTTTGATCTGATAGAAGCCCAGTTTATGCAGTTTTGCCAGCACGTCATCTTCAAGCCTGAGCGCATCGGGTACAAGGTTGAGCAATGCATTTACCTCTTCTCCAGAAGGGATCAAAGGCGTAATCTTGCCGTAGTGCGATACTGCCCATGCAGTTCCCGGTGTATCGGCGATGGCCAGCCGTACTATATAGCCCTTGCTCTTTAATCTGGAAACAATCTCTTTAAGATATTCCCTTTCTCCGCCCCAAAGGTGCGTGCATCCCGAAACATCAAGCAGCAGTCCGTCCATGGCAAATTCATCAATTGTGACGATGGGAGAATAGCGGATGCACCACTCGCCCAGGCCACGCAAGAGATTCCGTGGGCGGCCAGGTTTATCGTCAAGTACTTCCAGTCCGGGACAGATCGCCTTGGCGTCGGCGGCACGCATACCAGTTTCTACCCCAAAGCTTGAAGCCAAGGGACTTACTGCGGTGATCATCATGCGCCCATGATCGGGAGCCGCAAAGACAAATGGTACCTCCGCCAGGTCAGGTCTGCGGATAACCTGCCAGTCAGCCAGTAGCTGGCGGAACCATATGGAAACAAAACGCTTTTGCATAATAATATTCTATCCAATTTGCCTGCCCTCCCGATCAGACCATATCGTATGCATTTGAGTTTTCCTGATTTCCTCAAATTTTTCTCCTGCCCATTCCAGGACAAAGTTGCCCGGATTGCCATTGCGTACCTTTAACAGTTCAACCTGCCAGCGCGGAAAGCCCAACCCAGGCATTCCATCTTCGGTATCAGATGGCAGTGGGCTGATCTTCCATCTTGCAGTAGCCACCGTACTTGTCTTTTTATTTCCGTCCTTGCGCAGGATAAATCCAGTGACTCCACTCGTCTCGACAGCAAGCTGTAACCTGCGCGATTCAACCAGGCTGATATCGTTTAGCTCTGCAACCACTGCGGCAAGCCCTTCACATTTCAAAGCCTCCTCGGTAATCCAAAGAACATCCTTTTCGCATTCGACGTCCATGAAGATGATCCGTTCAGGCTCAACGTTGAAAAGGCTTAATGAGGCGGGGAATAGACGGCGCGAGGTGCTTACCCAGACGCAGGCGGCGCCATTTTCCATCAGAACTGATAGCAGCCCTGCAATGAAGCCGTCACTAGCTGCCGACTGCTCAGGAAAGATGGTAATAAATTCATGGATGGCTTTTTTGGGAAATATACCTCCGGGAAAAGAATCTTCGATCCCACCGAGGCCGATGCGTTCAGCCTTGCCAGCAGATTTTGGCTTAAAGCCCTGCCAGAGCAGTATATCCTGCTGTAGTTTTTGAACGATTTCTTTTTTAGCATTCATGATTATGAGGCGATTATAGTGCTAATATTTATAGTATTATCGAATTAAACAACAAACATAAAGCTAAAATTGTTAGTAAATAAGTAAATGTGGAAAAGATTACGTTTTTGGTGGAGAACTCATCTTCTTCATCAATCCATCTTAAGCAGGAAACTTCTGGATCTAAGTGAAAAACCAGAGTAAATTGACTCCATCTAACCGGAGATAAAATTATTCTAAAGTTTTGCTAATCCGTGTATTAGCAAATTGGCGATAAGGGGTCAATTGAATTGGTTTGTCCACATGATTACCCAAATATAAATTAATGCTTTCCGGCTTTTGCCGGATGTAAGGCTCTCGCCTCTTACCTTGCAATTATACAAAAAAACGATTTTTGGTTTTTTTGTGGTCAATATGGATAAATAGTCAAATCAACTGGGCAGTTTTTTGCACCATTGCTTTACGGATTAAAAATTTTTGCATAATTTATTGCTTTGTTTGGATTAAGTTGAAATTCAACTATCTGGAGAGCCGCAGGGAATTATAAATGCTCGCTACGGAAGGCAGAATACTACCTATCGTTTACTCTCCAATCACTTCAAGGACAGATACAGACAAATATCCTGAGCGACCTCAACTATACCTTGATCGCAAGGTTCAACCAGGAAAAGGATGCCTACTGGAGAGGTGAAAAATACTTGCGCAATTATCAATGCAACATACCTTTGCCTGTGGCGCAGAGATTATTTGCAAACTGTCAAGAACAGCCGACAATGGAGAGTTTACCCTCAGTCTTTTCAGAAAGCCTTTAGGACCAAACTTGGAAAGGACAGGTCGGATAAAAAGAAAATTTTTGAGCGGATGATCAAAGGTACATTAGAACTTCGTGCAAGCCAGATATAGCTAGACAAAGGAAAGATATTCTCTCTACTGATACTGTTAGAAGACATAAAATGCACTTCATCTGTTTGTTATTTTGGTTGCAGAGGATAAGATCGAGTAGGCCTAGATCATTTCTACCATGTTTGAAATAATTTGTTATGGTGCATTGAGAAAAGCAATGAATACCTGTGTTATCTAGGTCAAATAAAGGGTAGCCAACCGCCTTATTAAGTTAACATTAAATCATTTTCTGTTAAGAAATGCCCGAGATGATATCTGGATTTAAGAAAATAATTCTCATTTAAGTTTGCCTCTCCGCAAGCTGAAACGGTGAGTGCTTGGAAAAGTGGGGATAATTTTTTGAAAATGTTTGATCAAGGCTCGCCTAAACTTAAGTATAAACAAAATTCAGGCCCTTTAAGGGCAGAAATGGGTAAAGGAAATCCAATTTTTGACTCCTATTTAAAAGTTGATGGAATCCTATAAAAAAGGTGGGGTTTTAAATGCGGAACGAGATTTATTGCAACGTTACGATGCATATGCTGTATGAAATTCAGATTGCTTAATCTAAAATTAACAATGGTTAAGCTCAAAGGCATTAATAGTAAAGTGAATATTAACATTTAGTTAATTGTTTTCTTGAGCAATTTGTAGTGCTAAAAGTACCTTATCCTTGTGGAAACTAATTTAGTATATCTAATTATCAAGATTTATGCTCACGCGCCTCTCAGATTCCAGTTCAATGGCCTTGGCTATTCAGTACAAAATGCAGTATCCACATAAAACAGATTCTCGTCCCCTTGTAAAAGTTAGAGGTTTAAGGCAATCGTTGATACTATATATGAAGGCTTTACTTTTGTTTTTTCTTATTATTGCGTTTTCTTCCGAGCTTTTATGGGCACAGAACGAGAATGGTCTTACAATTTCTCAAAGCAGACAGACAAACTCAACTCAGAGTTCTAGCGTTGCGTCGTTTGAGGGCGGAAATGCGGCGGGTTTTACAGGCAGTTCGAGTATAAATGTGCCATTGTATGAAATCAAGCTAAAGGGGCTGAGCCTTCCGATTGTGCTGAAATACAATAATTCGGGAATCAAGGTCGGACAAACTGCAAGTGCAACAGGCCTTGGGTGGCTGCTCGAGGCAGGTGGCTCTATAACGAGGCAATTAAAGGGGCAAGCTGATGACGTATGGAAAGATAATCCACGTTTTACGCGGGAATATGGTTTTTTGCTTGATCAGGGAGCAGGGGCGCTAAACTTCAATAATTTAAATGTAAGTTCGGATAACGTCAGTAAACAACTAGCTACGCTGAATGGAACGCTGATAAAACGTTCTGCAGACACTTGGACGGAGCCAGCTTTCTTGAATGGAGAGGTCGGTAGAAAGTCAGATACTGAACCAGATCTGTTCAGTTTTTCCTTTGGCGGAAAATCTGGCAAATTTATCTTTGGGAATGATCAGAAAATCAGTTTTTTAAATTACGAACCTTATAAGACTGATTATTTGCTAGATAATTCTCCCAATCCCAGTTGGCTAAATGCGGTTACAAATCAGGGGCGGATGTCTTATGGAATAATATCTTTTAGCTTTATTGATGAGCAGGGGAATAAATTTATTTTTTCTGACCTGGGAACTTCTTTATATCGAACAGAGGGGTCTCGAATCAGGACCCAGTGTGACCTATCTCCGGATGCCCCAAATTTTGAATCCTACCTTCCCTTAACAACGTCATGGTATCTGACCAGGATTGAAACATTCTCAGGAGAAGTTGTTAACTATACCTACTCTGATGAAAAAACCTATGCATGGGAAGTTCAGCGAAGCAAACGCAATACAGGATCTGAACTTGATTATGTAAATAGCGGATCTTACAAAAATGGACAGACCTTCATTTATAACTGGACAGTGACCAAAAAGCTTACTTCGATAGAGACTCCCTATGAAACACTCAGTTTTGGCTATGACCTTCAGAGAGAGGATATTAATAGTACAACTGCTTTAACGTCCTTAATTGTAAGAAATAAACATAGTAATTCGGTAATAAAGTCCGCATGGTTTAATTACAGCTATTTCTTAAGTGATACGACAGAGCCTACAATGAATAGCAGCATCAATGACACAATGCTTGGAAATAAAAACCCTTATAAAAGATTGAAACTTAATTCGGTATCCATTGGTGCAAATGGTGATTTCGAAACCTTCCCTAAGTATTCCTTTATTTATAACGAGGTTCTACCATTACCAAATTTTTACTCTTACGAACAAGATTTCTGGGGCTATTATAATGATAACGGTGCAACGACCCTATTCCCCACGATCTATGTCCGTAACGACTTATCTGGAGCAGACCGTTTTTCAGTGCTGAATCTCAATAATATTGGAACGATAGCCCCATATGTCATACCAGGAGCGGATCGGAATGTTAAGGAAACTAAGATATCAATTGGCACATTGACTAAAATTATATATCCAACGGGTGGTTCTACGACATATGACTATGAGCCAAATGATTTTATGTATAAGGGTAAAAAATATCAGGGTGGCGGTATCAGGGTATGGAGGATTACTGACCATGACGGTATCTCACATTCAAATGATATGGTAAAGAGCTATAATCGCTCGCTTTCTGATGATCCCTTACAAAGTTCTGGAGTGGTATTTGATGTACCTCTATTTGCCTATCTGGAGAATAACTGTTCGACCGATACCCAGGGTACTGGTGAAGATGGCCAGATCCCCCCAGCATTCCCTAAGGACAGTTATAATTATTTTTTCTATAATATGACAAGAGTCGATCATCCAATGCACATTAATGGTTTTGGAGATGAGGCTGTTGTTGGATATTCAGAAGTTAAGGAAGAGGTATTTGATAATGGGTATACCCGGTACAAATATTCTGTTCCTATTGCGAACGGAGATTGGTATGATGGAGTGGATGGTCTTTACAGTGTTCCAAATATTAATTATACGCTTGCCTGGAGACCAGTTGGTTTTCTGATCCCCGATCAGGGACCAGATTTTCAGGGAACCGACCTATCCATGAACAGTTACCCTTTTATTCCAAATTCTAATTACGATTGGGCAAGAGGCCTTCTTACAGAAAAAAAAGTGTTTAATGTTTCAGGCGTTCTCCAAAAACAGGTACGTTATAACTATGGGATCGTCCGGCCAGATAATACAAATAATTTTGTTTATGGACTGTATTATCAGAACGGAAACAACTACAATATCAAAAATACTCAATTCGGTAATACACATGAGACTTTTACCCAGGCCCTGGTGTATTATGGTCGGTACAAAGTGTACATTAACCAGAATAAACTGCCTACATCTGAAGAGACAACTGATTTTTTTTCAAATGGTGCGCTTCCGTCAACTTCAACTTTTACTTATTCACATGGTAAATTTCTGAGCAGTTCGACAATTGTTAAAAGTAACGGGGAAATCACCAAAAACAAATACCGTTATCCCTTTGATCTTATAGAAATTCCCAGTCTATCTGTTAATCCAATTAACGCAATAAGTTTTCTAGTTCAGAAGAACAATATAAGCCAACCTGTAGAGAGGGTTAGCCTAGTTGTCAAAAACGGACAGGAGTACGTTGTCGGTGCAAAGGTTCTGCAATATTCAAATACAGGATATAATACCGTGGCACCGATATCGGAAAAAGCTTTACGTACTGCAGATCCTATCCCCGTAAGCCAATACCTGTCAGCGACTGTTTCTTTTGAAGAGTCTTATGAAAATCTGAATCTTGATGCTAGGTTTGAGAATGAAATTGTCTACAATAAGTATGATGAGCGTTCCAATGTTCTTGAAACTGTTGCAAAAAATAAAAAGTACAGCTCTTTTATTTATGGTTACAATAAAATGTATCCGATTGCAACATTTGCAAACGCACGTTTTCAGAATGTATTCCATGACAATTTCGAAGAAGCCTCTGGAAATGCATATTTAGGGCATACGGGATCAAAGTACTTTAACGGTAACTATGTCAAATACCTTGGAGGATTGGATAACGGAGCTTATATATTGAGCTATTGGCAAAAAACAGGTGTCAATTGGGTACTCCACAGAGATAATGTCAATGTTGTAAATAGCTCATTTACAATTAATCTAACTGGGCAATTGGATGATGTTTCCTTCTTTCCACTTGGTGCAAAGGTTGTGACGAATACCTATATACCGCTTATAGGGTTAGGTGGTGCTATAGATGAAAAAGGACAAGTTACTTCTTTTGAATATGATCCGTACAACAGGATTTCCACGGTCAGGGATCAGGAAGGAAATATTCTGAAGAATTATCAATACAATACTAGAACACAATGAAAAAGCTTATTTTTTTAGTTGCTTTTGCCGTAGCTACAGTGACCTCTCATGCGCAAAGCACCAATGGTAAACAGAGCAAGCAGATGTTATCTATTCAGAGCGCCCTCGATGTAGATTCTGTTGTCGCTCTAAGGGTATATCATGTACAGGACGATTACAAGGCCGAACTGGAAAGGATAGTGAAAAGCAGTATCGTAGATTCGGTAAAAAGGGAGGCAATCAAATCCCTGATAATTAAAAGGAACAAGGAACTGAGGTCATTTTTGACTATATCCCAGTCTGAGAAATTAATCCCATCCATAGAACGGTCCATTCAGAATAACAAGTAATCCAAGTAAATAACGCTCTTATGTTTAATTCTTTAAAATATAAATTCTTATTTCTGATAGTCGCATTACTTTCGGTCACTGGCCGTCTATGCGCACAGGGGAACGGCAGTTCTCAGGCAAATGCAATTACCATTCCTATAAATGCCAGTGGTACGACCAGTTACTTAGATACAAAATACAATGGATCTGGATTTGCAGACCTTATGGGCAACCCTAATCCAGAGATTTATTACCGCTTTACCTTGCCCGCCAGTGGAAATGTTTCAGTTTCACATTGTGGGAGCGGATTTGATACTTTCATGTATATTCTCGATCAGTCGGGAGCGGTTGTTGCTTCAAATGATGACAATTTCTCGTCACCATGTCCGGGCAGCCAGGCATATATTGAGGTTATCCTTAACGCTGGAACCTATTATATTGTTTCTGAAGGATATGACACCAACACCGGGAATATTTCAACTGGTTTAAATGTCGTTATTGCGGAAAATTGTCAAGGGATTATAAATCATCTGAACAGTACGCAGAATTATGTCCTGACTTCCTATCCAAGGACTGCTGTCTCTGACATAAGTTCTTTTGCTAATTTAGGTGTGTGCCAGTTGGCAAGAACAGTTGAATACATGGATGGACTTGGCCGCACTGTGCAGAATATAATGATTCAGGGAAGTCCCAGTTTTTCAGATCTGGTTTTGCCTGTCTATTATGATCAAAATGGATCCTCAACAATAAAGTACGACGCTTATACTGTTGCCGATAATGGCGGAAATTATCGGCCCAGTGCTTTGAGTAGTGAAATTCAAGCTTTTTATAATAATCCAATCGCCGGAAGGCCTGTAAATAACTTTCCTTTTGGTTTAACAAGGACGGATAAGAGCCCACTAAACAGACCTGTGGAACAAGGGGCTAGTGGGCCGGAATGGCAGCCAGCTCTTGGGGATGATGGCCACACCAAGAAGATTGTATATGGAACTAACAGTTTTAATGAAGTCAGAAACTGGGTGACGGGCAGTGATGGGGCATCGTCAGGTTTTTATGCTGCAGGAACCCTCTATAAATATATATCCAAGGACGAAAATTGGAAGCCCTTGGATGAAAAGGCAGGTACAGTTGAGGAATTTAAGGATCTTGAGGGGAAGCTGATTTTAAAGAAAGCCTGGCTTACCAACAATACCAGTTCAGATACCTATTTCGTTTATGATGACTTTAATCATCTAAGGTATGTTATCCCTCCGGCACTCAACTCTCCCGGGCCAACCTTCAAGGATAGTTTCGTAGAGTCTGAATCGCTGTTTGGGAACTTTGTTTATGCCTATAGGTATGACGGGAAGGGCAGGATTATTGAACGTAAGATTCCAGGTAAGGGTTGGGAGTCAATTGTCTATAATTCACTTGATCAGCCAGTATTTATACAGGATGCCGTTGAAAACTCTCAGCATTTGTGGGAGTTCATAAAATATGATGATTTTGGGCGGGTGATTATCAGTGGGATCTATAATGCGGCAAGTGACAGGCAGCAGCTCCAAAATGCTGTTGACATGCAATTTACATTATGGGAGACAAGAGACGATCAGAATAGCTCAGGTTCGGGCACTGGTTACACAAATTCGGCTTTTCCTGTAGACGGCATTTCCGAATATACATCAATTAACTATTACGATGATTACAGTTTTTATAACAATAGCTTTGGTCAACCTGTTGGAGACGGCCTGGTAGGTTCAGAAAGAACAGTATCACTGCTAACCGGCATAAAGAAAAAGGTATTAGGAACCAATCAATGGTTGTTAACAGTAGGCTATTATGATAAGGACGGCCGTATTGTTAAGGCGAAAAGTCAGAACCACCTTAACAATGGTCAGGATGTTGTTGATAACTCCTACAACTTTGCCGGCAATCTCCTCACGAGCAAAAGGACCCATACAGCCAACGGACAGCTAACCGTCATAGCCACGGCTGGTAAATATGACCATGTCGGTAGGCCCGTACAGCTTTCTGAAAATATCAATAGCCAGGGTGAGGTGGTTATAAGCAAATTTGTATACAATGAGCTGGGAGATCTGATAACTAAAAACCTGCATGGGGGGAATGGCAATTCGTTTCTCCAATCAGTTAATTTTAGCTATAACGAGAGGGGGTGGTTAAAAAGTCTTTTATCTGATAAATTTTCACAAAGCCTCAAGTATACCCAATCAGATGGTCTGGTGTCGTCTTCCCCAAATTATAATGGAAATATATCAGAGCAGCACTATAACGGAGAACATAGCGGCACCAGAAGTTTCGGTTATGCTTATGATAAATTAAACAGATTAACGGCATCTTCGTATAGTAATGCCTCAGCTCTAAGTGAGAATGTTTCCTATGACCTGATGGGGAACATAATCTCTCTGGATAGAGGAGGTACTGGTAACCCCATTAATTATGTTTATAAAGATGGGAACAAAAGTAACCAGCTTGATTATGTGGGAGGTGCAGTCTCGGGATCGTTTGTCTATGATACGAACGGCAATCTAACCCAGGATGGAACCAAAAATGGAACTGCGTTCATCATTTATAACCATCTAAATCTTCCAACAACTATAAGTGGAAGTATTTCGGCTGGCTTTGCATACGATTCTGACGGTAATAAATTAAGTTCGTTACAGGGAGGCATCGCCCGGGACTATGTTGATGGCATCCAATATGAAAATGGTGCTATTGCCTCCATTTTGACCTCAGAAGGCCGTGCTGTGAGAAACCAATCCAATGGTGTCTATAGGTATGAATACAATCTGATGGATCATCAGGGAAATGTCCGTGTTTCGATAGATGATCAGGGCAATAATGTTGCCCGCGTGATCCAGGAGGATGAATATTCCGCATTTGGATTTAGAAAGGCTGGCGGTTATCTTTTTGGCGACAAAAATAATTATCTTTACAACGGTAAGGAATTTCAGGAGGTTTTAGGGGAATATGACTATGGTGCAAGGCTATATAATCCAGTAATCGCGAGATGGAACGGTTCGGATCCGCTAGCAGATAACTTTCCACATGTCAGCTCATACAACTACGTTTACAACAATCCTGTAAACTTTAATGACCCGACGGGGATGGCGGCTTTGGGTTGGATATTAGGGGCTGATCAGGTAACAATGACATATGACCCAAATGTCAATAGTCAGTCAGATGTTACAAATGGAGGGACGTATCTAGGTCCCCACGGTTATGGCATTAACACCCGGACAGGAAATACAATATATTACAGGGGTGACGGGAGTCAGATTTCTGGTGTACAGCAGTTATCTGATGTGAATGTAAGTGCCAAAGGTCCGAGCATGGGGTCACAGGTATTAAATGTAGCCATTGGATTTACCCCGGTTTTGGGCTCTGTAAGAGATATCTATCAGGGTGCGAGGGACGGTAATTATCTACAGCTTGCACTTGGTGTTGGTGGACTAGCTTTGGATATATCAAGCTTGGGTACTAGTTCTATAGTAAAAGGTGGACTGAAAACATTAGGAAAAGAGTTACTCGAAGAGGGGGCTGAAGCAGGCCTTAAGCAAGCTGCCATGGGCGGCGCTGAGTTAGCTGAGGATGCAATAAAATTGACGACATCTTCTAAATCGCTAGCAGCTTCGAGAACATATACAATTTATGATGGTAGTGGACAACTTTACAAATTCGGTGTAACGGGTGCTAATTTAAAAAGATATGAAAAGGTTCTTAGTCAAGCTGGACCAGGTGCTTATGGTAAATTTTCTTCTGTGATGGCTAAAAGCGATGCTCATGTGATGGAAAAATATTTGAGGAGCTTACATTTTAATTCTACTGGGCAGTATGCGTTACCTGGTATGAAAGTTCCTTTTCCTGCCAATTTTACTACGGGATTCCCAATTAAATTTTAGTGTATGAATATAGATAGAACGTTATTTTGGTTCAAGGATGGCAATGAAATGTTAATATCTTTTAATGAAGACTTTTTCGGAGTAGCCACATTATTAAATAGGTTTTTAAATGAAAAGTATGATGGGAAGAAAATTAAGTTTATTAATCTCGATTTCGCAACCGAGAATACATACCAACTGCATCCAAATCTGCCAAAAGAAGAGCCATATTATTTCGGAGGCCACATGAGATATTATGGACTGTTTAATTTAGACAATTTTACGGCCTTGAATTGGAATGATAAAAAAGAGTATGTATGGGAAAAGGCATATTATTATATAACAGAATCAGCGAAGATTACTAAGAATATTCAACTATTAGATGCAGCAGAATATGCATACTCTAAAGGCTTGGAAATAAATCTGAATCCAGATTTTCGATTATTGGAAATAGCAATTAATTCTGGTGCTGAGCAACTAAATGTATCTTTGTGGATCATTTTTAAAGCGGATGGGATGTATTCGCAACTGACTGTTGAGAGAGAGGGCAAAGTCCTATTCGAAAAAGAAATTGACAAAACTAAGAAAGGAGTTGAATTTTTTCTGGAAATCTACAAAGCAATAGAATTTGATGGAAAAAATGTTGTAATTAAAGGTCGAAAGGAAATTGACTATCTGCCTTTAACAATTTCTTTACCTGAATCCATTTTTAAGTAGATGATAGTAATGAGGGACTCGTCGTGGATTTACTTGTCAACCAGGTATCTGATATACATAAAGGCGATCAGTTTACTCATCCGTTTATGATAGGTAGCAATCGATGCGATCTTTGAGTAGGCCATCAGTTTTCTCCTTGTAACTGAAAATAGCTCCCGAAAACCGCTGTGATACCAGGATATAGATATTGCGGTAAGGATACTGATGTGGGTGGACAGCAACCTGCTGTCCGATCCCATTCTGACAATTCCCGGAATTAAGAGATCTTCCATTGTTATTCTTTCGTTGCCGGTCATTTCCTGCCCTCCAGAAGCTTTGTTATATCCTCCATTTTGTAATACATCATTCCTCCAATCTTGGTGAAGTGCAGCGCTCCTTTGATACGGAGGTTCTGCAATGTACCCGGTGAAATGTTCAGCAGTTTTCGCACATCGGCACTCTTGAGCTATTGCCTGTTTTCAGATTGTCCGGGTTTAATGAGCTGCCTGATCTCGTTCAGCATTTCGTTCTTAAGATTCTTCAGATCCTCCCTGGTAATTAGTTCTAGAATCATTTCCTTTTTCCTCCTTAATTAATTTCTTTAAGAACCGCATGATCCGTTGGCGGTCTTTTTTCTGGAACAAAGAAATGGAGTAGGAATGTTTTTTCGTTACCACACAGAACTACGTGGTAATCTGATGAGGTTTGGACTGAAATTCTATTAAGGAATAATTACTCTATCTCCGTTGAGAGCAATTGGGGCATTTTGATATTGCTCATAGAACCAAGATTTTTAACTCCTTTGACTTCAAAAAGATGTTGATCTGATGGTATATCGGACGAGCGGCTGCCCGGGTTGCGTCTATCCTTTGGGAAATAACGGCGTACACGGTTAAAATCAATCTCTTCATGGTTCTCACGGAAATACTTGCATATGAGTTTGACCCAAACAATGGGAAACTCAGCAATACTATTTCTCTGCCGGAGGGAAGTTTGATGTCCTGCGTCTGGATACACAGATCAAGAAAACTCAGTAGTCCGTCCTTAGGAATGTTTATATAATGTTTGGTTTCTAGGCTGGTCGCTTTCTGCAGATCTGACTTTAAAGTTGCTATATGTTTCCTGAGCGCCAGGATTTCAGATTTCTAGTGCGAGATAACCTCGTCGTTGGACTTGTTTATATTCCATTGATCCAATGAGATCACTATGGCTGTAAATTTTTTGAGATGCTCAAGCTCCCTCTGCGTCCTAACATGGTTTTCTCCGTATATATCTCTGCGTGATAATACCTTTAACTGTCTCTCGGTAAGCTCCCATCGGTTAGTTAAAAAACAGCTCTCTGCTGCCGTTGGTATTATTAACTAAATAATAATCAAGATGGTGGTGGTAAAACTCTTTCAACCTGCCTTCAGGCAGAGCGAATATCCGTTTAAATAGGCGCTTTAAAAAATGATTTCTACCCCATGTTACTGGATTACCAATATCCGAGGTGTCTTTTTCGAAGTCAAAACGGCCATGTGGTTTAAAATAATTGATCTCATAGGCTCTAGATATACTCAAAAATGAGACATTAATAATAATTGGAATAGTAGAAGGCCTAATCATTTCTTACACGGCTAAACAACATTACTTGGTCTTCACAAAAAAGCAAACAGTGCCTTTTTTGTTCCTACTATAAGAGAATTAATTGCTTGTCAAAATTACCATTAAAATAATTGTATGTTGATCAGTGTAGTGTATACCTAGTAAAAAAAATGTTAAATTTAAATGGGTGGTAATATTTTCACGCTTATTCAAAATTAAGGTTTTATGGGAGTTAGTCCACGTTGATTAACAATGAATGATAGAGTCAATCAAGCCATTGCCGTAGGGCGGTCTAAATTGAGTTTCTTTTGATGGCTGAAGCTTTTATGGTGTAACATGCTGTTAAAAGACTTTTATTTAGCTCTATAATGGATAAATGATAATCAAGTGACCATTTCACATAACTTGTTTTTGTTATGAATTATATTGAGAATATCAGTACATGAAGCAAGGAAGGTAATATTAATATAATAATTATTTAACCTTTACTGTGATTTAAAGCTTGCTGTCTAAGCTAGCTTTGCAGAAATCTATTATTATTATGCTCAATCTTCATTATCCAAAACTTAGACAAAGTTTTAAAAAGCGTCAATATCTATTGTTGGGTGGTATCAAATATTTTCTGTTTCTATCTTTTGTTCTCATTTTTAATAATGCCTTTAGCCAGGAAGAAGAAACTACTCAAATTTATCAGGATGGTGCAAGTCCAAATTCTTCCAATATAAAAAAAAATCTCGAAATACAACCTGACTACTATAGGGGTACAATAGGAATTACCATACCTATCCACGAAATAAATGAAAAAGGATTAAAGCTGCCAATCAATATGGTTTACAGTAGTAATAGTATTATTCCTGATCAACCTGTCAACTGGATTGGACTGGGTTGGAACTTAATAGCAGGTGGTTCTATAACACGTAAGGTGAACGGTATAAAAGATGAATTTAGCAGCGGTCATGGATATTATATGGCAAAAAGTTTTAATAATGGCTTTTATTCATTTGATAGGTCAGTTTTTGATGGCTTAACAAATAACTTTACATTAACTAATAATGCACTTTATAGAATTTATGATTCTGCAGTTGATGGGGAGCCGGACGAATTTACCTTGAGCCTTGAGGGACGCTTGGTTAAATTTTATATAGATCGTGATAAAAACGTGATCTCCAATAGCAAAATAAAATTTGAATTTGTTGACCAATATCACCCGACGTTTTCTGGGGGTAACATTATTTCATGGCTACTGACATTGGAAAATGGAACCAAATATTATTTTGATCAAACGGAAATGACGCGAGTTAACATTAATAAAGATTCTTATCCTCCCTCCGGTTTTGTCTTCAACAACTCAGCATGGCATTTAACCAAAATCGAGTCCGCGGATGGGAAAAATAAAATTATACTTAAATATGATTTAACACACAATAGCGGTTCAACTAATTGGAGCGTGCCTTCCCGAAGTGAGACTTTTATGAAACTCCATGCAAATCCTACAAATGGCTCACAAATCCCCACTCATTTTTGGATTTACGATACTTCCCCACGGCCTGCAATACTGAAGTCAATTGAAAGTAGTGATCAGATTATAACTTTTCTAACCAGTGCTTCCGGTATAAACAGCAGCCAGGTGGTGTTAAATAGAATCGAAGTAAAACAAAAGGATTCTAGAGGTACATTACAAAAAATTAAGGGCTTTCAGCTAAATGTCGCCCGTTACAGCGGAGACAAAATGCTTTTAAAAGAATTAAAGGAAGAGGATGGTACCGGTCTTAAAAGTTTACCTCCGTATATTTTTACTTATGATGAGAGATTTATACAGAATACATTTGATATAACAACAAATAATACCATTGGCGGAGTTGATCATTGGGGTTATTATAATGGTGTTCAGCCAGTAGCCAGAACTTCTTGGGAGCGTTTGGCTAATTCAAGACTTCCCCAAGGGATAAATGAACCTAAGGGGATGGATAGAGCGCCAAATGAAAGTTATGCCGGTATTGGATTATTAACCTCCATGATTTCACAAAAATCGGGATACAGCAAAACGATATTTGAGTACGAACAAAATGACTATGGATATGTTGGAAGTACGGATCTTGGTTACTCAAAAATTGCAGGGGGAGCCAGAATTAAGAAAATTTCGGATTCAAAAGGCGTAAGAACCTTTTCTTATAAATCATCTGATAGTTCAAATCCGTACCAATCTAGCGGGGTCGCATTAAATGAACCGAACTACCGTTACGATCAACAGGGATATACCCCCGATAACGTTTATTACGCTTTCTCATTTTATAAAGACTCACCAATAAATCCAATTGATATAGGTTATTCGGAAGTGCTGGAAACATACGAGGATGGCTCAAAAAACCGTTACAGGTATACCAGTGCAAGAGAGTATGGATTTGTTCATCGCGCTACAGATAAAGCCTTCATGGGGATGTTAAACTATGATGGAGCTGTGTATTTTAAACTCTTAGACCATCCTTTTAAACCTGAGAATGATAGGTTTTATTATATGAGGGGGTTGCCTTCTCTAACAACCGCATATAACAGTAATGGAACTAAACTTAGTGAAATATCATTTGAGTATTCGCCCCAGGAATCTATTACATTGGATGCCTTCAGAAAGATGGATAGTGATGATATTTATCGATGTAATTTTAAGCTATTTTATTTACATTCAGTTGGATGCGGCAAGGCTCAGCTGATAAAAAAAAGCACCAAGCAATTCAATGCCGATCTTACTTTTTTCGGGCAGGTTAACGAGTACGTGTATAACCCAAAAAACGATCAGCTTGAGAAAGAAACCACAACGAACAGTGTAGGCGACTTTATTGAAATCTTTTACACATATCCCTGTGACTTTGATAATGGATTAATGAATGGCAATATTGGTGTTTTGAAGAATAAAAATATCATTTTGCCAGTTGTGTCCAAACGTGTCGTTTTAAATAATAAATGGCTTACTGACATTAGTATTTTACTATACGATCAAAACGGTAATGTAACCGAAAAATATGGTTTTGAAAGCGATAGACCGATTCTTAAAGAGGCAATTACAATCAATCAACAGTCCATAGGTATTAATAATTTTTTAAAGAAGAAGATAAATTATATCTATAATTCTACAACTAATCTATTAGAAGAGGTTATTTTTAATGACAATTCAAGAGTATCGTATAAAAGAAATGCCGATGGTTATATAATAGCCGAAATTAGAAATGCTTCACCTAACGAGGTATTTTACGAAAACTATGAGTATTCTGGTGCTATTCAGGGTGAAGGTCATACAGGAAAGGGCTTTATGAACGATGAATACCTTGGACAGGAATTTACACCTTATTTTCCACTTCCTAATTCAAGAGAATATTTACTAAGTCTCTTCATGGGAGATGGCGGATGGAAATATGAGGAACATAATTACATTCCTGGAGCATCTGTTTACATCGGCTCTAAAGCTGTTGATGACGTTTGTATTTATCCTAAAGATGCCCAGATCACTATTTATCATTATAATGATTATAATTTATTAGGAGCTATGATTAAGAATGGACAAACTATTTATTACGAATATGATAGTTTTTTAAGACCGGTAAATATACTTGATGGTGATAAAAACATAGTTAAACATTTTGATTACAACTATACACGTCAATTCTAATGAAAACTAAACAGACTCTCATCATAATGCTGTTCTTGTCATTTTTAACGAATGACTTGATCGCACAATCCAACTTGTTTCAACCAAGTAGCACACAAACATATCAAATAGAATCAAAAATTAAACTGCGTGGGATAAAAAATAGCACTCAATTAAATAATCTTACTTCCAGGCAAATTGAACGCAACATTACCTATTTTGATGATGCAGAAAGACCTATTCAAATAATCGGCTGGCAATCTTCTCCCGAGTATAAAGATTTTGTAATCCCTAAGCTTTATGATGTACATAGCCAAGAGGCATTACATTTTGAACTATATCCTGATGTAACTTATAATGGTGCGTATCATACAACCAACAGTAGTTATAATAATCAGGAAGATTTTTATACTAATCCACCGGATGGAATAGTGAAAATGCCCTCGGGAACGGCCGTTAGCAAGACGCTTTTTGAGCCTGGTCCGGGTGGGAGACCAATTGAGGTAGGTGCACCAGGCGCTGAGTGGAATGTTGGTAATGGGCACAGTGTGCGTTATGAGTATTCTGCAAACACAAATTCAGAGATTCCATTATGGGTCGTGAATGATGATGCTAATGGAGCTCAGCTAAATGGATACTACACAGCAAACAGTTTATATAAAGTAACTACAATAGACGAGAACGGAAAAAAAAGAATCGAGTATAAAGATAAACAGGGCCAAATTGTTTGTAAAAGTCTACAAAAGACCTCGACAAGCTATATAAGCACTTACTATATTTTCGATAATAGTGGAAACCTACGTTACATTATCCCTCCAGTACCCGCAGAATATGGATCAGTTCCTACTTCTTTTAACGAAAGTAGTACAATCTTTAACGCATTGTTTTTTGGGTACAGGTATAGAGGTGGTAGTCAGGTAATAGAAAAAAAAATACCTGGCAAGGGTTGGCAAACGGTAATATATAACAAGTTAGATCAACCTGTACTTACTCAAGATGCAGAACTTAAAAAAACAAATCGTTGGCTTTACACGAAATATGATGGCCTAGGTAGGCAAATTATAACAGGGATTTATACGGATAATATTCATATTGGTCAGGCAAGTATGCAACTGTATGTTAACAACCTTAGCATGCCAAATTCCGAGACTTTTAATAATTCTTTATTAAATGACGGTTATAGTAATGTTAGTTTTCCGACAGAATTTACTACCACTCATGAAGTAAATTACTATGACACGTATGATGCTTTAAATAATGAGGTAATAAATAATGTGCCAAGTGTATTCGTGCCACCCTCAACAAATATCGATAGCTTACTAAGATACCCACGGGGTTTACTTGTGCTAAAAAGAACAAAAGTTTTAAATACATCGTTCTTCTTGCTTTCTGTTAATTATTATAACACGGATGGAAATATTGTAAAAACTATTAATCAAAACTATAGAAACAGCCAGATCAGTTTTACTGATTTTGATATTAATCAATATGAGTATACGTTCGATGGTTTGGTTACACAGGTTTTAAGAAAACATCATAATATAAGTACTTCTACACCCGCATTAACTGTCCAAACTAATTATATTTATGATCACAGAGGGAGGCCTTTAAAATGTTTAGTAAAATACAACAACCAGGCTGCAATTGTTTTAGCACAAAATGAATATAATGCTATAGGCCAATTAAAAGCAAAACATATTCATAATACAAATACAGCGATTAATGCCCCTTTATCTGGCTATTTACAGCATATTGATTATCGGTATAATGAGCGCGGATGGTTAACCAGGATTAATAATCCTGATAACCTGACTGATGAAAATTATAGTAATCAGACTGATGCTTTCGCCTCGTCTTTATTTTACAACAGCAATAATCCAACTGCTGGAATAAATAACACGCCGCAGTATAATAACAATATATCCTCGGTGTCATGGAGTACTCAACAGGTTGGGGGAAATTCGATTAAACGCAATTTCAGCTATAGCTATGATGATGTAAACAGAATGACCCAGGCCCGGTACAATGCGCAGAATGAATTCTCTGCATACGATGAAACCTTAAGTTATGATGATTTAGGAAATATTAAAACATTAGAGCGTAAAAAGGCCGGTGCGGTTTTAAATAATTTAAGTTATAATTATGGTAATGGGATTAATTATAGTAATAAATTAAATGCGGTAAACGATTCGGGAACAGAGAACATATC